>Ga0307515_10001099_pt1 | contig 61933 bp, 54 predicted proteins | sample 17_EM_MG_FD_194513 | JGI IMG/M metagenome (GOLD analysis project Ga0307515, IMG submission 194513) | Populus trichocarpa ectomycorrhiza microbial communities from riparian zone in the Pacific Northwest, United States - 17_EM | ecosystem: Host-associated > Plants > Roots > Unclassified | place... | reverse complement strand
CCGGTCGCAGGGACGACCGGGTTCGGGGAGGTCAGTTCGTTATCGTTGCCGGCTCAGTAGCCGTAGCCGTAGTTGATGACGATCTTGGCCTTGTAGTGCTTCTTGTAGCCATAAGGCTTGTAGCCGTGGCTCTTGTAGCCGTACTGCTTGTGGCCGTAGCTCTTCTTGTAACCGTAGGACTTGTGGCCGTAGCTCTTGGAATAGCCGTGGCTCTTGTAGCCGTAGCCGCCAGCCTGCGACGGGGCAGCGAATGAAACGGCGGCGACGGCGGCGACGATGGCGGAGATGATGAACTTGCGCATGGGATAATCCTTTGATCCGGGTTGCGGATGAGTTCGTCTCATCCAGTAACCCGACAATGCCATGCGATTGAGGAGCGCGCTGTTTCGAAAGGAACAGGGCTCCGGCGACCGCCAAACTCTCGCGATGCGGATGCGATTCTTCGCCAAAGCGCATTTTACTTGGCGGAAAGTTGCGTTAAGAACGCGCCAACTGAAAAGCTCACTCTTCGACCTCAAAGGAATGCCCCATGACAGTGCGCAATCTTTTTCTCCTGCCCGGCGACGGCATTGGCCCGGAAGCCATGGCGGAAGTCCGCAAAATCATCGCCTATATGAACGCCGAGATGGCGGGCGGCTTTACCACCGATGAAGGCCTGGTCGGCGGATCCGCCTATGACGCCCATGGCGCGGCGATTTCGGATGCGGACATGGCAAAGGCGATGGCGGCGGATGCCGTGCTGTTCGGCGCTGTCGGCGGCCCGAAATGGGATGACGTTCCCTACGAAGTACGGCCGGAAGCCGGCTTGCTGCGCCTGCGCAAGGACATGGAGCTGTTTGCCAACCTGCGCCCGGCGATCTGCTACCCGGCACTCTCGCAAGCCTCTTCGCTGAAGCCCGAGCTGGTCGAAGGCCTCGACATCCTGATCGTGCGCGAACTGACCGGCGGCGTCTATTTCGGCGAGCCGAAGGAGATCATCGATCTTGGCAACGGCCAGAAGCGCGGCATCGACACGCAAGTCTACGACACCTACGAAATCGAGCGCATCGCTGGCGTTGCCTTCGAACTGGCCCGCACGCGTGGCAACCGCGTCTGCTCGATGGAAAAGCGTAATGTCATGAAGTCCGGCGTCTTGTGGAACCAGGTGGTGACGGCAACGCACAAGGCGAAATATTCGGACGTCGCGCTCGACCACATGCTGGCCGATGCCGGCGGCATGCAGCTCGTTCGTGCGCCAAAGCAGTTCGACGTGATCGTCACCGACAACCTGTTCGGCGACATGCTGTCCGACGTTGCCGCGATGCTGACCGGATCGCTCGGCATGCTGCCATCCGCCTCGCTCGGCGCGCCGGATGCCAAGACCGGCAAGCGCAAGGCGCTTTACGAGCCCGTACACGGCTCGGCCCCGGACATTGCCGGCAAGGGCATCGCCAACCCGATCGCCATGATCGCCTCGTTCGCCATGTGCCTGCGCTACTCCTTCAACCTCGTCAAGGAAGCCGACACGCTGGAAAAGGCGATCGCCAACGTTCTCGACAAGGGTATCCGCACCGGCGACATCATGGCCGAGGGTGCACGACAGGTCGGCACCGTCGAAATGGGCGACGCGATTCTTGCAGAATTCAAGGCTTTGTCGGCTTAAGGCTATCCGGCAACCTTCAGGACACCGAAAAAACGGCATCCGGGTCGAGAGATTCGGGTGCCGTTTTTGTCTGGCGGGTTGAATAAGCGCCAGAGACGCACAAGTTGGCTGGGAACGCTCCATTCGCTTGTGTCATTCCGGTGCCGCCACGGGAATCCAGGCACAACGGCTGTCGTGCCAAAGAAAGTGCCTCCATGAGCCGACCCTTCTCCTCCTCTCTTTGGCTGCTGCTCGCCACCGTGCTTCTCGTGGCCGCCCTGCTTCCCTTCGACGGCACCCTTTCGCAGCGGGCGCAGGCGCTGCCGCCTGCCATCGTCGCCTTCAACACCCGCATCACCGATTTCGGCACTTTTGCCTGGATGATCTATGGCTCCGGTTCCATCGTCATCATCGCCTATATCGCCAGCCGCGTTGCCGGCAGCGACAGTTTTTCATCGAAGTCGAAAACGGCGTGGCGGCTTGCTCTGTATTTCCTGGTGACGATCGGCAGCGCCAGCGCGCTGGTGCATGTGGCCAAGCTGATCTTCGGGCGGGCGCGGCCGGAACTGTTTGCCGATTATGGCGCGCATAGCCTCTCCTGGCTCGCTGGACATGAATGGGTGTACCAGAGCTTTCCATCCGGCCATTCGGCTGCCGTGGGCTCCTTCTTCGGTGCCTTTTCCATGCTGGTGCCGCGTCTGCGCATTCTGTTTGTGCTGTGCGCGCTGACGATCGGCGTGACACGGGTCGTCGTCGGGGCGCACTATCCAAGCGACGTGGCAGCCGGACTGTTGCTGGGCCTATGGGCGGCGATCATGACCGCCTTTGCCTTTGCAGCGCGCAATTGGCTCTTCCGAAGCGACGAAAAAGGTTGGCCGCGACCCAAATCCTGAGACACAACGAAGAAGGCACTTCATGATGCTTTCGTTTGCTTGCCCGCGCCCTTTCTTTGTGGAACCATGCTCCGACTGCAAACGGAGGATCTAAAATGTTGGAAACACTCGTCTCTCAGCTCATAGATCCGTTTCGCATGGGATTGATACTGTTCCTGTTCCTGACCGCCTTGCGGACGCGCGCAGCGATGGGCCTTGCCATGCCTCTGGGTCTCGGCGTCATCTTCGTGGCGATCCTGTTGCCGCTGACAACGGGGGCAAATACCGTGATGGACAACGGAGCAAGGCTCACCACGATTGCCTGTGGAATAGTCTCGAATGCCATCATTCTTGGCTGCTTCGTCTCGGCATGGGCGGTTTGGACGAAAGTGCGCCAATAGAAGATACGGCGCCTGGCAAAAAAGTGAGGCCACGCGTTCACACGGTGCGGATACGACAATAAAAAACGACGCCGCGGCTGTAGCCACGGCGTCGTATCTCTGAAACTTGCTGTCTGCTGAGAAACAATCGAAAAATAGCAGGCTGGCCCGGAGGCCAGCCTGTGCGACATTACTTCGCGTCGTTCGCGAAGATGTCTTTCTTGTGCGTATTACCAGGCACGAAGATGACCCCGATGACGACCGTGGCTGCGGCAATAATGATCGGATACCAGAGACCACCATAGACGTTGCCGGTCTGCGCCGAGATGGCGAAGGCCGTTGCGGGCATCAGGCCGCCGAACCAGCCGTTGCCGATGTGATAGGGCAGCGACAGGCCGGAGTAGCGGATGCGGGTCGGGAACAGTTCGACCAGCATGGCCGCGATCGGACCATAGACCATCGTCACCAGCAGGATCAGATAGGTCAGGATCAGGACGACCGTGATCTTCTGGCCGGTGAAGATGTCGAAGAAATGCTGGGCACGCGCGACCGTGGTGTTCGCGTCTGCCGAGATCGGATAGCCGGCCGCGGTCAGTGCATCGTTTACACCCTTGGTAAATGCAGCCGTGGTGGTCTTCAGATCGTCTCCGGTCAGCGCAGACGAGTCATAGGATGCGATAACCGTATCGCCGACCTTGACCTGGGCCACGGTCGCCGCAGGATCTTCGACGGTCTCGTAGTTCACCGACGTGCGGGCAAGCGTCGCTTTCGCGATGTCGCAGGACGATGTGAACTTTGCCGTTCCTGTCGGGTTGAACTGGAACGAGCAGTCTTCCGGCGATGCGGTGACGGTGACCGGGGTCTGGTGCGCCGCGTAGAGTGCCGGGTTCGCCGTCTGCGTGAGCAGCGGGAAGACGAAGTTGTAGGTGAGTGCTGCGATCAGGCAACCGGCCAGAATGATAGGCTTGCGGCCGATACGATCCGACAGCGCGCCGAAGAACAGGAAGCCGCCTGTGCCGAGGATCAGCGACCATGCCACGAGAACGTTGGCGGTGAAGCTGTCGACCTTGATGACGTTCTGCATGAAGAACAGGGCGTAGAATTGTCCCGAATACCAGACCACGGCCTGGCCGGCGACGAGGCCGAACAAGGCGATCAGAGCAATCTTGCCGTTCCTCCAGGTCCCGAAAGCCTCGCGCAACGGAGCCTTGGAAGCGGCACCCTCTTCCTTCATCTTCTTGAAGGCCGGGGATTCGTTCATCTGCAGGCGAATATAAAGCGAGATAGCCAGCAGGCCGATTGAAGCGAGGAATGGAATACGCCAGCCCCACAGATCGAAGGCCTTGATCATCTTTTCCGTGCCGTCGGGGTTCATCACCACCGCACCGGCCGCATCGAGCACTGCCGTCGGAGCCCAGTTGCCGTTGATATAGCCTTGCACCGACAGGATGACGATGAGCGAGAGAAGCAGGCCCAAAGTCGCCGTGGTCTGAATGAAGGCGGTAAAGTAGCCGCGCTGATTGGCGGGGGCGTGTTCCGCCACATAGACCGCCGCACCGCCATATTCGCCGCCGAGCGCCAGACCCTGCAACATGCGAAGGATGATCAGGATGATCGGCGCTGCAGCGCCCCAGCTGTTGTAGGATGGTAGCAGGCCGACAAGGAACGTCGAAAGACCCATGATGAGAATGGTCATCAGGAAGGTATACTTGCGGCCGACGATGTCACCCAGCGCACCGAATACCAGCGCGCCGAACGGGCGAACGATGAAGCCCGCCGCGAAGGCCAGAAGCGCGAAGACGTTGCGGGTCGCTTCCGGGAAAGCGGTAAAGAATTGTGCGCCGATGATAGCGGCAAGCGAACCGTATAGATAAAAGTCATACCACTCGAAGATGGTTCCGGCGGACGAGGCCATGATGACCTTCCGCTCCTCTCCCGTCATGGGGCGCGAGCGATCCCCAGCGTTCACCTCTGCAATTGCCATTTATGCCTCCTCCTTGTTTGCCGACCTTGCGATCGGCCACATCAGTGCCATTGACGGTACAACCGCTCCCCAAAGGCACATTTTCCTCCACGTAGACGGAGCAGACTAGTTTACGTGCGCGATGTGCCAAGCCCACGATTGGTCGTAAGACCAAAGTCTTATGCGCAAAGCGCCGTGCTGACCCGCTTGCGACTCGGCCAATGCGCTCGTCGCGATGGCGATGACGGTTTCAGAAGGAGGGCTTCCGCAGGATCACGTCGTGCAAGGACATTCGCGCATCGCGCAAGAGCGTCTTGCAATCATGACGTCTTGACTCCCCGGCAAAAGCGCGTAAGAGCAGCAGCGGAAAAGGGACACGCAATGCACCGTTTTGGTTTGACCATCGCTGCGCTGATCGCCCCGGCCTTTGTTGCCGGGCGGGTTCGCTATTTCCCGAATTTTTCCAAAACAACGGCCAAAACGACGACGAAAACCGTCTGACGTCTCTGGTCCGCCGCTCTCTCCCCGGTCTGGCCGGGGACACGAAACCCGCGCCTTTGGCCGGCGGGTTTCTCCCAAGCCCAGCGGAGAGATGAAGAAAGAGAGCAAGACAATGGGTTTCAAGATTGCCGTTGCAGGCGCGACCGGGAATGTCGGACGCGAAATGCTGAACATCCTCGAAGAACGCGGCTTCCCGGTCGATGAGGTCGTGGCGCTGGCCTCCGCCCGCAGCCAGGGCACCGAAGTCTCCTTTGGCGACAAGACGCTGAAGGTGAAGAACCTCGAAAACTACGATTTCTCCGATACCGATATCTGCCTGATGTCGGCCGGCGGCGCCGTTTCGCTGAAGTGGTCGCCGAAGATCGCCGCCCAGGGCTGCGTCGTCATCGATAACTCGTCGGCCTGGCGCTACGACCAGGACGTGCCGCTCATCGTTCCGGAAGTAAACCCGGATGCGATTGAGATGTTCACGCGACGCAACATCATCGCCAATCCGAATTGCTCGACCGCCCAACTCGTGGTCGCGCTGAAGCCGCTGCATGATTTCGCCAAGATCAAGCGCGTCGTCGTGTCGACCTACCAGTCGGTTTCCGGTGCCGGCAAGGATGGCATGGACGAACTCTTCAACCAGACGCGCGCCGTTTTCGTCGCTGACCCGATGGAATCGAAGAAGTTCACCAAGCGTATCGCCTTCAACGTCATTCCACACATCGATAGCTTCATGGAAGATGGCTATACGAAGGAAGAATGGAAGGTGCTGGCCGAAACCAAGAAAATGCTCGACCCGAAGATCAAGGTGACCTGCACGGCCGTGCGCGTTCCGGTTTTCATCGGCCATTCGGAAGCGGTCAACATCGAGTTCGAGAACGAAATCAGTGCCGATCAGGCCCGTGACATCCTGCGCGAAGCGCCGGGCTGCCTCGTCGTCGACAAGCACGAAAATGGCGGCTACATGACGCCTTACGAATGCGCCGGCGAAGACGCGACCTATATTTCCCGCATCCGCGAGGACGCGACCGTCGAAAATGGCCTGAACATCTGGGTCGTCTCCGACAATCTGCGCAAGGGCGCTGCCCTCAATGCCATCCAGATTGCCGAGCTTCTCGTCAGTCGCGGCCTGATCACGGCAAAGAAAAAGGCCGCCTGATCAGACTTTTTAAAGTTTTAACCAATAAAAGCCTCGCATGTTTCGTTTACGAACTGCGGGGCTTGCTGATTTTCAGAGCAACTGACACGACTGACGGCATCTCGGCCGAGGATTCACGTGAAACACGTCGATGTCCGTGCCACCGACAGTATCGTGACAGTCGCTGAAAAGACTGGCATCCTGCAATACTCTTTCAGATTCTGGCGATCACGAGGTTTTTCCATGCACAAGGCAAAGTGCGCACTGGCAGGTTTCACGGCAATTCTGGCGTCGATCGCCCTGCCTTCCATGGCAAGCGCCGCGCAATGCGGCAACAATGCAAGCGGCTTTGATGCCTGGGTGCAGGACTTCAAGCAGGAGGCAGCCGGCAACGGCATCAATCCTTCGGTGCTCGACAAGGCCTTTGCCAACGTCTCCTATGCGAAGGCCACCATCCGCGCCGACCGCGGCCAGAAGAGCTTCAAGCTTTCGCTCAACCAGTTCATGCAGAAGCGTGGCGGCGCGGCGATCATTTCGCGCGGCAAGAAGATGAAGGCGCAGAACGCCGCCCTCCTCAGCAAGATCGAAAGCCGCTACGGCGTGCCGGCCGGTCCGCTTCTGGCGATCTGGGGCATGGAAACCGGCTTCGGCGGCTTCCTCGGCAAGGAGCACACACTTTCGGCCGTGGCGACGCTGGCCTATGACTGCCGCCGCTCTGCCTTTTTCACCGACCAGCTTTATGCTGCATTGAAGCTCGTTCAGCGCGGTGACCTCTCGCCGAGCGCGCGCGGTGCGGCCCATGGCGAAATCGGCCAGACGCAGTTCCTGCCAGCCAACGTCCTGAAATATGGCGTCGACGGTGACGGCAACGGACATGTCGACATGGTTCGCTCCAAGGCCGACGCTTTGGCCTCGACGGCCAACTTCCTGCGCGGTCACGGCTGGAGCGCCGGCAGCGGCTATCAGCCGGGGCAGGGCAATTTCGGCGCAATCCAAGGCTGGAACGCGGCCAGCGTCTATCAGCAAGCTATTGCAATCATCGGCGCAGAGATCGACGGCGGCTGAGCCAACAAAGGCTCGTCCGCATGACACGCGCATCGTCTTCGGCCAACGGCATCGCTCTCGCGTTTCTTGCCTATGCCGTCTATGCCTTCAGCGACGCATCGATCAAGGCTTTGAACGATGCGCTGCCGGCCTATGAGGTCGCTTTCATCGGCGCCGTGCTCGGCTTTGCAGCCGTGCCGTTTCTGAAATCCGCAGAAGACCGCTGGACGGACCTCGTCAGGACGTCCAGCCGCGGCCTCTGGCTGCTGCGGTTCGCCGCGGGCGCGATCGGTTCGATCGCTTCGATCGTGGCCTTTACCAAATTGCCGATGGCCGAAGCCTTTTCGCTTCTCTTCCTGCTGCCGTCCTTCGTGACCATTCTTTCGGTCGTCTTTCTCAAGGAAGACGTACGCTGGCAGCGCTGGGCCGCCGTCATCCTTGGTTTCATCGGCGTTCTGGTGGTGCTGCGGCCCGGTTTCCGGGAGCTGTCGATCGGCCATCTTGCTGCGGCCGTTGGTGGTGTCGCCGGCGCCATCGCGATCGTCGTCGTGCGCGCCATGGGTCCGCGGGAAAAACGCCTGTCGCTCTACGGATCGGTCCTGTTCGGAACGCTGATCGTCAGCGGCGCGCTGATGCTGTCGAACTTCACGTTGCCAACCCCGATGGAGTGGTTGTTCCTGTCGAGTTATGGCCTGCTCGGTGCACTCGGGAATGTGCTTCTGATGAATGCCGCGCGGATGGTCCCGGCCAATCTCGTCGCCCCGCCGCAATACAGCCAGATGATCTGGGCCATCCTGTTCGGCTATCTCTTTTTCGACGATACGATCGACCTGCCAATGGCGGCAGGCATTGCCCTGATCATCCTCTCCGGACTGCTGACGCTGGCGCGTGAACACAAGCGCGGCACGCCTTTGCCGACGCCTGTCGTTTCGACAGACAGCCAGGCTTCGCTCGCAACCGCGCCGGAAATGATCGACCCGGCGCAGCCACGGGAAAACGGATAGGACGAGGGCGGGCGTTTACGCCGCCCCGCCGTCACATGCCCCGTTGTCACATGCCCGGTCGCAGGAAATCGCCGGTGGCCGGATCCATGACCCAGAGTTCGCCGGTCGAGATATCGAACCAGGCACCGTGAAGCCGGATCTTGCCCCGGCCTTCCAAGATGCTGACGCAGGGGAATGTCCGCAGATTGGCGATCGAATTGCGGATCGAGACGCGCTCCAGTGCACGCTGGCGCTCCGCAGGGGTGAGGATATTGTTGCTGTGGATCTGCTCGGCGGCAGGCTTGAGCAGGTTCATCCATTTTCCGATGAAATCACCAGGCGACAGCGGTTCGGAATCAAGATCGAGCGCTGCCTTGATGCCGCCGCAGCGACCATGACCCATCACAACGATATCGGTGACGCGCAGGGACTGGACGGCAAATTCAAGGGCCGCGGAGGTCGAATGATACTGTCCGTCCGGCTCATAGGGGGGCATCATGTTGGCGACGTTGCGCACCACAAAAAGTTCGCCCGGGCCACTGTCGAAAATTGTTTCCGGGGCGGCGCGCGAGTCACAACAGGCAATGATCAGGGTCTTGGGCTTCTGTCCCGATTCCGCAAGAACCTTGTAACGCTGCTGCTGCTCGTTGAAGCGCCCGCTCATGAAATTACGATAGCCGTTGAGCAAATGATCCGGAAAACTCATGTTTCTCGATTACCCCGCATGTTGAGGACGGGCGACCTGCGCACCCGCTCCTGTCTATCGCCTTTTACATTGCAGTGCATTCAAATTCAAAGCCTGTCCGCATCGCCTGCGAAGCAGTCCCGAACGCTACATCGACGCGCCTCCAACACAGCACGCCAAGGTCGGCTCAACACTTTGATCTGCAGCATAATTTAGTCCTCCAATCGAGCCAGATTGAAGGAATTATGCAGTGGTCGCCTATCGGCGCCGGATCTGCCCGGGGTGCATCAAGCGCCGCATCTGCACCATCGCCATCGGCGTCGACAGGCTGGAAATATCCTGCTCGAGCGTCAGTTCATCCGCACCGCGGCGCGCCGTGCGGGCAATCACCTCGAAGACGCTGGCGGTGGCCATCTGCAGGGCCCGTTCGTCGGTGAGGCCTTCCAGAATCCGGGCAAGGAAGACCGCAGCCAGCAGATCGCCGGTACCATTCGGCGGATTTTCGATCAGCCGGTGCTCGGCCAGCAGAGCGTGGTTGCCGGTCAGATAGAGATTGCCGGTACCACCCGCCATCATGGCGACCGCAGAAGTGACCAGCATGCGCGGCGGACCGAGCGACAGCGCCGCCTCCAGGACCGCCGTGTTGGTTTCCAGAGGGGCGCCGCCGCACAGCCAGGCAAGCTCGAATCGGTTGGGCGTTGCAAGGCTTGCAAGCGGCAGCAGGCGGTCGCGGATGCCGATAGCGGTGGCTTCCGGCACGTAGAGACCGCCGGCATCGCCGATCACAGGATCGCAGGCATAGAAAATCCCGGAATTGCGCTGCTTCAGCGCCTCGACCAGGCGCGCAACGCCCTCCACCTGGTGCGGGGCGCCGAGATAACCTGACAGCACCGCCCGGACCTCGCCGATCCAGGGCGAAGCGATGAGATCGTCGATCATGCGGGAGAAATCATCCGCGCCGATGGTGACGCGCGTCGAAGGACCATGGCCCGGATGCCAGGGAAGAATGACCGTCGGTAGCGCCCAGACAGGATAGCCGAGGCTTTCCAGCGCAAAAACCGCAGCGCGGTTTCCAATTGTCCCCCGCACGACATGACTGGAAATAACGATGATGGCGCCGGCTGCAGTCTCGGACATGGGCACTTTCCATTCGTTGCACGCTTCCCTGATCGCCGACCGTCATGCCCCTGTCAACTGCGGCTGCGAAGACGGGCGACAGGAATCGATGCCATATCTGGCAAAATGGTCGATCCCGTCCGAAATCGGAGAAAACGGACCGGCATTTTTCGAATTCGCACCGATTCCGCGATAGTTTCCAGAAAAACGGGACAAAAATCCATCGCCATGCACCATTCTTCTGATAGGTTCCGGCTATCGTGATTGCGGGGAGAGACTGTCATGGGCACCAAACAAAACCCGAAAAGGGACAAGCATTTCGAAGCGGTGAAAGCGGCCGCGAAATCCTCCGGTCAGGAGATCGTTGCTCCTGAAATCCTGTTCAGGCGGGCAAGCAGCGACGACCTCGACAGCTATACACCCGAAATGCTGGCTCTGACTGCCGCCCATGCGCAGCGCGCGCTTCTGCTACGCCGCGACGATCGTCCCGTGATCAGCGTCGAGACCATCGAAGGCATTGCACCGGCCGGTGATGACGTTTCCGTGCTTTCCGTCACAGACCGGAACATGCCGTTTCTGTATGATTCGGTCATGGGCGAAGTGACGAGCACGCATCGCGACATCCATCTGGCCATTCACCCGATCATCGTCGTCGAGAATGGAAAGCCGGCAAAGCTTTTCGATCCCGAGGAAAAGAGCGATCCGGCCAACCGGCTCAGCCACATCCAGATCCACCTGTCCAAGCTGTCTGCCAGCGATGCTCAATCGCTGAAGGAACGCGTCGCCACCGTGCTGGAACAGGTGCACCAGGCCGTGGGCGACTGGAACCAGATGACGGTTCTGCTCGACCAGGCGATGCACGAACTGGAAAACCATGGTCCTGCCCGCAAGAAAAACGACCGCGACGAGGCGCTGGCCTTCCTGCGCTGGCTGCGCGCCAACAACTTCACCTTTCTCGGCATGCGCGAATACACCTATTCCGGCAAGGGTGAGAATGCCACGGTCGAGCGCGGCGAAGGACGCGGGCTCGGCATCCTCTCCAATCCCGATATGCGCGTGCTGCGGCAGGGCAAGGATGCGGTGCTGACCACACCCGAAATCCTCGCCTTCCTGAATGGCCCGGATTTCCTGATCATCACCAAGGCGAATGTGAAATCCGTTATCCATCGCCGGGCCTATATGGATTACATCGGCGTTAAGCGGTTCGATGCGGCCGGAAACGTGACCGGCGAACTGCGGATCGTCGGTCTTTTCACCTCCACCGCCTATACGCGGCCTGCATCGGAAATTCCGCTGCTGCGCTTCAAGGTGGAGAAAATCGTCGATCATTTCGGCTACGATCCGCAAAGCCATTCCGGCAAGATGCTGATGAACACGCTGGAATCCTATCCGCGTGACGATCTCTTCCAGATCGACGTCAGCCTTCTTGCCGGCTTCTGCGAACAGATCAACGAACTGGCGGACCGGCCGCGCATCCGGGTGCTGCCGCGCATCGACCATTTCGATCGTTTCGTCTCCGTTATTGTATACGTGCCGCGCGAACAGTATGATTCCGATATCCGCGAAAAGATCGGCACCTATCTGAAGACCATCTATGACGGCCGCGTCTCGGCCTATTATCCGGCCTTCCCGGAAGGTGGCCTGGCCCGCGTGCACTTCATCATCGGTCGTTCCACCGGCAAGACGCCGCGCATTGCGCAGGCGCGGCTGGAAGAGGCCGTGCGCGACATCGTCACGCGGTGGAGCGACCGGTTTCGACTTCTGTCGGCCCATGACGACATCGCGATCAATGTCGGCGAGGCCTACCAGGCGGCGTTCACCCCGACAGAGGCCTATGGCGACCTGCCGGCCATCGCCGCTTGCGTTGCCGATGACCCGATCCGGATTTCCTTCTACCAGAAACGTGGCAAGCCGGCCGAATCGCTGGAACTGAAGATTTTCCATGCCGGCGAGCCGGTCTCTTTGTCGCGCCGCGTGCCCCTTCTGGAAAACCTCGGTTTCCGGGTCATCAGCGAGCAGACCCACGACATCAGCGTCAATGCACCCGCGAGCGATCTGCGGCTTGTCGTTCTGCACGACATGGAGCTGATCCACCGCGACGGGCACGTGCTCGATCTTGCAAAGACCGCACCGCTGATCGAGGAGGCTTTTCTTGCCGCCTGGAACGGAACGATCGAAGACGACGCCTTCAACCGGCTGATCCTGCTTAGCGGCCTGAATGCACGCGAGGTGACGGTGCTGCGCGCCTATGCGCGGTATCTGCGCCAGGCCGGCATTACCTATTCACAGGGCTATATCGCCGACACGCTGAACAAATATCCGCAGATCGCCGCCGAGATCGTCAAGTTGTTTGTAACGCGCATGGATCCGGCGCTGGAGGAGAAGCCACGTGCAAAGCGCCTGCAGGCGCTGCTGGGCGGCATCGAGGATGCGCTCGCCAATGTGCCGAGCCTCGACGAGGACCAGATCCTGCGGCGTTACGTCAACGCCGTGCAATCGACGCTCCGGACGAATTATTTCCAGCGGACCGCCAACGACAAACCGCCGGCGCTGATTGCAGTCAAACTCGATCCGAAGCAGCTGGAAGGCTTGCCGGAACCGCGGCCGTTCCGCGAGATCTTCGTCTACGGCACCGAGGTCGAGGGCGTGCACCTGCGCTTCGGCAAGGTGGCGCGCGGCGGCCTGCGCTGGTCTGACCGTGCCCAGGACTACCGCACCGAAGTGCTCGGCCTCGTCAAGGCACAACAGGTCAAGAACGCCGTCATCGTGCCTGTTGGCGCCAAGGGCGGCTTCTACCCGAAGCAGTTACCGGTGGGCGGCACCCGCGACGAAATCTTCAAAGCCGGTACCGAAGCCTACAAGACCTATATCCGCACGCTGCTCTCGATCACCGACAATATCGTCGGGCCTGACGTCGTGCCGCCGCAGAACACCCTGCGGCTCGATGGCGATGATCCCTATTTCGTCGTCGCCGCCGACAAGGGCACCGCAACCTTCTCCGACACGGCCAACGGCCTGGCGCAGGAGGCTGGTTTCTGGCTCGACGACGCCTTCGCATCCGGCGGTTCTGTCGGCTACGACCACAAGAAGATGGGCATCACCGCACGCGGTGCCTGGGAGACCGTCAAGCGGCACTTCCGCGAGATGGACATCGACATCCAGACGACGCCCTTCACCGTTGCCGGTGTTGGCGACATGTCAGGAGACGTCTTCGGCAACGGCATGCTGCTGTCCGAAAAAATCAGGCTGATCGCCGCCTTCGATCATCGCGATATCTTCATCGATCCCGATCCGGATATCGAACGCTCATTTGCCGAGCGCAAGCGCATGTTCGCCCTGCCGCGCTCGTCCTGGCAGGATTACGACCGGACGACCATGTCCAAGGGTGGAATGATCATTCCGCGTTCCGAAAAATCGGTGAAGCTGACGCCGGAGGCAATGGCGGCAATCGGCATCGACAAGAGCCAGGCAACACCGTTCGAGATCATGACGGCGATCCTGAAAAACCCGGTCGACCTGCTCTGGTTCGGCGGCATCGGCACCTATATACGGTCCACCAGCGAAACCGATGCCGAAGTCGGAGACCGCGCCAATGATCCTATCCGCATCGCAGCCGACGACGTGGGCGCCAAGGTGATCGGCGAGGGCGCCAATCTCGGCGTCACGCAGAAGGGCCGCATTGCCTTCGGGCTGAAGGGCGGACGCTGCAATTCCGACGCCATCGACAATTCCGCCGGCGTCAATTCTTCCGACGTCGAGGTCAACATCAAGATCGCGCTTGCCTCCGCGATGCGCGACGGCCGCCTGACGCGCGCTAAACGCAACACCCTGCTCGCCTCGATGACAGACGAAGTCGCCAGCCTCGTGCTCCGCAACAATTACGAACAGTCGCTGGCGATCTCGCTCACCGAAATGCAGGGACAGGCAAACCGCACGCCGCTGGCGCGACTGATGACACGGCTGGAGGCGGACGGACAGCTCAACCGCAAGGTGGAAACCCTGCCGAACGACCAGGCGCTGAGCGAGCGCTATCAGTCCGGCCGGCCCCTGACCCGCCCGGAAATCGGCGTGTTGCTATCCTATTCCAAGCTGGTCCTGTTCGAGGAGTTGGTGCAGAGCGACCTGCCGGACGATCCCTATTTCCTGACGACGTTGCGCAATTATTTCCCTGTGAAGATGCACAAGGCGCATGAACAGGACATCGAAGGGCATCGGCTGCACCGGGAAATCATCGCCACCATCCTGACCAACGACACCATCAACCGCGGCGGGCCGGCTTTCGTCAGCACCCTGATCGACCAGACGGGCTTCATGCCGGCCGACGTCGTCAAGGCTTCGGTCCTGGCCCGCGACGGATACGACCTGCCGCGAATCTATGCCGAGATCGACGCGCTCGACACGGTGGTCAGCGGCGCAGTGCAGAACGAACTCTATCAGGAAGCGGGGCGGATTTTCACGATCGTCACGGAACGTGCCCTGCGTACGCACGCCATCTCGGGACCGCTCGGTGCCGCGGTCGACAAGCTGCGGCAGGCGCTGCAGAAATTGCGGCCCGGCATGCACGCCTCGATTCCCGAGGATGCCGCAGCTGAAGCACGGCAAAAATCCGCCTCTTTCGTCGAGAAAGGCGTGCCGCAGAGTTTGGCCGACGAGATCGCCGACCTGTTCCTGATGACGCTGGTGCCGGAAATCATGCAGATTTCGGCAGAGACCGGAGTGACGCTCGCCCGCACGGCGCTCAGCTATTTCGGCGTAACGCAAAGCCTGCGTATTGCCCGGCTTCTTGCCGCGGCAGATCGCGTTTCGGCCACCGAGCAATATGAGGCGATGGCCCTGTCACGCAGCATCGGTGACATCGCCACTGCACGTCGCGATATCACCATCGCCGCCCTTGCTGACAAGAAGAGCGAAAAGAACCCTGTACAGGCCTGGCAGGACAGCGATCGGGACCGCATCTCGAGGATCAGCGAACAGCTGAACCAGCTGATCGAAACCGGGGAAACGACGCTGGCCAAGATCACGGTCGCCGCCGGCCTGCTCAGCGATCTTGCGCAGAACAGGACGAGATGACACAGTCCGCCCCTGTCGGAGCGGATTGAGGAGCGTGCAGGCGGGGGGCTCGAGTGTAGCGGCGGCGTTTCTTCCTGTTCGTGAACCGGGGTGAAACGTCGCGGAACAGACGTCAGACCAGGGAGAGCCTTTTGCAGAGCATGACAACGGAACAGGCCGGCCCTCGGCAGAAGGTCTCGAAGGCGGGCTTGGGCGGCTGGATGCTGTTCGACTGGGCCGCACAGCCTTTCTTCACCGTGATCGTCACCTTCATCTTCGGCCCCTATTTCGTTTCCCGGCTCACGGACGATCCAGCCTATGGCCAGGCGATGTGGGGCTATACGCTGACCATCTCCGGCATCGTCATCGCCATCATGTCGCCTGTTCTCGGTTCGATTGCCGACGCCACCGGTCCGCGGAAGCCCTGGATCGGTTTCTTTGCGGTGATCAAGATTGCCTCTCTGACCGGGCTCTGGTTTGCCGTGCCGGGCTCGTCGATGCTCTATCCGTTGATTTTCATTATCCTGGCGTCCATTGCGGCGGAATTCTCGATCGTCTTCAACGATTCGATGATGCCGCGCCTTGTCAGTGAAAAGGAGATCGGGCGGATCTCGAACATCGCCTGGGGCCTCGGTTATCTCGGCGGCATGATCGTCCTGATCGTCGTCGTTGCCTTGCTGGCGGCGAACCCTGAATCCGGCAAAACAATTCTCGGTATCCCGCCACTCTTCGGCCTCGACCCGGCAACCGGGGCCGACGCCCGCGTCACCGGCCCGATTTCGGCGGTGTGGTATTTCGTGTTCATTCTGCCTATGTTCTTCTTCACGCCCGATGCGACGAAGGGGACGCTGCCAGCGGGCAAGGCCGTGCGGGCCGGCCTGAAGGACCTGAAGGAAACGCTCGGCACGTTACGCAACCGCGGCGGCATCCTGCGGTTTCTGGTGGCACGCATGATCTTCCAGGATGGCGTCAACGGCCTGCTGGCGCTTGGCGGTACGTTCGCGGCCGGCATGTTCGCCTGGCAAACGGTCGAGCTCGGCGTCTACGGCATCATCCTCAACGTCGTCGCCATTGGCGGCTGCCTCTATGCCAGCCGGCTCGACGCGAAGCTCGGCTCCAAGCGGATCGTGGTGATGAGCCTCATCTGCCTCGTCGTCGCAACGGTCGGCATCGTCTCCACCGGTCCCGGCTATACGTTGTTTGGCGTTCTGCCGCTGTCGACCGTCGATTCCGGAGGCCTGTTCGGCACGGCGGCGGAAAAGGCATATATCATCTTCGGGCTTCTGGTCGGCATCGCCTTTGGTCCGGTTCAGGCCTCGTCCCGCTCCTACATGGCGCGGAGCGTCAGCCCGGAAGAGGCAGGGCGCTATTTCGGGCTCTATGCGCTGTCCGGCCGGGCAACCTCGTTCCTCGCACCGGCATCCGTGGCAACGATCACCCTTACCACCGGGTCAGCACGCATCGGCATGATGGCCCTCATCGCCTTTCTCGGCGTCGGCCTGCTGATCTTGCTCAAGACGCCTTATCCGGCAAACCGACCGACCTAGAACATGGGGTTTTTCGACACGCCAGGTCTTCCGGAAAATATCGGCTCGGGCAAAAGCGACCCGCGATTCCGCTCAATGCCTGAAATGGCGCATGCCGGTGAAGACCATGGCGATACCGGCGGCGTCGGCTGCCTTGATCACTTCCTCGTCGCGCATCGAGCCGCCCGGCTGGATGACCGAGGTGGCGCCGGCCGCGATCATCGACAAAAGGCCATCGGCAAAGGGCAGGAAGGCTTCGGAAGCAACCGCCGAACCCTGCGTCAGCGCGGCAGGAAGGCCGAGTGCCCTTGCGGCTTCCTCTGCCTTGAGGCCGGCGATGCGGGCCGAATCGACGCGGCTCATCTGGCCGGCACCGATACCAACGGTCTGGCCGTCTTTGGCATAGACCACGGCATTGGACTTGACGTGTTTCGCCACCTTGAAGGCAAACTTCATGTCCTCCAGTTCCTGCGCGGTCGGTGCGCGTTTCGTGACGACCTTCAGCTCGAGATCCTCGACCATGCCGTTGTCGCGGGTCTGAACCAGTAGCCCGCCGGAAACAGTCTTTGCCGTCAATCCCGGCACCCGCGGATCGGGCAATGCCCCGGTGACCAGCAGGCGCAGATTCGGCTTCTTCGCAATGATCGCCTTCGCAGCCTCGTCGACCGATGGCGCGATGATCACCTCGGTGAACAGCTTGACGATCTGCTCGGCAGTCGCCCCGTCGAGTTCGCGGTTGAGCGCGATGATGCCGCCAAAGGCAGAAGTGGAATCGCATGCCAGCGCCCGCTCATAGGCTTCCAGCAGCGTCGCGCCCGTGGCGACGCCGCAAGGATTGGCGTGCTTGATGATCGCGCAGGCCGGGGCGTTTTCCGGCAGGAACTCGGCAACCAGCTCGAAAGCAGCATCCGTATCGTTGATGTTGTTGTAGGAAAGCTGCTTGCCCTGCAGCAGGGTGGCCGTCGCTACGCCCGGGCGATTTTCGCCGGTAACGTAGAAGGCCGCCTTCTGGTGCGGGTTCTCGCCGTAGCGCATTTCTTCCTTGAGAACGCCGCCGATCGTGCGGTGGCGCGGCATCGGGGTCTCCAGCACTTCGGCGAACCAGCCGGAAATCGCCGTGTCATAGGCAGCAGTGCGGGCATAAGCCTTGGCCGCCATCTTCTGGCGGAAGGCAAGCGTCGTCGCGCCGTTTTCCAGTTCGGCGAGCAATGGCGCATAGTCGGAAGGATCGGTGACGATCGTCACATAGGCATGGTTCTTGGCGGAGGCGCGGATCATCGCAGGGCCACCGATGTCGATATTCTCGACCGTCGTCGGATAGTCGCCGCCCTTGGCGCGGACTTCCTCGAACGGATAAAGATTGATGACGGCAAGATCGATGCCGGTAATGCCATGTTCCTTCATCGCAGCGACGTGATCGGCATCATCGCGAATAGCCAAAAGACCGCCATGCACGCCGGGATGCAGGGTCTTGACGCGGCCGTCCATCACCTCGGGAAACCCTGTCAATTCCGACACGTCACGAACCGGCAGACCCGCCTCTGACAGAGTCTTATGGGTGCCGCCGGTCGATACCAGAAGCACACCCTTTTCATGAAGCGCGCGGGCAAGCTCGACAATGCCGGTCTTGTCGGAAACGGACAGAAGGGCGGTCACGATCTTTACCAGATCCGGCGCGGGGATTTTCTTGGAGGAAACAGCCATCTTGCCAAGCTCCTTGGGCAGCGCCGGGGATTGGGAGGAGACCCGGCAGATTGAGGCTGCCGTTAGCACAGCTTTCCCCGGGAAGAAACCGGCGAAAGCGCCAAACGGCTGATGTCAGCTTTCGCGTGACAGAATCCACTGGATTTCCGGATGCGTCGCTGCCGCAAAGGTGATGGTGACCTGTGACGATTTTCGCACGCCGGACGGATCGGCGAAAAACACGTCCTCTTCCACCTCGACCTCGACATCGCGGCAGGACAATAGCCAGGTCTCTCCGTCGGGAGCCGTCAGATAGACCTCGTGCGCACTGTTCTTGCGGAGGGTAATGGCAGGGTGGATATGAAAACGCGCAACCGCAACAGCCGCATGGCCTGGCGGTGGCTCCTGTCCATCCGGCTGGAACAGACGGTCACGGCCACGCACGGTGGTACCCTTGGCGTTAATGCCGATGTCGCGCTCGTGCACCAGTCCAAATGCCTCGACGTAACCGTCATGGCTGGCAACAACTGCTTCCGGTTGACCGGCGTCTTCGGTGCGGCGCACCGTTACCTTCGACGCACCGCCCGTGACGATCGGTCCGAGAAAACGCGACTGCGACAAACGACAGGAGGAGCGGTCGTTGATGGTCACGGTCGAATGCGCCGCCGTCATGCGCGCCATCTGACGAAATCGTTCGCCGGCAAACTTGGGCGATCCGGAATTGATGATGAAGCGGTAGCGCCCGGAGGACATTTCAAAGGACAGACAGCCGGCATGGGCATTGCGCGACAGGGCGACAGAAAGCGGGGTACCGGTATCGACGATGACGATGGCGGTGCCGGCCGCAAGGCGCTGATAGCCGAGATGGGGCAGCGCCTTGAACGGCGCACCGGCGGTTTCGTCATAACGCAGCACCGACATCAGTTCATTGGCGAGCGTCGAGGTTGCGCCATTGAACAGCGCCAGTTCGCCGCCCTGGTGACGAAAGAAGCGCAGAGCCGGATACATCCGGTCGATGCACGGGATCAGCCGGACGGGCAGATCATGGCCCAGATTGACATAGGTCTGGCGTAGCGGCAGCAGATCCAGCAGAAACTCCAGCCCGAGCCGGGGATTGCGGGAGCAATGACCACCATCAGGCAGAATCTGGCGATCCAGTTCCTCGTCGAGATTGCGCGCCGCCTTGCGGATCGACGATACCGATGCCGGCATCGAGACGGAGGCCATGGCGAGCGCGATGCGGACGCGCAGGCGCGCTTCGCCATCATCCGTGGTATCGGCCACATGCTTTAGATAGCGCACCTGGAAGGCAAGGCTTTTCAGGAACCGGCGATAGAAGACATGTTCGGCATTGCGCAGCACAATCGGTGAATGCGACATCCAGGCAATGAGCCGCTGGGCGATGATATCCGCTTCCCAGGACAGGCCGCCGATGACGCGGCCATGGCTGGCGATCCATTCATTCAACAATTGGCGAATCCGGGTAAAGGCCTCGTCCTCCTTGACCGCGCGCATATGGCGCAGCCAGCCGAAGGAATGCAGGCGGACGCCGAATTCGCGCGACGGAAGATCGAGTTCGAAAGGCGATTCGCCCTCCGTGTCGAGCACGCGGCCTGCCAGCGGGAAGCGTCCGTCAATGATTTCCTGCGCGACAAAGGGATCTATCGCCCGCAGATCCGTGGGTGCAACGATCAGGCGGTCGGGCGTGGTGCCGGCAAAACGGAAGGCAGAATTTCGGCCCAAGGCAAGGCGATGCGAGAAGCGTCGCCAGCCCTCACGCATATACAGATAGAGAAGCCTTTGCCTGTCTGAAAACTGCATCGACGCCCGTGTATCCCCCACTCCCGGAACAGCCTCTTTCGGACACGCGGAACACGAATTCCCGTCTGACCGCCGTTGGACGCCGCTTGAAACACGATGGTGCCAGAAAAGTCATTAAACTTTTATGGATCACACCCACATTGATAGGCCAAAGGCGAGACGTGCGTCAATTGACGCGCGTACTCGCCCGGAAACGGCCCACCGGTAATTTTGCTGATTGCCGAAGCGGAATTCAGGCCTTCCGACGCAGAACGACCGCATAGAAGCCATCAAGACCACCTGAAAAGCCCTCGGACACCGGAATCATGGCCGGCGTCGTGCGAAATTCACCAAGGGGGTTGATCGCATTTTCCAGGCCCGGCCACTGGGCCCGGTCGACGGCGACACGTTCGCATCCGCCATCGGCCAGAACCCGCTCGGTGACCGCCTCGCCTTCGCGGGGATCGAGCGAACAATTGGAGAAGACGACGAGACCGTCCGGTTTCACCAGGGTCAGGGCATGGCGCAGCAGCTTCTCCTGAAGCAAGGCCAGTTTCTCGATGTCTGCCGGTCCCTTGGTCCAGAGCACATCCGGGTGGCGACGGATCGTGCCGGTCGAGGAGCAGGGGGCATCAAGCAGAGCGGCGTCGAACAGCGTCTCCGCCTGAAAATCCGCCATGTTGATTTCCTGCGTCGTCGCATCGAGACCAAGACGAGCGAGATTGCCCTTCAGCCGCTTCAGGCGGCTCGAAGACTGGTCGAGCGCCGTAACCTCTGCCCCGGCCAGAATCAGCTGGGCGGTCTTGCCGCCGGGCGCGGCACAGAGATCGATGACACGCTGGCCCTCGAGCGTGCCGAAGAGTTGCGCGGGCAGAGCGGCCGCAGCATCCTGAACCCACCATTCACCCTCGGCAAAACCTTCGAGCGACGGGATACCACCGGAAAAGCTGGCAAGGCGCACGGAGCCGGTGGGCAGAAGGCGGCCGTTGAGACGGGTCACCCAGCCCTCCGGGTCCGATTTGACCGTCAGGTCGATCGCAGCCGGCGTTAGCAGCGCCTCCGCGATCCGGTTGGCATGATCGGCACCGTAGGACTGCACGAGGCGCTGATAGAACCAGGAGGGAATGGCCGGAATGCTCTGGCCTATCCCTGCGAGCAGCGCATCCTTTTCGCGCGACAGACGCCGTAGTACGGCATTGACGAGGCTGGCGAAGCGGCGATTGCGCGGATCGGTCTGAGCCTGCTCGACGGCGAGATCGACGGCCGAATGATCGGGAATATCGAGATAGAGGATCTGCGCGGCGGCCACAACCAGCACGTGATCGAGCGCGCGGGCGCCTTCGGGCAGCGGCGTCTGCAGAAGCGAACCGATCATCGCCTCGATACGCGGCAGCTGGCGCAGGGCCGAATTGAGGATGGCGCGCACAAGAGCGCGGTCGGCATCATTGAGCTCGCGATAGACCGGATTGCCGTTTTCCGCATCCAGCATGCCGTCCAGCGAGGTCTTGCGATCGACGACAGCCGCCAGCATTTTCGCAGCCGCCTGCCGGGCCTTCAGTCCGGGCTTGTCGCTGCGTTCAAAGCCGCCGGCTTCAGCCGATCCGCTGGAGCGCACAGGTTTGCGATTTCGTTTCGGAGAAGAATCGTTTCTGTTTTCGTCGGACGTCAAGACCAGGGACCTTTCGGTGGTTCGGAACCACCGCGCCCCCAGCCCGTTGATGGAACGGAGCGCGATTTGCGCACGGGATTATCAGCCCTGACGGGCGGCGTCGAGACCGACTGCATCTCACGGGCCAGTTCCTGCAGGGCGGCGATGCGATTTTCCGTGGGCGGATGGGTGGAAAACAGATTGTCCATGCGCTCGCCCGACAGCGGATTGATGATGAACATATGGGCGGTCGCCGGATTGCGCTCGGCCTGATTGTTCGGGATGCGGTGCGACGCACCGGCAATTTTCTGAAGCGCCGAAGCCAGTGCCAGCGGCTTGCCGCAGATTTCGGCGCCACGGCGGTCGGCGGAATATTCCCGCGTCCGGCTGATCGCCATCTGGACCATCATGGCCGCGAGCGGCGCGACGATCATCGCCGCCAGCGTGCCGATAAAGCCGAGCGGATTGTTATTCTCGCGGTTGCCGCCGAAGAAGAAGGCAAAGTTCCCCAGCATCGAGATCGCGCCCGCCAGCGTTGCCGTCAGCGTCATGGTCAGGGTATCGCGGTTCTGTACATGGGCAAGCTCGTGCGCCATGACGCCAGCGACCTCGTCATAGGACAAGGCATGCAGAAGCCCGGTAGAGGCAGCGACTGCGGCATTCTCCGGATTGCGACCAGTGGCAAAGGCGTTGGGCTGCGGGCTGTCGATGACGAAGACACGCGGCATCGGCAGACCGGCATTTTTTGCCAGATCCTGGACGATGCCGTAATATTCAGGCGCCGAGCGCGCATCGACCTCCTGCGCATTGTACATGCGCAGCACCATCTTGTCGGAATTCCAGTAGGAAAAGAAATTCATGCCGGCCGCAACCAGAAGCGCGATCATCATGCCGGCCCTGCCGCCGATGAGGAAACCGACGGCCATGAACAGCGCGGTCATGAAGGCCAGCAACATGGCGGTGCGAACAAGATTCATAAATGTCTCCCTGAAACAGCATCTGGTTTCACGTGAATCATTCTTTCGTTTGCGCGAAAGTTTTCTATATGATGGGGACAGCCGACCCGTTCTTCAACATTTTCCCGGAAATCCGGTCTCGAATTTGAGCGCTTCTATGCAAAACGACAATGATAATCAGGCATCACCACCCGAAAAGATCCTCTCTCCCGCAGCCCGGCGCGCGCTAAACGAGGCAGAGGCGCGCCGCAAGGCAAAGCAGGGCACGGAACCTCCTGTCGAGCTTGGTGGTCGCGGCGGCGCAGACCCGGCCCGCTTCGGCGACTGGGAAATCAATGGCAGGGCCATCGATTTCTAAGGAAATAATTCCTGTTGTCTTCCAAAATATTACGGAATATATTCCTCTAATGGAATCACTGTCCCGCCATCTTCGCCTTTGCCTGATCACGTCGTTTCTGACGGCGGCGATGATCGGCCCGGTCCTTGCCTTCGATAAAGGGGCGATGATCGACGGTCCGGTCAGGGCAAGCATTATCAAGATCATCGACGGCGACACCTTGCTGGTGGCAGCCAAACCCTGGCCGCAGCAGACCATGGAGGTTTACGTGCGCCTGCGGGGCATTGATGCACCGGAGATGAAATCCGATTGCGCCTCGACACGGGCAGCCGGCGAGCAGGCCAAGGCCGCCCTTGCGGCGATGGCTGGCGAACAGTCCGAGATCCAGCTCCTGCACATTGCCGGCGACAAGTATTTCGGGCGGGTGCTTGCCGATATTGCGCTGATCGATGGGCGGAATCCGGCTCAGGAATTGCTGTCGGCCGGTTATGTCAGCGAATATCACGGCGGGAAGAAGCGGGCGGAGACCTGCTCGTTCTGGTAAACGCTTGTGTTCTCAACCGCGACCTGCAGACGGTTGGTTGACATCGAGCAAAGCATGCTTCCCATGGAAGACATCCATCGGAAGGAAAATGCGAAACACTCTCATCCTTTGTCTGCCGTTTACGTTACTCTTCGCAAGCGCAGCCGGTGCGTTGCCGTTGGCCATTGCCGGCCCGGATTCCAAGACATCCTTTGAGCTGATTGTGCGCAAAACCTGCAAACAGGTTGATTCCTGTGAAGAAGCCGTCGAAATCTGGTGTGAAGGCTACCGCCGCGCCGACGCCGACAACGACGGCATTCCATGCGAGAACATCTGCCATTCGCTGGAGCAGGTCGAAGAAATAAGGAAATCGAAGTGCTGAACCGGTCCAGCCAGCGCTGACCGGTCCAAGCACGAGCGTCAGCCCTTCTTGTTCTGCCGGTTGGCGATCAGGTCGTCCACCACAGCCGGGTCGGCCAGCGTCGAGATATCGCCGAGTGCGCCGAAATCGTCTTCGGCGATCTTGCGCAGGATGCGGCGCATGATCTTGCCGGAGCGGGTTTTCGGCAGGCCTGGGGAAAACTGGATCTTGTCGGGGGTGGCGATGGCGCCGATCTCCTTGCGCACATGGGTCACCAGCGCCTTGCGCAACTCGTCGGACCCGGTTTCACCCGCCATCAGGGTCACGTAGCAATAGATGCCCTGGCCCTTGATGTCGTGCGGATAGCCGACGACGGCTGCTTCCGCGACCAGATCATGGCTGACCAGCGCGGATTCGACCTCCGCAGTCCCCATCCTGTGGCCGGACACGTTGAGAACGTCATCGACGCGACCGGTGATCCAGTAATAGCCATCCGCGTCACGACGGCAGCCGTCACCAGTGAAATACTTGCCCTTGTAGGTGGCGAAATAGGTCTGGATGAAGCGTTCATGATCGCCATAGACCGTGCGCATCTGCCCCGGCCAGCTGTCGGTGATGCAGAGATTGCCGTCGGCGGCGCCGTCAAGCACATTGCCCTCGTTATCGACCAGCTGCGGCTGGACACCGAAGAACGGCCGCGTGGCCGAGCCCGGCTTAAGCGCCGTGGCGCCCGGGAGCGGCGTGATGAGAATGCCGCCGGTTTCCGTCTGCCACCAGGTATCGACCACCGGGCAGCGATCCTCGCCGACGATATGGTAATACCATTCCCAGGCTTCCGGATTGATCGGCTCGCCAACCGAGCCCAGCGTGCGCAAGGACTTGCGCGACGCCCGCGTCACGAACTGGTCGCCCTGGCCCATCAAGGCGCGGATGGCCGTCGGCGCCGTATAAAATATGTTGACCTGGTGCTTGTCCACCACATCCCAGAGACGGCCGGCATCCGGGTAGGTCGGCACGCCCTCGAACATCAGCGTGGTCGCGCCATTGGCGAGCGGGCCGTAGACAATATAGGAATGGCCGGTGACCCAGCCGACATCAGCCGTGCACCAGTAGATATCACCATCGTGATAATCGAAGACATATTGATGCGTCATCGAGGCATAAACGAGATAGCCGCCCGTCGTGTGCAGCACGCCCTTGGGCTTGCCGGTCGATCCGGACGTATAGAGGATGAACAGCGGATCTTCGGCCTTCATCTTCGCCGGCGGACAATCCGCTTTCACAGTGGTCACGGCCTGATGGTACCAGATGTCGCGCTCGGCAAACCAGGCGATCTTTCCGCCGGTGCGGCGAACGACAACCACCGACTTGACTTCGACGCCGCCGCGCTTGGCGATCTCGATCGCCTGGTCGGTATTGGCCTTCAGCGGGATCGGCTTGCCGCCGCGCAGGCCTTCGTCTGCGGTGATGACGAAGGTGGACTCGCAATCGACGATGCGGCCGGCCAGCGCATCGGGCGAAAAGCCGCCGAAGACGATGGAATGCACGGCGCCGATCCGGGTACAGGCCAGCATCGCATAGGCGGCCTCCGGGATCATCGGCATGTAGATGGTAACACGATCGCCCTTCTTGACGCCGTTGGCCTTCAGCACATTGGCGAGGCGGCAGACATGCTCGTGGAGTTCGCGATAGGTGATCTTCTTGTCGTCATAAGGATTGTCGCCCTCCCAGATGATCGCCACCTGGTCTGCGCGTTTTTCCAGATGCCTGTCGATGCAATTGTAGGAGACATTGGTCACGCCGTCCTCGAACCACTTGATCGAAACCTTGCCGTCGAAGGACGTGTTCTTGACCTTGGTATAGGGGGTGAACCAGTCGATGCGCTTGCCATGCTCGGCCCAGAAAGCTTCCGGATCGGCCACGCTCTGTTTGTACCATTTCTGGTAGGTGGCGTTGTCGATCAGGGCACGTTTCTTGGCGGTTTTCAGGACCGGATAGGTTTTGGCAGACATCACGATTTCCTCCTGCGCAGACTGTCGGGACGGCACAACTCCCCGTGCATTGTCCCTTTCGGTGGCCATACATATCAGGTCAAGACACGGCGTCCATTAGACAAAAGGTCATTTGTCGGAGAAGAATTGCATTTCTGCGACGACGCAGGTATAGAGGCGCTAATTTCCCGGAAATTGAGTGGTTACACCCCACGGCCCGCGACACCGGCGCGGACGGACAGAAGGACTATATCCATGGCTCAACAACTGCTTATGCCCAAAGCGACGGCCGTATGGCTTGTTGACAACACCGCTCTGTCGTTCGAACAGATCGCCACGTTCTGCAAGCTGCACCCGCTGGAAGTCAAGGCGATCGCCGATGGCGAAGCCTCACAGGGCATCAAGGGCCTCGACCCAATCGGCACCGGCCAGCTGTCGCGCGACGAAATCGCCCGCGCCGAAGGCAACCCGAACCACAAGCTGAAACTGTCCGAACCGAAGGTTCGCGTTCCGGACTCCAAGCGCAAGGGCCCGCGCTACACGCCGGTCTCCAAGCGCCAGGATCGCCCGAACGCCATTCTCTGGCTGGTACGCAACCATTCGGAACTCAAGGATGCCCAGATCTCGCGTCTCGTCGGCACGACCAAGTCGACGATCGAGCAGATCCGTGAGCGCACCCACTGGAATTCGACCAACCTGACGCCGATGGATCCGGTGACGCTGGGCCTCTGCACGCAGATCGATCTCGACCTTGAGGTCGAACGCGCCGCCAAGGGCCGCCCGCTGCCGACTGCCGCCGAACTCGGCGCAACCCTCGAAGCCTCCCGTGAGACCGAAAAGCTGCCTTTCAGCTACGACCGCGAGGAAGAAAAGGAAATCGACGCGGATGCGGTTTTCGCCAAGCTCAAGTCGCTGAAATCGGATCGCAAGGACGACGAAGACGACAATTACTGATCGGCTTGCCAGCCAGACAGAAAGAAGCCCGGACCAGCAATGAGCTGACCCGGGCTTTTTCGTGCGCGGTTTTGAGGGGCAGCCACGCCGATGGGTCGATCAGTAGGCCGAACCGCCCTGCTGGTTCAGATTGTGGCGCTCGGTGCCGCGCAGCGGCGGATTGAAGACACTGACGAGGATAAGATCGCTGTCTGCGCCACCACGGAGATAGTGTTTGTCATGTTTGTCGAGCACGTAGATGTCGCCCGGCCGGATCGGGAAGACCTTGCCCTGCATATCCTCGACCTCGCCTTCGCCGGCGATGCAATAGCAAGCCTCAAGGTGATTGCGATATTCAAGCAATGAGACGGTCCCGGCCCGCACCACGGTATGGCAGACCGTGAAACCCATGCCGTCACGCTCGGTCAGGAGCCGATGGCTGGTGCCGCTGCCCCATTCGACAAAATGCTCGGAGGATTCGACGTCATTCAGGCTGCGGACAAACATACACGTGCTCCATAGGTAAGGAAAACTAATGCGGAAAGGCCGGCGCCGATTGGCCCGAGCTGACGAAGCGCAATATTTATTGACAGAGCAGCCAGATCAAATGATGCTTTCTTGTCTCATCCATTAGGATTTCTTGTGAATGGCGATGCCATCTCTGAATGCGCTCAGAACCTTCGAGGCTGCAGCGAGGCTGATGAGCTTTGCGAAGGCCGGTGACGAAATGCACGTGACACACGCCGCCGTCAGTCATCAGATCCGTCATCTTGAAGGCTGGTTCGGGTTTCCGCTGTTTCGGCGAGCCGGCAGGGGCGTGCGGCTGACGGCAGCCGGCGAGAGCTTGAGCGCAGTGCTCGCTTCAAGTTTCTCTAATATCGACAAGGAATGTACACAGTTGAAGCAACGCGGCGCGCAGGAGCGTGTCACCGTTGCCTGCATTCCATCGATCGCCAGCCGCTGGCTGATCCCGGCGCTGCCGCTTTTTGCCAAAGACTATCCGGGCCACGATATTCGCGTGGTTTATGCCAGCGCAGAAGGCCGGCTGCGGGCCACAGAATGCGATGTTCTGATCACGCTCGGTGCCGATCCTTCGCCGAAAACCACAAGCCGCCGGCTGCTTTCAAGACGGAACCAGCCGGTTGCCAGCCCCCGTTATCTGGAAGGCAGGGGCGGGACATCCGATGTCGATTTCTTGAAGGTCGACCTGCTGCATGACGAGACGACGGAGCATTGGATGGAATGGTTTCGCCTCGCGGATATTGACCGCCCTCGGCCTTTGCGGGGGCCGGTCTTCCAGGACTTCAACATGCTGGCGACGGCCGTGGTTGCCGGCCATGGCGTTGCGCTTTGCCCGGTCGACGTCATGCGCCGGGAGATCATGGCCGGCGATCTCATCGTCCTCTCCGAGCGCTCGATCCTGGACGACGAGGGTTATTTCCTGATCACGGCAGCAGATGCCGCGCCTGCCGCCAGAATCTTCTCCGACTGGTTTTCCGGTGTGATGCAGCGCCGCATCAAGCCGCAGGTGTCCGGCGCGCAAATCCTCGCTCCTGCAGCACAGAGCCGATTTCCGCGAGAATGAGCGGATCGTCGATGGTCGCCGGCATTTTCCAGTCCAGACCATCGGCAATCTTCTGCATGGTGCCGCGCAGGATCTTGCCGGATCGGGTCTTGGGCAGGCGCTTGATGCACATGACGGTCTTGAAGGCGGCCACAGGGCCGATCCTGTCCCGCACCAGCGCCACGACCTCCTGCTCAATGTCCGCTTTTTCGCGCGAAACATTGGCATTGAGAACAAGAAAGCCGGCCGGCACCTGACCCTTTATCGCATCATGGATGCCGATCACCGCGCATTCGGCGACATCCGGATGGCTGGCACAGATTTCCTCCATCGACCCCGTCGACAGCCTGTGTCCCGCAACATTGATGATGTCATCGGTGCGCGCCATGATGAAGATGTAGCCATCCTCATCGATATAGCCGGCATCCGCCGTCTTGTAGTAGCCTGGAAACTCCTCGAGGCATCCGCTGCGAAACCTTGCATCGGCATTCCAGAATGTCGGCAGGCAACCGGGTGGAAGCGGCAGGCCGATCACCACATTGCCGAGCGTGCCTGCCGGTACAGGATGGCCACCATCATCCGCAATCCGGACGTCATAACCGGGCAGGGGCACCGTCGCGGAGCCGTGCTTGACGGGCAAAAGGCCGAGCCCGTGAGGATTGCCGGCAACCGGCCAGCCGGTCTCCGTCTGCCACCAGTGATCGATCACCGGAACCTTCAGCACTGTCTCCGCCCAGCCCAGCGTATCCGGATCGGCACGCTCGCCGGCGAGAAACAGGGCCCGAAGGGATGAGAGGTCATGGTCTTCGATCAGCTGCGCCTGCGGGTCTTCCTTGCGGATGGCGCGAAAGGCCGTCGGTGCCGTGAACAGCGCGCTGACGCGATGCTGCGCGATCACCCGCCAGAAGGCGCCGGCATCGGGTGTTCCAACCGGCTTGCCTTCATAGAGGATCGACGTGTTGCCGTTGAGCAGCGGCCCATAGACGATATAGGAATGGCCGACCACCCAGCCGATATCGGAGGCCGCCCAGAAGACGTCTCCGGGTTTCAGCCCGTAGAAATGCCGCATCGACCACAGCAAGGCCACGAGGTGGCCACCTGTATCGCGAACGACGCCCTTTGGCTGACCCGTCGTTCCCGACGTGTAGAGGATATAGAGCGGATCGGTCGCTGCCATCGAAACACACGGTATCCTGATGTCCGCGACCTTTGCACTATCGACCTCATCCCGATAATCCAGGTCGCGACCGGCATGCAAATCAGCCTGGCATTGTGGACGCTGGAAGATCAGGCAATGGGCCGGCTTGTGACCGGCCATGTCGATCGCCGCATCAAGCAACGGCTTGTAGGCGATGATGCGCGCAGTCTCGATGCCGCAACTGGCCGATACGATCAGGCGCGGCGCACAATCGTCGATCCGGGTTGCGAGTTCGCTTGCCGCAAAACCACCGAAGACGACGGAATGCACCGCACCGATGCGGGCCGCGGCCAGCATGGCGACAATCGCCTGCGGCACCATCGGCATGTAGATGATGATCCGGTCCCCCCGGGTGACGCCAAGTCCGAGATAGACAGCGGCCAGCGCTTCGACCTCCTCGAGCATTCCTGCATAGGTCCAGTGCTCCACCGTGCCGGTCACGGGGCTGTCGTAAATCAGCGCCACCTGATCGCCGCGACCGGCCTGAACGTGACGATCGATGCAATTGTGGCAGGTGTTGGTTTGCGCCCACAAACCAGCGACCATAGACACCTTCTGCGGGATCAAAGGTCTTTTCGGCAGGCCGGAACCAGTCGATTGCCGTCGCGGCCTGCGCCCAGAACAGCTGCGGATCCTGTTTCCACGCCCCATAGACAGCCGCATAGCTGCTGGCCATTGCCGTCACCTCCCATCAACTCCCACCGGCGCAAGCCGGCCTCCGGACCTGACAATAGAAGATGGATGGTGGATCGAGAAGCCCGACCAAAGGACTGTATCGGTCAGCGGGTGCCGAAAATGGCCGATCCGACCCGGACGCTTGTTGCGCCGAACTGCACGGCGACCTCGAAGTCGCCGGACATGCCCATCGAAAGCCGGGTCAGCTTACAGCGTTCGGCAAGCTTTTCCAGAAGCGCAAAATGCGGGCCCGGGTTCTCGTCGGCCGGCGGGATACACATGAGGCCTTCCACGGAAAGGCCGATCTCCTCGCGGCACAGGGTGACGAACGCTTCCGTATCGTCAGGAGCGATGCCGGCCTTCTGCGGTTCCAGACCGGTATTGACCTGGACATACACCCGGACATGCCTGTCCTGCCTGCGGATTTCTTCCGCCACCGTGCGAGCAATCTTTTCCCGGTCGATCGTTTCGATGACATCAAAGAGCGCAACGGCGTCGGCGGATTTGTTGGATTGCAGCGGCCCGATCAGATGAAGCTCGATACCTGCCGTTTCCTTCTTGAGCAGGGGCCATTTCGACTGGGCCTCCTGAACACGGTTTTCGCCAAACACGCGCTGTCCGGCGGCCACGACGGGACGGATCGCGTCCGCGTCGAAAGTCTTGGAAACAGCAACCAGCTGGGCAGCGCCGGCGGCTCTGGCGGCGGTCTGTTCACTCTTTCGAATCCGGCTCACGACATCGTTCAAACGCGCCTCAACATCCATGCCTGCACTCCCGGTTCACGATGAACGCCATCTGCTCCCGACCGATTATTGGAAATTCCAGGGGCTGCCAAGCAGAACCTGTGCGTGATCACCGGCGGTGCTTAAAGTTTCGCCATAAAATCCCTCAAAAACTTGACGTTAGGGCTGTTTCATGGTGAAGGTCACCCCCAAATATGATGCCCGAATGGCCGGGAATGATTTCCCGCACAATTTTCCGGAACACCGAACATATGGCTACCGAACGTTACAATCCGCGTGATGCCGAGCCACGCTGGCAGCAGGAATGGAACAACCAGAAGGTTTTCGAGACCGACAACGAAGACCCGCGCGAAAAATACTACGTGCTGGAAATGTTCCCCTATCCTTCCGGCCGCATCCATATGGGCCATGTGCGCAACTATGCAATGGGCGACGTCGTGGCCCGCTACAAGCGGGCCCGAGGCTACAACGTGCTGCACCCGATGGGCTGGGACGCTTTCGGCATGCCGGCTGAAAATGCCGCCATGGAACGCGGCGTGCATCCCGCCACCTGGACCTACCAGAACATCGCCTCGATGAAGGCGCAGTTGAAGGTGATGGGCCTCTCGCTCGACTGGTCGCGCGAATTCGCCACCTGCGACGTCGAATACTATCAGCGCCAGCAACATCTTTTCCTGGATTTCCTCGACAAGGGCCTCGTCTATCGCAAGCAGTCCAAGGTCAACTGGGATCCGGTCGACAACACCGTGCTCGCCAACGAGCAGGTCATCGATGGCCGCGGCTGGCGCTCTGGTGCTCTGGTGGAGCAACGCGAACTGACGCAGTGGTTCTTCCGCATCACCGATTTCAGCCAGGATCTGCTGGATTCGCTTGATACGCTCGAGCACTGGCCGGAAAAGGTCCGGCTGATGCAGAAGAACTGGATCGGCCGTTCCGAAGGCCTGTCGATCCGCTGGGAGATCGCGCCCGGTAGCGGCGCCGGCGAAGCGACCGAAGTGGCGGTCTATACGACACGGGCGGACACGCTGTTCGGCGCATCCTTCATCGCGATTGCCGCCGACCATCCGCTGGCAAGACAAGCAGCTGAAAACAGCACGGAGATCGAGACCTTCTGCGACGAATGCCGGCGTGCCGGTACGTCGCTCGCAGCGCTTGAAACAGCCGAAAAGAAGGGCATCGACACCGGTATCCGCGTCCGGCATCCGCTGGATCCATCCTGGGAACTGCCTGTCTACGTCGCCAATTTCGTGCTGATGGATTACGGCACAGGCGCCATTTTCGGCTGCCCGTCCGGCGACCAGCGCGATCTGGATTTTGCCCGCAAGTATGATCTTCCGGTCGTGCCCGTGGTCATACCGAAGGATGGCGACGCCGCGACCTTTACGGTAGATAACGAAGCCTATGTCGGCGATGGCGTAATGATCAATTCGCGCTTCCTCGATGGCCTGACGATCGAGGAGGCTTTCGAGCGCGTTGCCGAAAAGCTGGAACAGACGATCATGGATGGCGCGCCGCAGGCGGAGCGCAAGGTGAACTTCCGACTGCGGGACTGGGGCATTTCGCGCCAGCGCTACTGGGGCTGCCCGATTCCGGTCATTCATTGCGACGACTGCGGCGTGGTGCCTGTGCCGAAATCCGATCTGCCGGTCAAGCTGCCAGATGACGTGACCTTCGACAAGCCAGGGAACCCGCTGGATCGACATCCGACCTGGCGGCACGTGTCCTGCCCGCATTGCGGCAAGGATGCCCGGCGCGAGACGGATACGATGGACACATTCGTGGACTCGTCCTGGTACTTCGCCCGCTTCACGGCCCCTTGGGAGGACAATCCGACCGATCCCAAGGTTGCCAGCCACTGGCTGCCGGTCGACCAGTATATCGGCGGGATCGAACACGCGATCCTGCACCTGCTTTATTCCCGCTTCTTCACGCGGGCCATGAAGGCCGTCGGCCATGTCGCACTGGACGAACCTTTCAAAGGCCTGTTCACGCAGGGCATGGTCGTTCACGAGACCTATAGCCGTGGCGAGGGTGCACAGCGGGAGTGGATCACGCCGGCCGAGATCATCATCGTCGAGAACGACGGCAAACGACAGGCGACACTGATCGAAACCGGCGAACCGATCGTTATCGGCTCGATCGAGAAGATGTCGAAGTCCAAAAAGAACGTCGTAGATCCAGACGATATCATCGCATCCTATGGGGCGGATACGGCGCGCTTTTTCGTCCTTTCGGATTCCCCTCCGGACCGTGACGTGATCTGGTCGGAGGCGGGCGTCGAGGGTTCGCATCGTTTCGTGCAGCGCGTCTGGCGGCTGATTTCCGAAGCTGCACCTTTCCTGAAGCAAGCGGACGCTTCGCCGGCAAAGGATGGCGAAGCGCTGACGATTTCGCAGCTCGCCCACAGAACATTGAAAGCCGTGCAGGCGGATTATGACAAACTTGCCTTCAACAAGGCCGTCGCCCGGCTATACGAACTGGTGAACGCGCTGGCGGCACCACTGACGCAGGTTGCCGAAGGCAAGGCAAGCGCCGGCACAATCGCAGCAGCCAAGGACGCAACGTCGATCCTGATCAGCCTGATGGCGCCGATGACGCCGCATCTCGCAGAACAGTGCTGGGTGGAGATCGGTGGAACAGGCCTGATCGCACAGAGAGCGTGGCCGGTCTTCGACGAGGCGCTTGTTGCAGAAAACGAAATCACTCTGCCGGTCCAAATCAACGGCAAGAAGCGCGCGGATTTGACAATCGCGCGCGATGCGGATCAGACTGCAATCGAAAATGCGGTGCTGGCCATCGACGTCGTCAAGGCGGCGCTCAACGGACAAAACCCGAAGAAAATCATCGTCGTGCCGCAGAGGATCGTCAATGTCGTTGTTTGATACGTCCGCAGGAAGCCTTCGTCTCCTCGCAGTCTGCACGCTGACGCTGGCGCTCGGCGCGGTTTCAGGCTGCCAGGTCAAGCCTCTCTACGCGACCGGGACGCAGACCGCTGAAAAGCTCGCTTCGATCGAAATCTCAGATGCCGACGATCGTGTCGAGCAGGAAGTGCGCAACAGCCTGATCTTCCTGACCTCCGGCGGCGCTGGGGAACCAGCAAACCCGGAATATAGACTGGCGCTGAACGTGACGAGCCAGGTCAAGGGTGTGCTCTACGATCAGGCATCGGATACCGCTGGTGCGGGTCGTATCCTTGTTCAGGCGGACTTCAACCTGTCGCGTGCCGACAGCGGTGAAACCGTCAAATCCGGCAACCGTTCCGCCGTTGCCCTGGTCGACTTCCCGGTCCAGGAATTTGCCAAGCTGCGCGCCATTCGTGATGGTGAAAACCGGGCTGCGCGGGAACTGGCGGAAGTTATCCGGGCCGATATCGCCGCTGCCCTTGGTCGCTGAGCGGATATACACGGATGACCGAAATCAAATCGCACGAATTTGATTCGTTCGTCCAGAGATCGCTCAAGGACAGCCGCCTCTATCTGATCTACGGCCCCGATCGCGGGCTCGTATCCGAACGTGCTGGTGTCATTGCAACCAAAACCGGTGTTGCGCTGGATGATCCTTTTTCGCTGATCAAGCTGGATGGCTCCGACTTGCAGCAAAGCCCCGGCCGCTTGCTGGATGAGGTCAATTCCATAGGTCTGTTCGGGGGTCAAAAGCTGATCTGGATCCGTGCTGCCGGCAGCGAAAAGGCGCTGGTCGACGGATTCAATCTGCTCTCGCAGGAACCCCCGACCGGAAGCTACGTGATCGTCGAGGCTGGTGACCTGAAAAAGGGAACCGGGCTGCGCAAGATCGGCGAGGCGGCACGCTCGGTGATTTCGGTTGCCTGCTACGCGGATGACGCCCGCGCTATCAGCGCGCTGATCGACCATGAATTGTCCCAGGAGAACCTGAAAATCACGCCGGCCGCGCGGGAGCGCCTGCAGGAGGCTCTCGGCGGCGACCGGATCGCGTCGCGCAACGAAATCCGCAAACTGGTGCTTTATTGCCGCGGCATGGGCACGATCGAGGATGAACACGTCCAGGATATTGTCGGCGATGCCAGTGCAATCTCCGTTGATGATGCGATAGATGCGGTCCTGAAAGGCGATGCGGAAGCCCTCGTTCACGCCATCCAGAAGATCGTCACATCAAAGACACCGATCTTTCTGGTGCTTCAGGGCTGCCTGAAGCAGTTCCAGTTGCTTGATCTGATGCGCTCGGAAATGGACGACAAGAGGCTTCAACCCTCGCAGGTAACGGCGACACTCGGCCGGCACCTGCATTTCCGGCGCAAGCCGATCGTCGAATCTGCACTGAAAACATGGTCAGCCTCCGCGATACAGCGCGAGCTCGGCCGCCTACAGGCGACCATCTTCCAGAGCCGAAACCGCCAGAGCCTGGAAGAAAGCTCTGCCCTGCAGGCCCTGCTGTCAATTACACTGCAATCTGCAAGGCGCTAGGAAAAGCCATTCTATTGAATAGGTCAAATCTGTTTTTGGCAAACTACCGACGCTCGAGCAGACGGCAGATCTCTTCAAGCTGATCCAGCGTCTTATAGGCAATCCGCAGCTGCCCACCCGAAACCTTGTGGCTCACAGTAACGTCCAGGCCCAAACTATCGGATAGCGTGCGTTCGAGCGCCAGCGTATCAGCGTCCTTCTCCTGCGGCTTGGAAGCCTGGCCATAGTTCGGATCATTCTGGGCCCGAATGTCATTCTGCGCCAGGCGTTCCGTATCGCGAACCGAGAGCCCCTTGGCAATGATCGAGCGTGCGAGCGTTACAGGATCCGATGTCGGGATAAGGGCGCGCGCATGGCCTGCCGACAATGTCCCCGATGACAGCATGTCCCGCACCGCTTCCGGCAGCTTCAACAGCCGCAAGCTGTTTGCCACATGACTGCGGCTCTTCCCGATAATTTCGCCGAGATCGTTTTGCGTATAACCGTGTTCCGCGATCAGCTGGTCATAGCCCATGGCCTCTTCAAGCGGATTGAGATCGGATCGCTGCACGTTTTCAACGATCGCAATCTCCAGGGCGGTGCGGTCATCGACATCACGCACGATCACCGGAATATCGGTGAAACCCGCCAGCTGTGCCGCCCGCCACCGACGTTCGCCGGCGATGATCTCGTACCGCTCGTCGGCAATGGTGCGAACGACGACTGGCTGCACGATCCCATGCTGGCGAATGGAGCTGGCGAGATCCTGCAACTCGTTTTCATCGAATGTGCGGCGCGGATTGCGCGGATTGCGCGCGACAAATTCAATCGGAATCTTGCGATCCGCATTCACCGGCTGCGGCGGCGCGCCGGCCGGGACCGGCTGATCCATTTCGCCGATCAGCGCCGCAAGCCCGCGACCTAGGCGCCGTCTTGAATTGTCGTCGTTCATGATCTTACTCACACTTGTCGTTTCGGTCGCGAATCAATTATGCGGCTTTGCGCTGACGCTCCCGCTGGATGACTTCCGAGGCCAACTGCAGGTAGGCCTGGCTGCCCGCACATTTCAAATCGTAGAGAATAGCCGGTTTACCATAGGATGGCGCCTCCGAGACACGCACATTGCGCGGAATAAGCGTGTGATAGACCTTTTCACCCAGATGCAGCCTCACGTCATTGACCACTTGCTGCGCCAGATTGTTGCGGGAATCAAACATGGTCAGGACGATGCCCTGGATATCAAGCAAAGGATTAACCGACTGGCGCACCTGGTCGACCGTCTCGAGCAGCTGGCTGAGACCTTCCAGCGCGAAGAACTCGCACTGGAGCGGAACAAGCACGGAATGCGCCGCGGCCATCGCATTCATCGTCAGAAGATTGAAGGAAGGCGGGCAATCGACAAGCACATAGGAGTAACGAAGTGCTGCTGGAGCCTCCAGGGCTCGCTTCAAGCGGTACACCCGGTTGTTTTCCTGGGAGATTTCCATCTCGACGCCGAGCAGATCCATCGTCGACGGAATAATCGAAAGATTGGGCACAACAGTATCGAGAACGATTTCCTCGATGCTATGCGAACCGATCATGAGTTCATAGGAGGAGAGCTTGCGATCGCGGCGCTGGATCCCAAGCCCAGTGCTGGCATTGCCTTGGGGATCGAGATCGACGATCAGCACCTTTTCGCCGATAGCCGCAAGCGCCGTCGCCAGATTGATGGCCGTCGTTGTCTTGCCGACGCCGCCTTTCTGGTTCGCGATCGTAATAATACGGTTTTTTTCGCCTATCATGCACTGATCCGCCGTTCACTGAATTTTCCGCGAAAGATTTGCGATTTCGAGGACCACGGAATTCGGCTCGATGACGCTCATATGTTTTACCAGATCGAATTGAAAGCGGCCAACGGCTTTGTCGATTTCGTTCTGATAATCCCGGCCTTTGTGGAAATAGGCCGTAACGGAAGGCGCCGGAATCATCCAGGCTGCGCAATAATCCAGCAATTGCGTCAGATCAGCCAAGGCGCGGGCCGAAATCGCGTCGCAACGCGGTATTGCCGCTGAGGCCGCTTCGATGCGAATCGGGTGAACGGAACCACGTGCACCGGTTTCAGCGAGAGCCACACGGAGAAAGGCAGCCTTCTTGTTGTTGCTTTCGACGAGATGAACCCAGCCGTCGCCGAATTCGGCCAAGCAGATTGCTGTAATGATGCCTGGAAAGCCGCCACCGCTGCCGAGATCGATCCATTGTTTCGGTACCGGATGGATTTGGAAGATCTGGATGCTATCGGCAATGTGACGCTGCCACAGGTTTTCTTTCGTTGACGGCGCCACCAGGTTGATCGATTTCGCCCATTTCTGGAAGAGGCGGGAAAAATGATCCAGGCGCTCGGCTGTTTCACGTGAAACACGCAATCCGTTTAGTGATTGAGGAAGACTCGCATTCATTGAGCAACATTCTTTTGGTGCAAGGCTGGGTTTCTATCCAGGCGACGCAGATGCGCCAGGATGAGCGATGCAGCTGCCGGCGTCATACTGTCAACCTTCAAAACCTGCGCCAGATTTCGGGGTGACGCGGTCGTCAATTTTTGCGTCAACTCATTGGAAAGTCCGGATAGTACAGTAAAATCAAAGCCATCCGGGATTTCCGTCGCCTCTTCACGCTGGACGTTTGCGATATCAAGTGCCTGACGATCCATATAGACGGCATAGGTCGCGTCAATCTCCAGCGCATCTGCCAACTTGGGTTCGATCTCCGCAAGTTCAGGCCAAACACTAGACAGCGATACGATGGAATGATCAGTATAGGACAGCAGTTCGAAAGCCGAACGGCGCTGACCGTCCTGATTGAGATGCAAACCGTGTTTTCGGGCTTCATTGGGCGAAATCTGCAGCTCCATCAGATTCTTCTTTGCCGCGTCAAACGCCTCAGCCCAACGCTGGAAACGGCGGGTACGACTTTGGGATACCATACCGAGACGGATCGCGTCGGGAGTCAAACGCGCATCGGCGTTGTCAGCTCGAAGAGACAGCCTGTACTCCGCACGTGACGTAAACATTCGATAGGGCTCACTGACGCCGCGGGACGTAAGGTCATCAATCATGACGCCGATATAGGAGGTTGTTCGACTAAAAACGAAGGGATTGCCGCCGCCTGCCAACAGCGCTGCATTCAAACCGGCGACCACCCCCTGGGCGCCGGCCTCTTCGTAACCAGTCGTGCCATTGATCTGCCCCGCAAGAAAAAGACCAGGCATTTTCAACACCTGGAGCGTCGATGACAATTCTGTGGGATCGACGTGATCATATTCGATGGCGTAGCCCGGCTGTATGACCGTGACGTGCTCCAATCCGGGAATCGTCCTGATGAAAGCCTGCTGAACCGCCTCGGGCAAAGAGGTGGAGATCCCATTGGGATAAACTGTATCATCGTCCAAGCCCTCCGGCTCCAGAAATATCTGGTGTCCGTCGCGCTCGCCAAACTTGACAATTTTGTCCTCGATCGAGGGGCAATACCGCGGCCCGACCCCCTCGATCTGACCGGAATACATTGCTGATTGTTGAAGATTATCTGCAATGATCGTATGCGTTGCCGCCGTTGTTCGGGTCACTCCGCATTCGATTTGACGATTGGAGATACTGTCCGTCATGAAGGAAAACGGTACCGGATCAGTATCTGCGCCTTGCCTGCCGACGCTGTCCCAATCGATGGTCCGCCCGTCTAGGCGCGCCGGCGTCCCCGTCTTCAAACGGCCGAGGCGAAGACCAGCCCGTTCCAAGGTCGCAGATAGTCCAAGGGATGGCTCTTCACCAACGCGGCCGGCAGGAATCGTTTTCTGTCCGATGTGAATCAACCCGCGCAGGAATGTCCCCGTTGTCAACACAACTGAACCACAGGAGATGGTTCTACCATCCTTGAGCACTACGCCAGACAGCCGGCCGTTATCATTCACGAGATCGAAAGCGTCACCTTCAATGACGTCCAGATTGGCTATCGAAGCAATCTCATATTGCATGGCCTCCCGATAGAGACGCCGGTCGGCTTGCGTACGAGGTCCACGAACCGCCGGTCCCTTTCGCCGATTGAGCAATCGAAACTGGATGCCGGCCGCATCGGCGACCCGGCCCATAAGGCCATCCATAGCGTCGATCTCACGCACGAGATGCCCCTTGCCGAGGCCACCGATAGCAGGATTGCAAGACATCACGCCAATCGTTTCGCGCTTGTGTGTCACCAGCGCTGTTTTTGCGCCCATGCGGGCAGATGCACTTGCGGCTTCACAGCCCGCATGTCCACCACCAATAATGACGACGTCATATTTCAATATCATGTCTGCCGTCTCCATGGTTACGGCTCGATTCAGGTGTTGACTCGCGAGTCAAGCTGTTTCACGTGAAACATTGTGCAAGACCCAGACCTTTTGAGGCCCCAGCGCCCCTCTATTTTCCGATGCAGAACTCCGAAAATATCACATCCAGGAGGTTTTCGACATCGACACGACCAGTGATCCGGCCCAAGGCATCGCCCGCAACGCGCAGATATTCCGCCTGGATATCCAAGCCTGAGCCCGAATGGGTTAAACTGGCCTTGATTGCATCCTGGGCCTGTCGCAGACAGTCAACGTGACGACGGCGCGAAGGGATCGAAAATGCCATTTTACCAGTTAAATCAGGTAGATGTGCGGAAATAAGCGCCAGCAGCGTATCAATTCCCTCGCCCGTTCGTGTCGAGACCGACACGTCAGTGGCCGCCTTATCCCACATCTGAGCACACTGATCAATCTTCGTTGCCACACGAACAACCTTGGCGCGAAAATCTCTCAGATCAACACTTTCGAAGCCATCAGGTCTATCTGAAAGCAGCAAAACCAGATCTGCCTCCTCCAGCGTTGCGCGGGCACGGCGGATGCCTTCCCGTTCGATCGGCTCCCGGGTCTCGCGGATACCAGCAGTATCGTAAAGTCGGACAGAGAATCCGGCTAAGGAAAGATCGACAGACAGGACATCGCGCGTGGTCCCGGCAATGTCCGTGACAATGGCAACGTCTCTTCCGGCCAGACAATTGAGAAGACTGGATTTACCCGCGTTCGGCGGCCCGGCGATGACCACTTTCAAGCCATCACGGATGATCTCCGCCACCGATGCACCGGCGATATGGCTCGCCATTTCACCGGTCAACAGGGCCATATCCGTCCATATCGCGCTCGCAACGGAGCCCGGCACATCATCCTCGTCGGCGAAGTCCAGCTCCGCCTCGATCATGGCACGCGCGTGGGTTAAGCGCCGCGCCCACGCCTGATAAACTGCGGAAACGCCACCTTGCGCATGTTCGATGGCCAATCGGCGCTGCATTTCCGTTTCCGCAGAAATAAGGTCCGCCAGCCCTTCGATCTCGACCAGATCAAGTCTACCGTTATGGAAAGCGCGCTTGGAGAATTCTCCGGCTTCCGCGTGGCGCATACCTTCCATCCCTGCAAGTGCCGCCATCAGCGCCTGAATAACAGCGCGGCCGCCGTGGACTTGAAGTTCGCCACAATCCTCACCAGTGAAAGACGCCGGTTTTGGAAAGTAGATGACGAGACCTGTATCGATCAGGTCACCGTTCCGGTTTCGAATCGACCGCAGATGGGCGTAGCGCGGCTTGCCGATTTCGCCCGTCAGCGCAGACAGTGCGTCGCTTGTCCGCGGGCCACTAATCCTGATGATCGCGACACCGGACGGCAGGGCTCCAGATGACAGAGCATAGATCGTATCGTCGTCGGTCATACGTGCCTGTCTTCCATCATGACAATTTTAGTCTAAGCGTGCTGTGATCCTGGGGGATCAATACGGGACCGAATCTATCACTTTATTCCTATTATTTCGGCGCCGAATCGAGCAATGCGCTGACAGCGGCTGCTCGTCTCCAAACGCAAAAACCCGGGTCAAAACCCGGGTTTCAGCAATGCAGCAAGAACGGATCAGGTGTTCATCGAATCGAAGAAATCGCCGTTCGTCTTGGTTTGCTTCAGCTTGTCGATCAGGAACTCGATCGCATCCGTCGTACCCATCGGCGCGAGAATCCGGCGCAGGACGAAAATCTTCTGCAGATCCTGGCGCGGTACCAGCAGGTCTTCCTTGCGGGTACCCGACTTGAGAATATCCATGGACGGGAAGATGCGCTTGTCTGCGACCTTACGATCAAGGACGATTTCCGAGTTGCCGGTTCCCTTGAACTCTTCAAAGATGACTTCATCCATGCGGCTGCCCGTATCGATCAGCGCCGTCGCAATGATCGTCAGCGATCCGCCTTCCTCGATATTTCGGGCTGCACCAAAGAAACGCTTCGGGCGCTGCAGCGCGTTGGCATCGACACCGCCCGTCAAGACCTTGCCGGACGACGGCACGACCGTGTTGTAGGCACGGCCAAGGCGCGTGATCGAATCGAGCAGGATGACGACGTCGCGGCCGTGTTCAACGAGGCGCTTGGCCTTCTCGATCACCATTTCAGCGACCTGGACGTGACGGGTCGCCGGCTCGTCGAAGGTCGAGGAGACAACTTCGCCCTTTACCGAGCGCTGCATGTCCGTAACTTCTTCCGGACGTTCGTCGATCAAGAGAACGATCAGATAACATTCCGGATGATTGGCGGTGATGGAATGGGCGATGTTCTGCAGGAGAACCGTCTTACCGGTGCGCGGCGGCGCAACTATCAGGCCGCGCTGGCCCTTGCCGAGCGGGGCGATCAGGTCGATGACGCGAGCCGACAGGTCCTTGGAAGTCGGAACCTCGAGTTCCATCTTGAACCGCTCGTTCGGATAGAGCGGTGTCAGATTGTCGAAGTGAACCTTGTGGCGAATCTTTTCCGGATCCTCGAAATTGATCGTGTTGACCTTGAGCAGGGCAAAATAGCGCTCGCCTTCCTTCGGTCCCCGGATTGGGCCTTCGACGGTATCGCCTGTCTTCAGCGAAAAGCGTCGGATCTGCGATGGCGAGATGTAGATGTCATCGGGGCCTGGAAGGTAGTTGGCGTTCGCAGAGCGCATGAAACCGAAGCCGTCCTGCAGCAATTCGACGACGCCTTCACCAATGATTTCGACATCCTGGCTGGCGAGCATCTTGAGAATCGCGAACATCAGTTCCTGCTTGCGCATGACGCTGGCGTTCTCGACCTCGACCGATTCGGCAAACGCCAGAAGATCGGTAGCCGTCTTGTTTTTCAATTCTTGCAGCTTCATTTCAGCCATGAAGGGTACCACACTTGGAATTTGCGTAATGGAAGGTCGGCGTGTTTTTTGAAAGGGAGCTGCGGGGGGAGAGGGGCAGGCTCGTAACTTTTACACATGCCACGAAAGATGAGATGCCGTGAAAATAGCGATTCACGTGAAACGCCGCAAGGGGCTTAGCCAAAATAGCCGAAAATTCGTATTCACGTCCCTTTTCAGAACGGTTTGACGACGGCCATGACGACGATCAGGATCATCAACACCGTCGGCGCCTCGTTCATCAATCGCCAGTAGTGGGCGTCACGCCGCGCGCCATCGGCGGCAAAAATACGGACAGCACGGCTGAAATGCACATGAACACCCGTCAGCAATACGACGAACAGAAGCTTGGCATGCAGCCAGCCACCCTGGAAACCATAGACACTCCACGCCAGATAGAGACCGAGAACCCAGGAAATCATCATCGCCGGGTTCATGATCACCTTCAGCAGGCGCTGTTCCATCACCTTGAAGGTTTCTGACTGGTCCGATCCGATTGCCGCGTCGGTGTGATAAACGAACAGCCTGGGCATGTAGAGAAGGCCAGCCATCCACGACATCACCGCGATGAGGTGAAGCGCCTTGATCCAGAGGTAGAGATCATCCGGCTGCCCGATCAACAATCCGGCAAGAAGCATGACGAAGATCGCGATCGCCACAAAGGCCCGCACGCGCGCTTTCTGTCCGGGTCGCTGGTCGATCTGCCGCTCCACCGTCACGCTGCGCTCCGCACCCGTTCGACAAGCCGGGAAACCGTTGCCGGATCCGCCTGCGGTGTGATGCCGTGCCCAAGGTTGAAGATCAAAGGACCATTGCCCAGAACCTGGAGGATGGCATCGATACCGTCATCAAGCGCGGCACCGCCGGCAACGACCCGCATCGGATCCAGATTGCCCTGAACGGGGCCATCTTTTTGCAGCTCGGCAGCAAAGGAAAGCGGCACCGACCAGTCCAGCCCGATCGCGTCGGCATCCGTCTGTTGCCGATACTGCTTCAGCAGGATGCCGGCGCCCTTGGCAAAGGCGATGATCTTTGCCTTCGGGCGACGGGTACGAACACTGTCCACCATCCGGCGCACGGGTTTTACCGCATAACGCTGGAATTCGACCTCACCGAGTACACCGGCCCAGGAATCGAAAATCTGCACGGCATCCGCACCGGCATCGATCTGCGCCACGAGATAGTCCGCCGACACATCCGCAAGCAACGCCAGGAGATGGTCGAAGGCTTCCGGATGACGATAGGCAAACAGCCGGGCAGGGGCCTGGTCGGGTGTGCCGTGGCCGGCAATCATGTAGGTCGCCACCGTCCAGGGCGCCCCGCAAAATCCCAGCAACGTCGTTTCATCCGGCAGTTCCCGCCGAAGTCGCGATACGGTTTCGATGACCGGTTTCAGATGTTCCGCAACCCGCTCAGGCTGCAAGGCAAGAATACCGGCCGGATCGATCGGATCCATCAAGGGTCCACGCCCTTCCTCAAAGCGCACGTTCCTGTCCAGCGCGTCCGGTATAACCAGAATATCCGAAAACAGGATGGCTGCGTCAAAGCCATATCGCCGGATTGGTTGCAGCGTAACCTCGACAGCCAGGTCCGGCGTGTAACAGAGATCGAGGAAACTTCCGGCTGCTGCCCTGGTTTGCCTGTATTCCGGAAGATATCGACCTGCCTGCCGCATCAGCCAAACGGGGGGTGGTGTCAGTGTCTTGCCATCCAGAACCTGCAGGACCTTACGGCTATTCGCGGTCACGTGTCACGCACTCCCTCTAAAATACTAAACTTATCTAAAAGGGTTCTATTTCTTAGAGTCGGTGACTATCAAGGATTAAAATCACCCCCCGGTTTTTCCACATTCCGAATGATTCAATTTCACGATTGTGCCAGATTTCCGTTCCTTGTGCAGACAGTGGGGAAACGGCGGGAATAAACTTTCGATTCAAGTGCTTGTGCCAGATATCATTTTGCTTGGAGATTGTGGACAAGATGTGGATCGACGTGACACTTTGTCGTTCTGTGAGTCTTCTCCACAAGCACTACGAAAAACACTTTGCGCCAACCCAATTGTGCATAAGTTCAAGGTTTTCCCCTTGCCTTCGCCCCCGACGCGCCCTTAGCTGTGTTCGTCCCGCTTTATCAACAGCTGCCGGAGAATAGCGTGGAGAACCAGAAAAACTATTTCCATCTGCATCTCATTTCTGACTCGACGGGCGAAACATTGATTGCCGCCGGGCGTGCCGCCGCCGCGCAGTTTCAATCCTCGCATGCGCTGGAACACGTCTATCCGCTGATCCGGAACCGCAAGCAGCTAATGCAGGTCATGGAAGCAATCGATGGCGCGCCGGGGATCGTGCTCTATACCATCGTCGACCGCGAGCTTTCCGATATCATCGATGCCCAGTGCAAGGAGATGGGTGTGCCCTGTGTCTCGGTGCTCGAGCCGGTGATCGACCTGTTTCAGACCTATCTCGGCGCACCGTCCCGCCGGCGCTCGGGCGCGCAGCACGTCATGGACGCCGATTATTTTGCGCGCATCGATGCGCTGAACTTCACCATGGATCACGATGATGGCCAGCTGCCGGCCGATTTTAACGACGCCGATGTCGTGCTGATCGGCATCAGCCGAACCTCGAAGACACCGACCAGCATCTATCTCGCCAATCGCGGCATCAAGACCGCCAACATTCCTATCGTGCCCGGCGTGCCGCTGCCGGAGCGTCTTTATGACGCCACGACGCCATTGATCGTCGGTCTGATCGCCACCGCCGACCGGATTTCGCAGGTCCGCCAGCACCGGGTGCTCGGCACCACACAAGGCTTCCACGGCGAGGAGTATACCGACCGGGCTTCGATTTCGGAGGAGCTGAAATATGCGCGCGCACTCTGCACCCGCAACAACTGGCCGGTGATCGACGTTACGCGTCGCTCGATCGAGGAAACGGCTGCGGCGATCGTTGCCCTCAGACCACGTCTGCGCTAAGGCCCTACGCGAATGCCGAATGCCGCGACAGGATCCGCAATGTCAGCCTCCCTCATTCTCGCTTCGTCCAGCCCGTTCCGGCGGATGCTTATGAGCAATGCCGGCCTGTCCTTCGACTGGCAGGCCGCAACCATCGATGAACGGGCAATCGAAAAGCCATTGGAAGACGAGGGTGCTTCGCCGCAGGATGTTGCCCTGGTGCTCGCGGAAGCCAAGGCGCGCAGTGTTGGACGCAACTGTCCGGATGCCATCGTCATCGGCTCTGACCAGACGATGTCGCTAGGCAGCAAGGTCTTCCACAAGCCGCGCGACAGGGCAGACGCCCGCAATCATCTTCTCTCCCTATCCGGCCAGACGCATCAGTTGAACAGTGCGGTCGTCCTGACCCAGGGACCGTCGCTTCTCTGGAGACACGTGTCGTCCGCACGGCTGACCATGCGCAGTCTTTCACCAGCTTTCATCGACCGGCATCTCGAAAGGGTCGGCGACAAGGCATTGTCCAGCGTCGGCGCCTACCAGCTGGAAGGCGAGGGCATCCAGCTTTTCGAGGCAATCGAAGGTGACTATTTCACGATCCTCGGCCTGCCGATGTTGCCGCTTCTGGAAAAACTGAGAGAGCTGCGGGTGGTCGATGCGTGATTCACGTGAAACATTTATTAACCATGCCTTCGTCACGGGCTTCCCGATCAAGCATTCGCGGTCTCCGCTCATCCACGGATACTGGCTGAAAAGCTTCGGCCTGCTTGGCAGTTATCGCGCGCATGCGGTTTCGCCGGACGCGTTTGCCGATTTCATGCAGGCCCTGCGCGACGGGACGTCCGGCTTTTGCGGCGGCAATGTCACCATCCCGCACAAGGAACGGGCGTTCGCGCTGTGTGACCGACCGGACGAACTGAGCCGGGAACTCGGGGCTGCCAATACACTCTGGATCAAAGACGGCCTCGTTCATGCCACCAACACCGATGGCTACGGCTTCACGACAAACCTCGATGAACGAGCCGCAGGCTGGGACAATTGCGATCGGGCGATCATTCTTGGTGCAGGTGGTGCCAGTCGCGCTGTCATTCAGGCGGTGCGGGATCGCGGCGTGAAAACGATCCATGTCGTCAACCGCACGCTGGAAAAGGCGCAGGATCTGGCCGACCGGTTCGGGCCTTCCGTCGAGGCGCAGGCCATGGGCGACATTCCAGATCTGATCAAGGGAGCGGGTCTGTTCATCAACACCACGTCGCTCGGCATGGACGGCACGCCGGTTCCGCAGATCGATTTCACGACAATGGCAAAGGGTGCCGTCGTCACCGATATCGTCTATGTGCCGCTGAAAACGCCGCTTCTCGCCCAGGCCGAAGACCAGGGGCTTCGCATCGTCGATGGCCTTGGCATGCTGCTGCATCAGGCTGCGCCGGGTTTCGAAAAATGGTTCGGGCGCCGGCCAATGGTCGATGCGGCGCTGCGCCAGATCATCATCGAAGACATGGAACAGCATCTATGATCATTCTGGGGCTCACCGGTTCGATCGGAATGGGCAAATCGACGACGGCTGCAATGTTTGCGGATCTTGGGATACTAGTGAACGATGCCGATGCCGTCGTGCACGACCTGTATCGCGGCGAGGCTATGGCGCCGATCGAGGCGGAATTTCCGGGCACGACACAAAATGGCGTGGTCGACCGGGTCGCGCTGTCGCGCGCGCTGGCGCTGAATCCCGGCGGTTTCCGGGCGCTCGAAGCGATCGTCCATCCGCTCGTGCGTGCGCGGGAAGCCGGGTTTGTGGAGGAGCATCGCGCCAAACGCACGCCGCTCGTTGTGCTTGATATTCCGCTTTTGTTTGAAGCCGGCGCGCAGGACTGGGTCGACAAGGTTGTAGTGGTGACCTGCGATCCGGAAATCCAGAGGCAGCGCGTCCTGGCGAGACCGCAGATGACGGTGGAAAAATTTGAACTTATCCTGGCACGTCAGATGCCCGATGCTGAAAAACGCGCGAAAGCCGATTACATCATCGATACAGGCGGCGGGATTGATTCGGCCCGCGCCCAGGTCGCGACCGTGGTCGGCGACATTTTGAACTGAGGAAGACCGGAATGCGGGAAATCATCTTCGATACGGAAACAACGGGCCTGGACAACCGGCAGGACCGCATAATCGAAATTGGCGGCATCGAGCTCGAGAACCATTTCCCCACAGGCAGGACTTTTCATGTCTTTGTCAATCCGGGCGACCGCAAGGTGCATCCGGACGCGCTGGCCATCCACGGCATCAGCGATGACTTCCTGAAGGAAAAACCGATCTTCGCCGGCATCGTCGATGAACTCGTCGCATTCTTCGAGGGCGCGCGCTGGGTTGCGCACAATGCAACCTTCGACATGGGTTTCATCAACGCGGAATTCGCGCGTCTCGGTTTGGCGCCGGTCTCCAATGATCTGGTGACCGACACCCTGTCTTTGGCCCGTCGCAAGCACCCGATGGGGCCGAACTCGCTCGATGCGCTCTGCCGGCGCTACGGGATCGACAATTCGCACCGGACAAAACACGGCGCGCTTCTCGACTCCGAGCTTCTCGCCGAAGTGTATATCGAGATGATTGGCGGCAGGCAGGCAGCGCTCGGCCTGATGTCCGGCGAAAGCCGGGGGGAGGTTTCCGATACGGACGAAACCATCGTGCCAACAGGGCAGCGGCCGCATGCGCTCCCGTCACGATTGAGCGAGGCGGATCTCGCAAGCCATGCGGCCCTCGTGGCCAAGATGGGCGACAAGGCGATGTGGGCCAAGTACGATCCACAAGCCTGAAGGCCCCATAAAAAAGCCCGGCTCGTGAAAGCCGGGCATCGATATGAATCCTTCAGGAAAGGATCAGTTCGCGTTGCTTGCGACCTGGGTCCGAACCTTGTCTTCAGCCATGCGCTGGGTGAACATCTGCGCAAAATCGATGGGATCGATCATCAGCGGCGGGAAGCCGCCATTGCGCGTCGCATCGGAAACGATCTGTCGGGCAAAGGGGAACAGCAGGCGCGGGCATTCGATGAACAGCAGCGGCAACATGTGCTCCTGCGGGAAACCGACGATGCGGAAAACGCCGCCATAGGTCAACTCGACATTGAACAGCATCTTGTCGCCGTCCTTGGCTTCCGCGGTCAGCGAAAGAATGACGTCGAATTCCGTCTCGGAGAGCGGATTGGCATTGACGTTGACATTGATGTTGATCGCCGGGGCCTTGTCGCGGGCCTGGAGTGAACGCGGTGCACCCGGATTTTCGAAGGAAAGATCCTTGATGTACTGGGCGAGAATGTTGAGCGACGGGCTTTCGGTCGCGCCGGCCGCGCCATTGGATGCTGTTTCGGTCGTCATAAGGCCTTTTCCTTCGGACTTCATTTGGTGACGCCGTCTAGCATTTCGGATGGAGGCTTACAACCCTTGCAGCCGAGGGCTCAGCGCAGCAGGTCCTTGTCGCCCGACGATGGGCGCTGCGGATCATCATGGGAAAATTCATCGTCGCCGAGATCTATCACCTTGGGATTGTTGCCCGAGAAGCCCCCTGTTCTTGCCTCTGGCGCGGTATCCGGACCCCGGCGAAACCCGGCGCCGGCTGTTGTCGTGACGATGGTCAGGCGGCTCTTGATGGCGTGCCATGCTGCTTCGCGAACCGCCGGAATGAACAGCAGCAGACCGAGAATATCCGTGAGGAAGCCCGGGATGATCAGCAGGAAGGCGGCGATGACGATCATCACGCCATGAACCAGCTCGCGGCCCGGATCGACGCCACGCCCAGTGGTTTCCCGGATCCGCTTCAGAACGCCCAGCCCCTGGACGCGCAACAGCACCGCACCGACCACACCGCTGAGCAGGACCAGGAGCAATGTCGTCCAGACACCGACTTCGCGCCCCACAAGGACGAAAGTTGCGATCTCCGCCAGGGGCAGGGCCAGAAAGAACAGGGGGATGATCAGGGAACGCATGGTGTCCGCTCGGTGATGGGAGGGGTCTGCAAAGCCCCGTCGATCAGGGCAAAGAAGTGATATAGCCATTTGAATGATCGTGACATGCAGACTATATGGGGTAAGCGCAAGAAATTTTAACAGCGGTTCTGGGTGGAAATGGGCTCTTTTGACTTCGTCACATTGTTTTTTCTGGTTGCTGCGGTGATCATATTCCTTCAGCTGCGCAACGTCCTTGGGAAAAGGACAGGCAACGAGCGGCCACCGGTTGACCCCTATTCCCCCCGGGAAGGCATCGACGCTCCGGAAGGGCCGGAACGCGGCAAGGTCGTGCAATTGCCGCGACGCGACGGCGCGACGGATGAGGATAGCCGCTACGCAGCCGTGGATGCCTTCGCCAAGGCCGGTACGCCGCTGAACGAAGCGCTGCGCCGCATGGTCGATACCGATTCCGCCTTCGACCCGAAGGAGTTCGTCAATGGCGCCAAGATGGCCTATGAGATGATCGTCATGGCGTTTGCCGATGGTGATCGCAAGACGCTCAAGGGTCTTCTGTCGCGCGAGGTCTACGAGGGCTTCGATGCTGCGATCACCGATCGCGAAAGCAAGGGTGAACTCGTCAAGTCCACCTTCGTCGGCATCGAGAAGGCCGACCTGGTCCATGCTGAAATCAAGGATAGCGAAGCCAACATCACGATCCGTATCATCAGCCAGCTGATTTCCGCCACCTATGACAAGGCCGGTGCGATCATCGATGGCGATGCGGAGGCCGTATCGGAGGTCAACGATCTCTGGACGTTTGCACGCGATACCCGCTCGCGCGATCCGAACTGGAAGCTGATCGCCACGGAATCGGAAAACTGATCGGACACCCTGATGGATTTCGCGGTGCAACCGGTTGCCTTTGCGGATCTTCCCGGATGGGGGGATGACAATCCGGCGCCGCTTCTGGCGGCGCTTGCCCGTTGTCGGCGGCATGTGACCGAGGTGAAGGCGTACAAGACCGGCACGCTCGGCATTTCCGTTGCGGATCTGATGCCTGCTTTCGAGGCGGCAGCGTCGGTCAAGACCGATGATGCAACGGCGGCGCGGGCGTTCTTTCAGGACCAGTTCGTGCCGTTCCGGATTGATCCGGATGGTCAGTCTGGTTTTGTCACGGCCTTCTACGAGCCGGATGTCTTTGTCAGCGTGGTGCCGAACGAGAGCTATCGTTATCCGTTCTATCGCAGGCCGCTCGACCTCGTCGAGGTCGATGCGTCGAACCGGCCATCGGGAATGGATGACTATTTCGCCTTCGGCCAGACATGCGCCAGCGGGATTCGCGAATATCCGGACCGCAAGACCATCGAACAAGGCTATCTGGACGGACTTGGCCTGGAAATCGCCTATGCGCGCTCTCTGGTCGACGTGTTCTTTGCGCATGTGCAGGGCGCGGCACGGCTGGTCTATCCGGATGGTTCCGTCTGCCGGATCACCTATGCGGCCAAGACCGGCCATCCCTTCTCGGCAGTCGGCAAGCTCCTCATCGAGCGCGGTGCCATCGATGCGGCGACGGTCTCCATGCAGTCAATCCGGCAATGGCTGGCCGATCATCCGGACGAGGCGCAATCCGTGCTCTGGCACAATCGCTCCTTCATTTTCTTTCGCGAAGCCGACGTGGATGATCCGGCACTGGGTCCGATCGCCGCCGCCAAGGTGGCGCTTGAACCCGGCCGGTCGCTGGCCATCGACCGAATGATCCATACGTTCGGCGTGCCGTTTTTCATCGCCAGCGACAGCCTGACCCATATCGATGGGGATAAGCCATTCCGGCGGCTGATGCTGGCGCTCGATACCGGATCGGCGATCGTCGGACCGGCGCGTGGCGATATCTTTACCGGATCGGGTGACGAGGCTGGTCGACTGGCGGGATCGGTGCGCAACGCAGCGACGTTTTTCGTCTTGATTCCAAAGGCGGCCGCGGCAAGATACGGTCATGGCTAAGGAAAAGAAGCTCTCCAGCGAAGACCGCATCCTCTGGGGCAAGGTTGCGCGCTCGACACGGCCGCTTCCCGGTCGGATGGAGGATCTGAAAGGGTTCGAGGAGCCGGTGGCCCAGCCCGAAAAGCCGGCGGCGGTCGTCTTCAAGGAGGGCAAATCGCTGCGTGATGCGTTTGGTGGCGCCGATGAAATCGCCCAGAAGAAAGTAGCGCCAAAACTGCACCAGCCGCTGGAGAAGCCGGTCAAGCGCAAGCTGGCAAAGGGGCATCTGACACTCGAAGCTAGGATCGACCTTCATGGAATGATCCAGAGCGAGGCGCATGGTTTTCTTCTGCATTTCCTATTGCGTGCGCACGACCGTGGCCTGCGCCATGTTCTAGTAATCACCGGCAAGGGTACTTCCCTCGGCAGCGACGGTGCCCTGAAACGCGCCGTGCCTATGTGGTTTTCGTTGCCGGAGTTCCGGACACTGATCTCCTCCTACGAGACTGCGGCGCGCAATCATGGCGGCGAAGGTGCGCTTTATGTGCGGCTTGCGCGGGTGCGGGGCGAAACGTCGTGACGCCGTTCGGAGAGGCGATGCACGCCTTGCGTCATCAAAAGGGTGTGTCTCAGAAGGAAATGGCGGCTGCCATCGGCATATCGGCGGCCTATCTGTCAGCGCTCGAGCACGGCAAGCGTGGCGCGCCGAGCTTCGAATTCCTGCAGCGTGTCGCCGGCTATTTCAACGTGATCTGGGACGAAGCCGACGAACTCTTTCGCCTTGCTTCCCTGTCCGACCCGCGGGTGGTCCTCGACACGGCCGGTCTTTCTTCGGCGCACACCGCGTTTGCAAATCGCCTTTCGGCGCAGATCCGTATGCTTTCTGCCCAAACGATTGCCAGTTTGGAAGATGTTTTGGAAAAAGCCCGATTTGCTGATAATGAACTGTGATGATCCCCTGTTTTCTGCCGCTTCAGGCTGTGCAGGATTTTGGAACCATGGACAAATTCCCTATAGTCCGGAAGGCATTGCGAGGGTGATTCGAACCGAATTGCCCCCGCTCGAAAACCTTGGAAAGACCCACGCTGAATGACCGATACTCCCGAAGCCGAAACCGGCGCAAATGCCGAATATGGTGCAGACTCCATCAAGGTACTCAAAGGCCTTGATGCCGTTCGCAAGAGGCCGGGTATGTATATCGGCGATACGGACGATGGTTCCGGTCTGCACCACATGGTCTACGAAGTTGTCGACAACGCCATCGACGAGGCACTTGCCGGACATGCCGACGTCGTTACCGTGACGATGAACGCCGATGGATCGGTGACCGTGACGGACAATGGTCGCGGCATCCCGACCGATATCCACACCGGCGAGGGCATTTCCGCCGCCGAAGTGATAATGACGCAGTTGCATGCTGGCGGAAAGTTCGACCAGAATTCCTACAAGGTCTCCGGCGGCCTGCACGGAGTCGGTGTCTCGGTCGTCAACGCGCTCTCGGTCAAGCTCAAGCTGAAGATCAAGCGCCAGGGCAAGATCCACGAAATCAACTTTACCCATGGCGTGGCCGATGCCCCCCTGAAGGTGATCGGCGACAGCAACGGCGAAACCGGCACGGAGGTCACCTTCCTGCCGAGTACCGATACCTTCACGATGATCGAATTCGATTACGCCACGCTTGAGCATCGCCTGCGCGAACTCGCCTTCCTGAATTCCGGCGTTCGCATTCTCCTGACAGACAGGCGCCATTCCGATATCCGCGAAACAGAGATGATCTACGACGGGGGTCTCGAGGCCTTCGTCGCCTATCTCGACCGCGCCAAGAAGCCTCTTGTGGCCAAGCCGGTCTCTATCCGGGGCGAAAAGGACGGCATCACCGTCGAAGTGGCCATGTGGTGGAACGACAGCTACCACGAGAACGTGCTGTGCTTCACCAACAACATCCCGCAGCGCGATGGCGGCACGCATATGGCCGGTTTCCGTGGTGGCCTGACCCGCCAGATCATCTCCTATGGCGACAGTTCCGGCATCATGAAAAAGGAAAAGGTGACGCTGACCGGCGAAGACTGCCGTGAAGGCCTCACCGCCGTGCTTTCCGTCAAGGTTCCGGATCCGAAATTCTCGTCGCAGACCAAGGACAAGCTGGTTTCCTCCGAAGTCCGCCCGGTCGTCGAAAGCCTGGTCAACGAGGCGCTGAGCACCTGGCTGGAAGAACATCCGGGCGATGCCAAGATCCTCGTCGGCAAGGTCATCGAAGCCGCCGCCGCCCGCGAAGCGGCCAAGAAGGCGCGCGAACTGACGCGGCGCAAGGGTGCGCTCGATATTTCCTCGCTCCCCGGCAAGCTGGCCGACTGCTCCGAACGCGATCCAGCCAAGTCCGAACTTTTCCTCGTGGAGGGCGATTCCGCCGGCGGTTCGGCCAAGCAGGGTCGTTCGCGTGAAAACCAGGCCATCCTGCCGCTGCGCGGCAAGATCCTGAATGTGGAGCGCGCACGTTTCGACAAGATGCTATCGAGCCAGGAAATCGGCACGCTGATCACGGCGCTCGGCACGTCTATCGGCAAGGACGAGTTCAACCTCGCCAAGCTGCGCTACCACAAGATCATCATCATGACGGATGCCGATGTCGACGGCGCCCATATTCGCACGCTGCTGCTGACCTTCTTCTTCCGTCAGATGCCGTCTCTGATCGAGCAGGGGCACCTCTATATTGCCCAACCGCCGCTCTACAAGGTCTCGCGCGGCAAGTCGGCCCAGTATCTGAAGGACGAAAAGGCGCTTGAGGAATACCTGATCTCGATGGGCCTGGAAGATGCGTCGTTGCATCTTGGTTCTGGCGAGGTGCGGGCCGGCCAGGACCTGCGTGAAGTCATCTCCGATGCGCTTCGTCTGCGCACCCTCGTCGAAAGCCTGCACTCACGCTACAGTCGTTCCGTCGTCGAGCAGGCGGCGATCGCCGGGGCGCTCAACCCGGAACTGAACAACAACCAGGCGCAGTCCGAAGCGACGGCGGCCGAGGTGGCAAAGCGCCTCGACCTGATTGCAGAGGAAACCGAACGCGGCTGGACTGCGGTGGTCGCCGGAGATGGCGGCCTGAAGTTCGAACGCATGGTGCGCGGGGTCAAGGAAGTTGCTGCCCTCGATATGGCGCTGATCGGCTCTTCGGATGCACGGCACATCGACCAGCTGACACCGCGGCTGAAGGAAATCTATGGCCATCCGCCGACCCTGCGCCGCAAGGACGGTGCCCTGGAAATCAGCGGGCCGCGCGCCCTTCTCGATGCGATTTTCGCCAGCGGCCGCAAGGGCCTGTCGATGCAGCGCTACAAGGGACTGGGCGAGATGAATGCCGAGCAGCTCTGGGAGACGACGCTCGATCCGAACGTCCGTTCGCTGTTGCAGGTTCGCGTCCACGACGCAACCGATGCCGATGGCCTGTTTTCACGCCTGATGGGTGACGAAGTCGAGCCACGCCGCGACTTCATCGTGGAAAATGCCCTGAACGTCGCCAATCTCGACGTTTAACCGTTTTCACCTTGCAGACGTTCAAACCACGCCGCCGCAGGGCGGCGTGGTTTTTCTTGTTCAGGTGTCGACAAAAGTCCCGTTGAAGGCGATTTCTGATAGCGGCCGGCGCGGGCTTGGCGTCTCGCGCGCCTGCAACGGCTTCGCAAGCTGGGATTTGTCGCCGACCTTGCCGATTGCGACGGCCGCTTCGACGCGGTAACCGTCCGGGATCCCGAGAATCTCCACGGCCTTCTCAAAATGAATGCCGGTCATGCCATGCGCCTGGAACCCGTCGAGTTGCGCCTGATGGGCGATGGCAGCCCAGGCGGCGCCGGTATCGAAGCTGTGGCTATAGGAAAACTTGGCTTCCGTCGCACCCGGCGCTGTAAAGTGCGTCTTCGAAATCACGATGACGATGGCTGCGGCAGATTTGGCCCAACTCTGATTGAAATCGTTGAGGATCGGGAAGATCGTCTCCCACTGTTCCGTGCCACGCAGGGCATAGGCAAAACGCCAGGGCTGCGAGTTGAAGGCGGAAGGCGCCCAACGGCCTGCCTCCAGAATGGTCAGCAGTTCCGCTTCGGACATGGTCTTGTCGGAAAAGGCGCGCGGCGACCAGCGGTCGAGGAACAGGGGTTCGATCGGAAAATCGGCCTGGCGATGATTGCTGGTGGTGGTCATGGCAATGGTCCCGTCTATGTGGTGAAAATCGGTTTCAGCTGACAATGATACTCCACGCTTTTATCGCGCGGCCAAGGCTGGAGAAAGGCAGCATTGCGGAGATGGACTGTTTCCGTATTGCAGACAACCGGCAGACAAAAGTTGATCCTGGCGGCGATCAAGCGAAATATCGGCCTAAATTTGCCGTTGCTTCCATATCGACATTCCGAAATAACTTGTATAAGTTCTGCAAAGTTTTTGAAAAAGGATCGCCGCGATGACAATCACCCTGAAAGACCCCTCGCTTTTTCGTCATGCCGCCCTTGTCGGTGGCGAGTGGATCGAGGCTGATCCGGCGACCGGCATTGCGGTGAACAATCCGGCCACGGGCGAGATCATTGGGCATGTGCCGAAGCTCGGCGGCGCGGAGACGAAGACGGCCATCGAGGCAGCCCAGATCGCGCAAAAGGGCTGGGCCGCCCGCACCGCCAAGGAACGCTGCGGCATCCTGCGCAAATGGTTCGACCTGATGATCGAAAACAAGGACGATCTGGGCCGCATCCTGACGCTCGAGCAAGGCAAGCCTTTGGCGGAAGCGACAGGTGAGATCGTCTACGGCGCGAGCTTCATCGACTGGTTTGCCGAAGAAGGCCGCCGCATCTATGGCGATCTCATTCCCGGCCACCAGCCCGACAAGCGGCTGATGGTGATGAAGCAGCCGATCGGCGTGGTCGCCGCCATCACCCCTTGGAACTTTCCGAATGCGATGATCACCCGCAAGGCCGGGCCTGCTTTTGCCGCCGGTTGCGCCATGGTGCTGAAGCCGGCTTCGCAGACGCCGTTTTCGGCAATCGCGATCGCCATTCTCGCCGAACGCGCAGGGCTTCCGAAGGGTCTGTTTTCCGTCATCACCGGCTCAGCCGCGGCGATCGGCGCCGAGATGACGTCGAACCCGACGGTGCGCAAGCTGACCTTCACGGGCTCGACCGAAATCGGCATCGAACTCTACAAGCAGAGCGCGCCCACCATCAAGAAACTCGGGCTTGAACTCGGCGGCAACGCACCCTTCATCGTTTTTGACGATGCCGATCTCGACGCGGCCGTCGAAGGTGCACTGATCGCCAAGTTCCGCAACAACGGCCAGACCTGCGTCTGCGCCAACCGGATCTATGTACAGGACGGCGTCTATGATGCCTTTGCCGAGAAGCTGGCAACTGCCGTCGGAAAGCTGAAGACCGGCAATGGCATGGACGAGGGCGTGGTTCTCGGTCCCTTGATCGACAAATCCGCACTGGAGAAGGTCCAGGAACACATTGAAGATGCGCTCGGCAAGGGCGCCAAGATATTGCAGGGCGGCAAGGCGCATGCGCTGGGCGGCACCTTCTTCGAGGCGACGATTCTCGGCGATGTCACCAGGGACATGGCCGTCGCCCGCGAGGAGACCTTCGGGCCGCTGGCGCCGCTGTTCCGCTTCAAGAACGAGGAAGATGTGATCGAACAGGCCAATGACACGGAGTTCGGCCTTGCCTCCTATTTCTATGCCCGCGACCTGTCGCGGGTGTTCCGCGTTGCCGAAGCGCTGGAATACGGCATGGTCGGTGTCAATACCGGGCTGATCTCGACGGCCGAAGCGCCGTTCGGCGGTGTCAAGCTCTCCGGTCTTGGCCGCGAAGGCTCGAAATACGGCATCGAGGAATTCGTCGAAGTCAAATATGTCTGCCTCGGCGGCATTGCCTGAGATAACAGGAGACATTTCCAAATGCCGGCCGGATTGCTCTGGCCGGCATTTTTGATTCCGGCTAAGGATATCTTGGCAAAGAAGGAGACAGCGTATGCCCGCACCGAAAAACCCCTTCAAGGCAGCCCTGCGCGACGATCGTTTCCAGCTTGGCCTCTGGGTTGCGCTGGCAAGCCCCTATGCCGCCGAAATCATTAGCGGCAGCGGCTATGACTGGCTGCTGATCGACGGCGAACATGGCCCCAATGATATTCCGTTGCTCGCGGCCCAGATTCAGGCGCTCAACGGCTCCGGCAGCCATCCAATCGTCCGCCTGCCGATCGGCGAAGCATGGCTGATCAAGCAGATTCTCGATGCCGGTGCGCAGACGCTTTTGATCCCGATGGTCGAATCGGTCGAGCAGGCGCAGGCTTTGGTACGGGCCGTGCGTTATCCGCCGCATGGCATCCGCGGCGTCGGTGCTGCCCTTGGCCGCGCCTCGCAGTTCAGCCGGATCTGCGATTATCTCGAAACCGCGAATGATGAAATCTGCCTGCTGCTGCAGATCGAAAGCCGCGCTGGACTGGACGTCATCGATGATGTGGCCGCCCTGGACGGGGTCGACGGGGTTTTCATCGGCCCTTCGGATCTGGCCGCCGACATGGGTCATCTTGGAAAACCGGGCTCTCCCGAAGTGCTGGCCGCCATCACCGATGCGTTTGAGCGCATCAAACGTGCCGGAAAGGCACGCGGCATCATGACGCTCGATCTGGATCAGGCAAGGCGATATCGCGATCTCGGAGCGACCTTCATGGCGATCGGCACCGACGTCACGCTTCTGGTCAACGCGACGACGCAGTTGCGCGAGACGTTTCTGTCAGGTGAAACGATGGCTAAACCCGTATCCGGCTACTGATCAGTCGGTATTGGTGATAGCCATCAGCTTGGGCATGGCGACATCCGGGCTCCACACACTGAAATCGACGATGCGGCGCACGAGCTTTTCCGCGTGATGATTGGCGATATCGCGCATGCGGTGGTCGAGAAACGGATTGTCGAAGCGTTCAAGCGTTGCTGCCACATAGGCTCTTGCCTCCTTATCCAGACCCTTTGCTGCAAAGCCGGGGATGACTTCCATTTCATAGATGTCGAGAAGCGCAGACCGAATTTGCGGAATCGAGAGAATCTCCCGCACGGTTTCAGCGTTGGGCCGTTTCTGTTTTAGCCAGATATCGGCCAGCACCGTGTGTCCGAGGTTGAGGATATGCAGCTTCAGCTTCTCATACGGCGTCAGGTCGGCAACCAGGAGGACGCTCGGATGCCTGCAGGGCAGGGATAGACCCGCCTGCTGTTCGATCGCCCAGAGCGCGTAGGGTTCGGCAACTGCGCCTGCGGGCTCGATCGGCTCCGAAACGATGCGATCGACCAGCGTGTTGGCCCAGACCACCTGGGTCTCGAGCCAGACAGAAAAGGCATCATTGGCGAAGCGTTCGCGTGAGAGTTTAAGAATGAGCGACTTCAGGACGCTGCCGTTGCGGGAGACGAGTTCGCACGGCAGCATCGTCAAACGCTCGGCGCCTGCCATGAAGCGCGCATGCAGCAGAAGCAGCAGCTTGCCGGGGAAGGACGTCGGGACAGCCTGATCGGGAGCGTCTCCATCTGTGCGATAGCCGGTGTCGCCGGTGTTAGAGATCAGGATTTCCGCCTCCTCGGCGACGATGCGGACCACCTCGGCCCAGTTTTCGCGGGTCGACAAAGCGCATGCGACGCTCGTCACCTGCTGGGTGCGGTTGATCTTGATGCCGTTTTCCAGTCCGCGCACGATCACCGGGAAGCCGCCGGGTGCCGCCAATGCGGAAAGCCGGCCCGCCCGTTCGGCAGAGCCGGTCGTCTGGACGATGGTGATCTTGCCTGCCGCCTCGCCGCGCTCGAGCGCCTCGCTGATGAAAAGGTCTGCATGCGCCTGAAGGAACCGGCTGGTTCCAAATTGCACGATCGGTGTTTTCATGATTCAGGTCCGGCCTTCACTGGATGGATTGAAGCAAGGTTTCACGCGCCGAGCGCAGATGCCGGCGGCAGGCGTCCTCCGCCTTCACCGGATCGCGGGCGCGCAGGGCGGCGATATAGTCAAGATGTTCTTCAAGCGCCCGCGCATTGCGTTCGCGGGCATTCGCCTTGTTCCACTGGTAGTGGTAGTGAAAGACGATCGCGATGATGTCGTAGAAATCAACGATGAACCGGTTACTCGACGACTTGTGCAGCAGGCGGTGGAAGCGTTCGTCCAGCTCCGAAAATTCCATGTAGCGGTTGTCGATATCGCCGAGGATCTCGTGGTGCACCACCTCTATCCGCGACAGTTCGGCCCATGCCGGATGATCTTCAGGCAATGCCACGAAGGAATGTGCCGAACGCAGCTCGAACATTTCGCGCACCTCGGTCAACTCGAGTGCAAATTCGCGGGTAAAGCCCTTGAGGATCCAGTGGCTGTTCGGCCGTTTCTCGATCAGGCCGAAGCGGCTGAAACGGATCAGGAACTCGCGCACGCTGGTCGTGCCCGTGCCGATGTCGCGCGCCAGTTCCAGCTCGTTGATCTGCATGCCGGGCTCTGCGCCGCCTGCCAGAATCCGGCGCATGAAACTGCGTTCGATGATGTCGGACAGTGAATCCGTTTCCTCGACCGGATAGTAGTCGGCCGGTTCCGGCTGGCGCAGCACGGCCTTCGCCCGTTTGTCCCAGGTGATCAGCTCCAATTCTTCCAGGCGTGTCAGGATGGCCCGGATCGTCGTGCGGCTGACGCCGAGAACGGTGCCGAGTTCAGGCTCCGACGGAAGCGTCGCCGTCTCGGCCAGTAGCTTGAGGCAACGGTTGAAGGCTTCCTTGAAGACGGTGTTTTGCTTGGCCATGATGTCGCCGGTCGTAGAGGGATTTCTGTCGATCCGCCTGCGCGGTCGTGCCGAATATTACGGCGAACCGACGCCGCGTATTTGACGTCCTCTATCGTGTCCGCTTGATCCTGTCTTCGCCAACGGTCTGATCTCGCATGATTGTTTCGTCCCTTGTTTTGTTTTTTGTTGCCCGTTGCCGTTTTACGCCGGCATTGCGCTGGCTGGCATAATACCCATTGACGGCAAACTGTCTATTGTAGATAAAAGACAAAAATCGAGGAACAGCACCGTTCTTCAGAAAACCGTCATGGGAGATAAACAGGGTGGCCGCACCGTCCTTCATCGTATTGTCGCCTGAAGACAATGTCGCCGTCGCATCGCTGGTCATCGAAGCCGGCAGCGAACTGACGCAAGGCGTTCGTGCCAATGGCAAGATCGATCCCGGCCACAAGGTGGCGATTCGGCCGGTGCATATCGGCGAACCGGTGGTCAAATACGGCCAGGCCATTGGCCGGGCAACCGTCGAGATCGCCGCGGGTGACCACGTCCATTCCCATAATCTCGCCTTCGATCAGGATCGCCTGTCGATCGGTGCGCCGGTCCCGCCGGAATCCGCCAGCGCTGCCGATAAGGCGCGCACCTTCATGGGCTACCGCCGCGCCGACGGCCGCGCAGCGACCCGCAATTTCATCGGCATCATCGCCAGCGTCAACTGTTCCACCACGGTCTGCCGCGCCATTGCGGAGGAAGCCAACAAGACCATCCTGCCGCTTTACGACGGCATCGACGGCTTCGTGCCGATCGTTCACGATCAGGGCTGTGGCATGAGTTCGACCGGCGACGGCATGCAGAACCTGCACCGCACGCTGGCCGGCTATACGCGGCACGTCAATTTCGGCGGCGTGTTGATGGTTGGTCTCGGCTGCGAAGTTAACCAGCTGACGCTTTATGGCCAGAGCGGAGCGGGGGCCGGCAAGCGGCATTTCAACATTCAGGATGCCGGTGGATCGCGGCGCGCCGTTGCCCGCGCGCTTGGCGTGCTGAGCGAGATTGCGGCCGAGGTGGGTACTGCAAAGCGCATTGCCATCCCGGTCAGCGAAATCATCGTCGGCCTGCAATGCGGTGGTTCCGACGGGCTTTCGGGCATTACCGCCAATCCGGCGCTGGGCGCTGCCGTCGATATTCTCGCCGGTGCCGGTGGCACGGCAATCCTGTCGGAAACCTCGGAAATCTATGGGGCCGAGCATCTGCTGCGCAGCCGTGCCGTCAACGAGGATGTGGCAAGGAAGCTCGACGGGCTGATTTCCTGGTGGGAAAATTACGTGGCGATGCACGGTGCTTCGCTGGACAACAATCCATCGCCG
>Ga0307515_10001098_pt1 | contig 62024 bp, 56 predicted proteins | sample 17_EM_MG_FD_194513 | JGI IMG/M metagenome (GOLD analysis project Ga0307515, IMG submission 194513) | Populus trichocarpa ectomycorrhiza microbial communities from riparian zone in the Pacific Northwest, United States - 17_EM | ecosystem: Host-associated > Plants > Roots > Unclassified | place... | reverse complement strand
ATATTTTTAACCAGATACAGCATACCATTACCGGCTGGCCGGGTGGCAAGCCGAATGCAGATGACTCACAACGGCCTGAAAGAGCTTTGCCTGCAAAAAAACGCTCGGTTATCTTCTCCCCGCACCCGGATGATGATGTGATATCGATGGGTGGTACCTTCATCCGCCTGGTTGACCAGGGGCATGATGTGCATGTGGCCTACCAAACATCGGGCAATACCGCGGTTTGGGACGATGATGTGCTGCGTTATATGGAGTTCGCTATCGACTTTACCAAGAGCATTGGCGAGGACGGCGGCCATCTGACTAAATTATACGAAGAGATGCGTGCCTTTTTCCCGAAAAAACAACCCAACCAGATTGATACCCGCGAAATCCGTAATGTAAAAGGTTTTATCCGCAAAACAGAAGCCATCTCAGGCGCCCGTTATGCAGGTTTACAAGACGATCATATCCACTTTATGGCCTTACCTTTTTACGAAACCGGTAAGATCAAAAAGAACACCGTTGGTGAGGAAGATATCCTGTTAACCATCGACCTGTTGCAAAAAATAAAACCGCAACAAATCTTTGCAGCCGGAGATTTTGCCGATCCGAATGGCACCCACCTGGTTTGCTTCAACATTATCCTTGCAGCGCTCGACCGGTTGAAAGCCACAGAAGAATGGGTTAAAGATTGCTGGCTGTGGATGTACCGTGGCGCGTGGCACGAGTTCCCTACCCACGAAATTGAAATGGCTGTACCACTTTCACCACAGGAAGTTATCCGCAAGCGCAACGCTATCTTTAAACACCAATCACAAAAAGACAGGCCGGTTTTCCCAGGTGATGATGCACGTGAGTTTTGGGTTAGGGCTGAAGACCGCACAAGCGAAACCGCAAAAAAATACGACCAATTAGGCCTGGCAGAATATGAGGCCATCGAGGCGTTTGTGAGGTATAGGTTTTAAGTTTGTTGGTTGATGGATCATTGTTGATGGTTCATGGCTGTAGAGGGTTAGTGAAAAGCGATGGGGTAAAACTCATCGCTTTTTTTATTTAATGTTGGCATTTAACCAACTTTTGTTTTTATATTTGTCAATAGCAGCATATGATAATTATAAACCTTCGTAAAGTTGATCAGTTTGCAAAAAAACATTCGGATTCCGGGAAAAGCTTCAGTGTTTGGAAAACTGTTACCGAGGCTGCAAAATGGAAAAAGAGCATAGATGTTTTAAAGGATTTTCCAACTGCCAAGATCATTAAAGGTGACAGAGCAAGGTTTAAAATAGTTGGCAATAAGTATCGCCTTATTATAGAGGTTGATTATAAAGATGCTATCGTAGAGATAAGGTTTGTAGGAACACACGCTGAATATGATGAAATAAATGCCGAAACTATCTAACAAAAAAACCAAGAAACATGACAAAACCACAGTGGTTCATAATAGAAACCGAAGAAGATTATAATCAGGCTCTTGAACGCTATGAAAAAGTTAAGCGTTCTGAAAAAAGTTCTGAAGAACATAAGGAAAAACAATTGCTTGTCCTGCTTATTTCTGAATACGAAAAAGCACACAGCGATCTACCCGAAGCAGACCCTATCGAATTAATAAAAATACGCATGGAGGATTTTGGTTACAAATCTTCCGACCTGGCAAAAGAGTATGGTGATAAGGGCACCGTTAGTAAAGTGTTAAACTACAAACAGGCTTTGTCTTTAACGATGATCAGGAAGTTTAGCGAACTACTGCACATTCCTGCTTCGGCATTAATTAAAGAGTACCAATTGGCAGAATAGCGATCAGGCCAATCACATTTTCTTTTTACCTCCCCCTTAAGGGGGCCGGGGGGCTCACCCTATCTTCCCATTCACCAGCTCAATAATCTCTGCTTCCAAAGCAATTGCCTGGCGTTCAATCTCGTTGCCCCGGTAAATAATATCCAAAACATAATCCTTATCCTTATACCCGGAAGCATTGATCTTCACGTTCATAAACGCGCCCAAAACAGCAGCTCGGGCGCAAAGGGCAGCTACACCGGCATCGGTTACGGAGTTGGGGCTGCCTATCTCCACCATCGCCTTAATCACTTCCATACTGTTCAGTGCGGCCTGCATCACCTTAAAAGGGATTTCGATAGCGTATTTGGTAGCATCCTGGATTGCCTGATCCCTTGCAGCCTTTTCTTCGTCGGTAGATTTGGGCAGGCCGAAAGATTCCATGATCTTATTGAAAGCTGTAGTATCTAAATCGACCAATGCCAGCAACTCATTTTTATATTGCTGCGCCTGCTCAGCCCAGTCGCTGAACTCCAGCCAGCGGCTGTCCCATCCTTTTTTGTGCGAGCTTAGGTTGGCCACCATGCCAGCCAACGAAGCGCCTAATGAGCCTACATATGCTGAGATAGAGCCACCGCCGGGCGCAGGGCTTTCGCTGGCCGTTTCGTCGGCAAAGTCAGTCAGGCTCATCGATATGAGCTTACTATCAGCCTTACCTTTTAATAAATATTCAATAATACGCTCTTCGGGAACAAAAGGGCCAAGTTCATCCAGCCCCATCGATTTGATGGTTATTTTGATCAATTCCTTTTCGCTAACACCAACGGAGCGCTGTTGCTTTTTCAGGAAATATTTACCGGCATCCAACATCGCTTTTAAAGGGATTAAGCCAACCAGTTCGCTGCCTGTTACCCGAATGCCGCGCTCATTGGCTTTGTTGCAAACTTCGTCAAAAGCCACATGAACAGGGGTTATTTCGATATTGGTCAGGTTCATCGAGATTTGGGCGACACCATATTCTTCGATATACCAGCCGATGGCCTTAACCGCTTTTAATGAGCCAGGGATTGATTTAGGTTTGCCATTCTCGTCTGTTATGATTTTGCCGGTAACCGGATCGCCCTCACGCAAAACACGTCCAGCTTCGCGCACATCAAACGCAATAGCATTTGCCCTGCGGGTTGATGTAGTGTTGAGGTTCACATTGTAAGCTACCAGGAAATCACGGGCACCTATTACGGTAGCCCCGCGCTTAATGTCATTCTCGGCCGGGCCGTAGTCTGGTGCCCATTCGGGCAATTTTATCTTCTTAAAAAAGCCTTCATATTCTCCGGCACGAATGACCGAAAGGTTGCTCCTGCTTTTGTTGGGCTGCGCATTCTCATACAAATAAACCGGTATCTGCAACTCCTCCCCTACAAGCTTTGCCAACTGCCTGGCATACTCAGCGGTTTCTTCCATACTGATATTGCTAATGGGTATCAGCGGACAAACATCAGTAGCGCCCATCCTCGGATGTTCGCCTTTCTGTTTGCTCATATCAATCAGCTCCCCCGCTTTTTTTATGGCGAGGAAGGCCGCTTCAATCACCCGTGAAGGTTCGCCTACAAAAGTTACTACGGTGCGGTTGGTGGCCTTGCCCGGGTCTACATTCAGTAACCTTACCCCATCAACCGATTCCACTTCGTTGGTTATCTGTTTAATAATATCAAGGTTTACACCTTCGCTAAAATTGGGTACGCATTCAATTAGTTGGTTCATTGGTTCACTTGTTTATTAGTTCATTGGTGCCTTTTCAAGTTCCCCTCTCGAGAGGGGGCGGGTTGGGAAGCGCGGTGACAGGGGTGTGTTCGCCCGCGTTCAATCGCCAGCTTTTATAAACACCCTCCTCCACCTCTCTCAAGAGGGAAATCGCACATTCCCCCGCCTTTTAATTTTTCAAACCTTCCGTCCATACCATTTCAGGCTTTAATTTTCCTTGCTGGTATAATATTTCACGGTAGTCGTCGCATGGGTAGGCCTGCAAATCAGCAAGTTTACCTTTGGCTAAAACACCTCGGTCGTTTAGTTTCAAAGCCTGGGCTGCGCGGGCTGTCAGGCCAGTAAATACTTCGGCTGCGCTTAGCTTTTCGGCTGCGGCCATTACGGCGGCTTGCATCAGCAGGTCTCCCATTGGCGCCGATCCGGGATTCCAGTCACTGGCTATGGCCAGGCAGGCACCGGCATCCAGCAACTTTCGGGCTGGAGCGTAAGCCATCCCTAAGCCCAAGGATGCACCGGGTAAAGTTACAGCTACGGTATCGGAATTGGCCAATAATTTTATTTCATAATCGCCACTGGCTTCCAGGTGATCGGCCGATGCTGCGCGGGCCTTAACGGCAACCTCACTGCCGCCGGTGGTAAACTGGTCGGCATGTACGGTTACCTCGAAACCAAGTTGCTTGGCTTTGGCCAGGTAGTTTAAAGCGTCGCTGGTATTGAAGGCACTTTGTTCGATGAAAACATCGACCCTATTGCTTAATCCCTTTTGTTTGACAACAGGCAATAAGTTATTTAAAACATGATTTAGATACTCCTGTTGGTTGCCGTTAAAATCCTTAGGTAATATATGCGCGGCAAGGCAAGTTGATATTAAACTCGCATTTGTTTTATCAGCCGCCGCTTTTATCGCGTTTAACTGCTTTAACTCGCCCTCGACACTTAAGCCGTAGCCACTTTTTATTTCGATAGTGGTGACGCCTTCGCTTACATGCCGTTGTACGCGCTTCAAAAGCAGGTTGGTCAGCGTCGCTTCATCTGCAGTGCGGGTTTGAGTAACCGAATCCCAAATGCCCCCGCCGAATTGCGCTATCTCCAAATACGTTTTACCGCTATTGCGCATGGCGTAGTCCTTTGCGCGGCTGCCGGCAAAACAAATATGGGTATGGCAATCTATAAAACCAGGCAACAGTACGTTACTGCCGTTAATTTCTTCTATTGGTGCCGACGGATAATTTGACCGGAGGTTTTCAAAGTCATCAACTGCAAGTATTAGTCCGTCTTCAATCAGCACGCCTCCGTTTGGGATGATGTGTAACTGTTCGTCCTTTAGAGCGCCCTTTAACGGAAGCCCAGTGAGCGGAAGGATTTGCGTGAATGGGCCTATTAGTTTTTTCATAAATATCAGCAGCCCCCTCTAAATCTCCCCCTGAAGGGGGAGACTTTCAAAAGCTCAGGTTTTATTCAACATTCTTTTTAAAGCCCTCCCCTTCAGGGGAGGGTTGGGTGGGGCCTACCACACCTTCAACCCAAACTTCTCCGCCCACTCTTCAGCCTTATCATATCCTGCATCGGTATGCCTGAATATCCCCATCGCCGGGTCATTATATAAAACGCGTTTAAGGCAGGTGGCTGCCCTGTAGGTGCCGTCGGCCAGCACCACCATGCCTGCATGCTGCGAATATCCCATGCCTACCCCGCCGCCGTGGTGAAACGAGATCCAGGTAGCGCCGCCCGATGCATTGGCCATCAGGTTAAGCAGCGGCCAGTCGGATACAGCATCCGAGCCATCTTTCATCGATTCGGTTTCGCGGTTGGGCGATGCTACCGAGCCACAATCCAAATGGTCGCGGCCGATTACTATCGGGCCTTTTACCTTACCTGTTGCTACCAATTCGTTAAAAAGCAGCCCCGCTTTCTCCCTATCGCCCATGCCCAGCCAGCAAATGCGGGCAGGCAATCCCTGGAATGAGATTTTTTCTCTCGCATTGGTCAACCACTTGGCCAGCGGCTTATCCTCAGGGAACAGTTCCATCAAGGCCTTATCGGTAGTATAAATATCCTCCGGATCGCCGGAAAGGGCTACCCACCTGAATGGCCCTTTACCCTCGCAAAACAGCGGGCGGATATAGGCCGGTGTAAATCCGGGGAAATTAAATGCGTCCGGTTCACCGCCTTGACGAGCAAATTCGCGGAGGTTGTTCCCGTAGTCGAAAGTTATTGCACCGCGTTTTTGTAATTCCAGCATCAGGCCTACGTGCCTGGCCATACTTTTTAACGATAGGCGCTTGTATTCTACAGGATCGCTCTTGCGTAAATCCAAAGCTTCCGTTAACGGCAGACCATTCGGGATATATCCATTCAGTGGATCATGTGCTGATGTCTGATCGGTTAAAATATCGGGAATAAGGTCGTCATTCAATAATCTTTGCAGCAGATCGCCGGCGTCGCTTACCAGGCCTACAGACAGGGTTTCTTTTTTGTCGATAGCTTCTTTTACCCAGGCTATGGCTTCTTCGTAAGAGTAAGTTATCCGGTCGATATATTGCGAATCCAACCTTTTTTGGATACGCGTTGCATCCACATCCGCACCTAAAAATACACCGCCTGCCATGGTTGCCGCCAATGGCTGAGCGCCGCCCATACCGCCTAAACCGGCGCTTACAACCAGCTTGCCGGCCAAATCGCTATTAAAATGCTGGTTACCGCACTCTACAAAGGTTTCGTAGGTGCCCTGCAAAATACCTTGTGTACCTATATATATCCAGCTACCGGCGGTCATCTGGCCGTACATCATAAGGCCTTTGGCGCGCAGATCATTAAAATGCTCCCAGTTGGCCCATGCGGGCACCAGGTTGCTGTTGGCTATTAAAACCCGTGGCGCTTCTGGATGGCTGCGGATAATGCCAACCGGCTTGCCCGATTGCACCAGTAAAGAGTGATACTCGTCTAGCTCCAGCAACAACTCAATAATTTTCCGCAGCGATTCCGGGTTGCGGGCAGCCTGCCCAATACCGCCGTATACCACCAAATCAGCAGGATTTTCGGCAACTTCGTCATCAAGGTTATTGAGGAGCATCCGCAAAGGAGCTTCGGTTTGCCAGCTTTTGGCGTGCAGCTGCATACCACGGGGCGCTTTGTACACCGGGTGGCTGGCGTAGGTATTAATAAATTCCGAACTCGTCATGGCTGAGGTTTATTTGGTGATGAATAGCAGCGTTATTGGCAGTCGCCAAAAACGAGCCATCGGTAATAATTTGATGTAAACGGTTAATATCATCCGCAAAAACGCGGTCGTCATTGATAAACGGAACGTATTGGCGCACGTGATCATGCAGCGCCTCAACAACCGGGGTTGATTTTAATGGCCTGCGAAAATCCATCGCCTGCGCCGCATACAGCAACTCAATGGCCTGGATGTATTCTATATTATCTAACACCATGTGTAGCTTTCGTCCGCTGATAGAACCCATGGATACATGATCTTCCTGCCCTAATGACGTAGGCACACTATCGGCACTTGCCGGGAAGCACAGGGTTTTGTTTTCTGTAACCAAAGCCGCGGTGGTGTATTGCGGTATCATCAGACCTGAATTTAGCCCTGCATCATGAGTAAGTAGTTTAGGCAGACCATACCGGCCTTCGCTCATAAGGTAACAGCGCCTGTCGGCTATATTGCCCAGTTCGGCAGCGGCCACGGTGGCATAATCCAAGGGTAAAGCCAAGGGCTGGCCGTGAAAGTTGCCGCCGCTAATGGTATCATCGGCATTAAAAATAACGGGGTTATCGGTAACCGAGTTCAGTTCAATTTCGGTAAGCTCTTTTAAATGGAGCCAGGCATTGCGCGATGCACCGTGTACCTGCGGCATACAGCGCAACGAATAAGGGTCCTGCACCCTATCGCAATTAATATGCGAGGAATTGATCTCCGATCCGTTTAATAAAGTAAACAGGCGGTCGGCAACCATTTTGGTGCCTTTAAATGGGCGTAAAGCATGGATGCGGGCGTCAAAAGGCCTTACAGAACCCATCAACCCTTCTAATGACATGGCACCAATCAGGTCGGCACGGTTCAGCGCATCATCCAAACGCTCAACTGCCTTTATCGCAAAAGCTAATATAAATTGTGTACCGTTTATTAAAGCAAGCCCTTCTTTAGGGCCTAACACTAATGGAGCCAGGCTATGTTTTTGTAATATCTGTGCTGCTGGTTTGCGTTCGCCATTTTCATAAACCTCGCCTAAACCTATTAAAGGTAAAAACAGGTGCGATAATGGGGCCAGGTCGCCCGAAGCACCCACAGATCCTTTTTCGGGCACAATGGGTATAATATCGTTATCAATATGCCAGATAATACGTGTTAACGTATCCGGCGCAACACCAGAGAAGCCTTGTGCCAAAGCATGCACTTTTGTTATCAGCATCAGTTTGGCTATCTCCTGCGGGATAGGCTTGCCTACCCCAACGCTATGGCTTTTAAGGATATTACTTTGCAGCAAACTGGTATCGGCCTCTGATATATGGGTATCACATAGCGGGCCAAAACCTGTATTGATGCCATAAACCGGCTTTTGTGCATGAACAATTTTTGCAACCTCGCCCCAGGAGCTGCGTATGGCATTATCAGCATTTGCATCGATAATCCCCCGCGTTTTGCCTGCGGCAATATCAAGGCAAATCCCAATGGTTAAATGGTTTGTGCCGTAGTTGAAAATGCTATTCATGGTCGGCAGGTTTTAAATTAGCTGATAATTTTTTGCTGATAACGGCAGATAGGTTGCTTGAGCGGAAAGTATTTTCAACAGCCGTAATGGCAGGCAGCAGTTGTTGCGATACAGCATCAGTATCTACCAGTTGGGTCATAGCCTGGCTGATGGCATCCCACACGGGCAATATCTGCTTTAGCAGTGCACGGCCACTATCGGTTAAAGTAACCAGTTGCCTGCGGCCATCGTCGGCACAGGTAGCGCTGGTAACCAGGCCCCGGTTTTTCAAATTGGTAATCAGCTGGCTTGCAGCCGGGTGCGAAACCTCGATCTGCTCGCTCAACTCTTTAATAGATAAAGCATCGTTTTTAGAGAGTAAATAAAAAACAGGAAACCAGCTGGCGTCAAAATCTATCCCCTCATTTTGGTAGGCACGGTTAATTTCGGCCAAAAAAGCCTCGCTTAATCGCCTCAACCTGCTACCCAATACCAAATAACCCAGGCTTTGATATAAATTCATAGTGCAATTTATATAAGTGCTTATATAATTGCAAATGTTTTAGGAAAGATTTTTTTGGGGTGGGATAACGTACATCGCATGAAGGCGAAGGCTCACCCGGCGAGGCTGCGCCCGAATGTTTGTGTAAACCCCAACACGTCATGGGTAGTTGTAAAATTTGGCGAAACTCTGAAGGGGGAATAACATCGTAAAAAAGGGCTGTCATGGTGAGCCTGTCGAACCAGAGCGGGCAAAGGCCTCTCCGCGCGAGTCTTCGACAGGCTCAGACTGACAGGCTAACACACCTCGAAAGAAAACATGTCATGGGTGGTGGTAAAATTTCGGGAAACTCTGAAGGAAACATTGCGTCGCACAAAGGGCTGTCATGGTGAGCCTGTCGAACCAGAGCGGGCAAAGGCCTCTCCGCGCGAGTCTTCGACAGGCTCAGACTGATAGCCCCCCACCTTGAAAATCCAACACCTCATACTAACTTGTCTCAGATCCCACTGGAAAGACAGTAGACGTACTGTTCAGCTTGCTTGCGGGATACGGAAAAAATTAAGCATAACTCGCCTGCTTGTTAGTGTCCAAACTCATTGCCATACACTATACCTAAACTATGCTTTACCCAGCCATGTTATTCTGACGCTATTCATCTGCCGGTTGCCAAAGCTCGATAATGTTCCCTTCTGGGTCGAGAATATGGACGAATTTGCCATAGTCATACTCAGCAATCTCGTCAACAATGGTCACGTTGTCCTTTTTTAGCTCCTCAACCAGCGCAACCAGGTTTTCTACCCGGTAATTGATCATAAAAGGCTTTGCCGAGGGATTAAAATATTTGGTATCCTGCGGAAAAGTACACCAGGATGTGGATCCTGTTTTCGACGGATCATCGGCCTCCCGCCACTCAAACGTTGTTCCGTATTCGCTTTTAGGCAATCCAAGGTTTTTGGCGTACCATTCATTCATACTTTGCGGGTTTTCGCATTTAAAAAATACGCCGCCTATGCCTGTTACTTTTTTCATATTTATTAGTTTCTGGTTTAAATTATAAGATCACTGTTAGTGTTAAGTCAGCAGTACAAAGTCGTAAGGCTAAAGGTGAATTTTTTCTTTTTTGGCTGAGAACTTAAGACTTTTAACTTAGGGCTAACCGTCAATTAATCGTTGCCCCGACAGTAGTTTGTTTAGATTTATTTTTAAGTATCAGCGCAGCTATTAAAGATACCACGATGCCAACCGGCACAATTTCCAAATAGGTGAACATAGCTCTAAAGCCGGGACTTGTTTTATATTTTTCCATCGTGACAGCCATTTCGGCTCCTTGTTTTTTTATCTCCCCGGCGCTTGCTCCACCCGCTTTCAATTCGGCCAACACCTGGGCCTGGTATTTCTCGCCAAAATCGGGGATAAAAAAGCTATAGTCTATCATCCAAACGATAACATATACAGTGGATGCTATAAGCGTTATTAAAAGCCCGATTTTAAGTGCATTTCCAAAAGAAATTATGCCGTTGTTATAGTTATCCCGGTAGTTTTTTACCGCTACAAAAATGAGTGAAAAGGCTATTATCATAGATGTATAGCCAAGCACCATCCGCGTATTTAAGCTTAAGCTGTCGCCCAGCCCCGCTTCAACAATAACAGCCCATGTGGCTGCTATAAGGCCACCAATAAGCCCGTAAACCAAAATATTTTTTTTCATTGTTTTTTATCTAAGTTTTAAAGCACGTCCAAAATTGCAGTAAGGACTTATATTTCGGGTCATCCTTTTGGGTGATTTTATAAAAAAGGCACTTATCATACTAAAACACGGGCATTAAGGTATCGACTGTAACTTCCCCCTTTTTCAGTAACCTGCATACTGCCATTTAGCTAACCCGATTCCAAATCAACTTACCATCAATATTAATAATAAACCGCCAAATCAGCTTAAATAAAGTTTAGCTTTTTATTTACACAAGATACTATTATATAATATTTTACCTAATTTTAAATAACCAAACCTATGTTATTATGGATAAGATAGCCGCTCCTGAACCTCTTTCGGAAAACAAGCTGGAGGTTGCCATAATTAAACCGTTTGACAGCATCGCGCTCGCATTTTCGGGCGGTGGCTTTCGGGCGGCATCCTTCGCGTTAGGTGTATTATCGTACCTCGACAAAGTAAAATTTGACGATTCAACTGACGAACTGTTTGGCCATAGACTGTTACAAAGGGTTAGCTACATGTCGTCGGCATCGGGAGGCACCATAGCAACCACGTTGTATGCATTGTACAACAGCAAGGGCAAAAGCTTCGGCGATTACTATAGCAAACTTTTAACGACGCTTACCGGCGATGAGTTATTAAAACACGCGATGGAGATATTGGCCGATAAAAAGTATTGGAAAACCAGGGAGCTTAAAAGCCGCAATATTATTAACGCGTTTGCACTGGCTTACGATAAATATTTATTTGACCATGCCGCCCTTGAATCACTCTGCCATGATGGGGAGCCCGGTAAACATTTACAGGAGGTTTGCTTTAATGCCACTGAGTTTTTCACCGGCCAATCTTTTAGGCAGGATATAAAGCTGGTGCCCGATGCCGGTAAAGACCCCTATTTTACCTACGGTAATATGGTGATATACCTGGACGAAAAAACGGCGGGTAAACTAAAACTGGGCGATATACTGGCGGCATCGTCATGCTTTCCGGCAGGTTTTGAGCCTATAGTTTTTCCTGATGATTTCACGTACCCCGGCCTTTACCCGGCAGAGCTAAAAAAGGCCCTTACCATGCTGCCGCAAACCGGCGATAAACAGGAAAAGGAATTTATAAGCAAAAAAAACTTTGGGTTGATGGATGGCGGCATTACCGACAACCAGGGGCTGCAAAGCATGATGTATGCCGATGGCCGCCGTACCCGGCACGAAACCGACCTGCGGCATTTTGACTTCCTGATGGTTAACGACGTTGGCAGCCATTTTATTACCCCATATGTAATGCCCGAAGTAAAAAAGGGCTGGGAACTATCCATAAGGGGATTGATGCTCATAGCGGCTGCGGTTATTTTCGTTTTGTCGGCAGGGATCTGGTATGGAATAAGGCACAATTGCGCTTTATTAACTGTAGGCTGCTCATTACTTACTACAGTCCCTTTAATTCTTTTGGTGGCAATGCTGTATTTAAGACAGCAGTTGTTAGGAGTTGCCAATTCGGCATTGATATTAAACTTTAAAAAGAATTTTACCGAAAGAATAATTACGGTGCTGGTTGGCTATTTTGCAAAAACACCTCTAAGCGTTATTAAACAAATGATAAGCGCAAGGGTACAATCGGTGCTGATGCTTAATATGAGCATATTTTTAAAGCGGATAAGACAACTGCTTTACAATAAATTTTATTTTTCGCCGCAGTGGAAAAACCGGGGCAAGGGTAACCACATTTATGACCTTTCCTTCTCCAACAATATTAACCGCAAAGCCGATGATGGTTATAAATCACCAACGCCGCCAGTGCTTGACCCAAGTCGCGATATCCAAATTGTAGCACAGGTTGCCTTCAATATGGGTACCACCTTATGGTTTGATAAACAATCCACCGAGCAAGAACACAGCGAAGCCTGTATCATAGCCTGCGGGCAGTTTACCACCTGTTATAACCTGCTGCAACATATTATGAGGCTATTGGCTATAAAATCAGATAAAGCCCCTTTTGATAATAAATACCGTGACCGGTTAATAAAATTAGAACAGCAGATGCTGGCCGATTATGAAGCATTTAAAGTCGATCCTTTTTTCTATTACAACCAATCGGGGTTGAATTTTAAGGTGCCGGGCTTCAAAGAGGTTACGATGAAGGAGATTCCGTTTCCGGATGACTGGAAAGTGGGTGATATTCAATCTGCCGACGTTGGTTAAGGAAGAAATTTTCTGATCAGACGCCGGATTTCCACCTAATACCCAACTTGGTTAGGTATTAAGTGGAAATCCGGCATTCGACCTGAAATAAAATTCGCTTCCTTAATGTAACTTTGCCCGATGATTTTAGAGGTAGAAGAAGAATTTATTGTTGGCGAGGATACATTTCTGGATAGCGTTGTTCCCGATTCATCACATGGGGTTGTTTTTGAGGATGACCTTACAACAGGATATTTTTATGCGATAGGAAAAATGCCCGGTCAGGCAATTCTGGATGCCGTGCACATTTATAACGTAGCCGATATAACAGATAAAGCTATCCCATGCAATATTAAAATAGCCTGGACCGACGACTGGCAATTAGCCTCGTTATTAATCAATAACTACTGCCATGCCATATTTGATTTTAAAAACAAAGTGGGTTATTCGCGCAATGCTTTCCCGCCCAGCAATGGTAAATGGAAAACCGATAATGAACGAACTGTTTTGACGGATGAGTTGATAGATGAGTTGTTGATGGGGAAATAGAAGCACATAATTTATGGTGTAAAAACGTCAATTGTTTCTTTACCCTTTATAGCCAATTGCTTTGTTTCCCGGTTAAATACAATCTGAACCAAATCATCTTTGCTTACAATGCTCGATTTTTGTTTACCACTGTAAACCGATTCATCTTTATCTATAACTTCGCCAGTATTTATATTAATAATTTTAGGATACAGGTAGGTATCCCAGGCCAGTTCATCGTTGATGGCGAATAAAGTTCCAAATTCGCAACTCACTTTCACAGGCGTCGATACTTGTTTAGTATCTATATCGAAAACTGCAATGTGCCGTGGTGGAAAAACGATATTTTCATCATCAAAAACCTCCTCGCCCGAGCCTATAAGAACCTTTGCTTTGTTGATAAAATTTGCGGTACTAATCTCCGCGTTTATGCTTAACCACGTATTGATCTCATCAAGTAGCTTAGGGTTTTTCAAAGACTCTTTAATATCATATAAATAAGCTACATCTAAAGGATGCCAATGCCAGCCTTTACTCATTAAAACAAAACCATCGGGACTTATTTCTAACCGTGAATGAAATACGTCAGTCGGATCCCGGCCAATCATATCAGTTACTATTTCACCTGTTTCAACATTTTCAAAATCAAGTCTGCAATATTCTTTAGGACAATGAATGAGGTAAGTCACATTATCCACCGTTACAAATGTGGCCGGGTATTCATAAGCGTTTGCGAAATAATACGACCTGTTAATCTCCCTTAATAGTTTCCCATTTTTTAGCAGCAGACCTTTTGTACCAAGCTTTTGATAGATAAAAGCATATTGGCCGTCAGCAGTATTAATAGAACCATCAAAATTAAATGCGTAATATGAATTGCTTTTTTTTGTACTTCCATCCATCGAGTATTGATTGCCGCCTGCTGCCCAATCAACTATGTTATCATTTAGCCATGAAATTGTATTTAAGCGCCCGGCCGTAAGGGTAGTTCTTGTCATGATGTATAATTTTTTTGTCTACCCCACTAATAAAAGCGCCACAAAAACGCCGGCCACCGTAACAACCAAACCGATAAGCGAGGCCAGCAGCGCCCGCCAGATAGTATATACGCCACCACCGGCGGCCATATGGGCCTTCATTTGTGTACCCATGAGTTGTTGCACCAATATATAGGCAGCCCAGCTGTAAGCCAGCGGAATAATATATGTTGGCACTTTCTTAGTATCGGGCAGCATAAATATCACGCCGAATAATACGATTGTTGCAAGAAGGCCAAGCACGATGGCTGTTTTTGATTTTTTGTCTTCGTTAAAAGCCCTGTAATTTTCGGATATGAGGTAGCCTGCAATTATCGGCCCGCCCAAAAAAGTAGCTACCTGTATAGACCGGAGCGTATATATCTTTTGCGAAGTTACATCTACGAAGAGTGATTTTTCTTCCTGTTCAAGGATTTCCATGCGGTTTAGGAGTTAGTTTAGTTCATTTATACCACGCTAATATATTAAAATTTAGCCTGATGCAAAAAACGTTATTCCTAAAGTGCCGTAGTAAAAAAACGCAATCTAAAGTATCAAAGCGGCCTTCTCGGCCGTTTTTGTTTTTCGTTTAATGTTCGCGGGTTTACCTTTTGATATTGATTTTTGGGTGTAAAGGATTTTTTAAAAGGTTGCTTTGGAGGTTCCGGCGCTGGCCGCTTGTCGTCGGCAACGCGTACGCTAATCTCACGGTCGTCAATTGTTGAGCCGTTTAACGCATCGATGGCCCTATCGGCACCGGGCTGATCTGTCATATTAATAAAACCATACCCTTTGCTTTGGCCTGTATCAATGTCGGTAATGATCTTTACTTGTTCAACCTGGCCGTACAGGGTAAATATCTCGAGTAATTCAATCTCGTCCATATCGCGGGGTATTCCCACAACAAATAATTTTACCATTCTTTTTATTGATGAATTGCAAATTTAAGTATTGCTATTATCATTCATGCATTTTATGCAAGCAATACCATTAAATATTGCTTTTTTTATGCTGGTTTTTCAAATTCAGGTTTGTTTTTTGCAAGTTTTAAACTTATTCCCTCATTTTTTTTAGTTCCCTCAACATCATCCCATAATCCATTCGCCTTACCATGGCGTTTATGGTACTGGCTATCCTGTTGGCACGGGTCGCATCGGTTTTGGCGCTGTCTATCCATTTTATAAAATAGCCGCGGTGGCTTTCGGCAAGGCTGTTAAAAAACGCTTCACCTTCGGGTTCGTATTCAAAACACTCCAACAAGTCGGCAGGGATGGCAAATTTAAAATCGTCGTCGGGTTCAAGTTGCGCACGCAGCATAGCGCCGCGGCTTTTGTGCAGGGCTTTGCAAACATCTTTTTTTAACGCCATGATAAAATTGCCCTCGCCCATAGGCATCAGGGCCATTCCACGTACGTCTAAATTATCGAGTTTGCCCCTTACCCGGAAGGATTTCTTGTTCCCGGGCTTCATTTCCTGCGCTAAATCGGCCGGAATCTCAATATAAGTCCATCCTGTTTTTTCACCCTGTTCAGCAAATTGCAAAATAATGGTAGTAAAATCAACCATAGCGCGGTATATATTATATTTCTGTTGCTAAATATTTAATAAAAAATACCAATTGTTAAATGTTTGTTAAATCGTACAAATCTATTGATTTAGCTGTAACGAATGGAATACTGCCGCTGTCTTATAGATATAAATTAAAAAACAAATAACCTCAAAACAACAACAATATGAAAACCTTAAAATCAATAATCGCAGCATTTGCTTTAGTAATAGTTTGTGGCGCAGCCAAAGCCAACGTAATTTCAGAAGGCGATAACCTTACCCGCAATTTCGCAATAAATACGTATGTAGACGCCATGACCCGCGGCAAAATCCAGGGCCTTGGTGATGTGGTTGATCAATCGGCTAAATTTAATATGTTACGTGGTAAAAACGTGTTAAGCTTTACCAAAAACGAAATGATTGAGTCGATAAAATCAAACAAAAATATCGAGCAAAATTGCACCACCAGCACTACCATCATGGAAAGCAATGCCGACCTGGCTGTGGTAAAAGTTGATATGCAGTTTGATGGCTTTGTGCGCACCAACTACGTAACGGTTGCCAATACCGGCAAAGGCTGGAAAATTACTAACGTGTACAGCGTTTTTAAATAAAAAAGAGAGTTTTAGTTTAGTGTTTATAATGTAAGTAAGTATAGACCCCGCCAGGCGGGGTCTTTTTTATTTGGCGTAATTTTTACGATTAAGGCTAATTGTAAAAATTAAAGAGGTTGGGCAGAGCAGTTCCCACTAAAGAGGAGCAGGTATCAAATAATCTCGAATGCATAGCACGCTGTAACACACCCGACCTCGAGAGGATATTTACCTTTGCTTTGGGGGATTACTTCCCCGCTGTTGTATCCCGCTCCACCAATTCCATACCACATTTGGTGCATGTGCCGGGTTTATCAAAAGCTAAATCGGGATGCATGGTGCACATGTATTTGCTTTGTTTTTTTACTACTGTCTTTTCGGCCGGGCTGCTGCATGACGTAATGCTGCCTAACCCAAATGCGGCTAATGCCAATATGATAATGATTTTTTTCATGATTACTTGTTGTTTATAAATGAGGCAAAGCCAAACAAAGATACTACCAGCACACCCAAAGCAGCAAGCATACTTACGATATCTCGGATATTTTTGCCGGCCCAGGTCATGCCGAAATATTTATGCAGGAAGATGAAGGATAAGCCCTCGATCCTGTCAATATCAGTTACTTTGGTGGCCAGTTTAGATGTGGTGGTCTCGATATACCAGCTATCCCCGTTAGGATACCTTATACGCTCAACGGGCAGGCGTTTGTTGATGAAGCCGTAGTCGTTATTAAACTGTTTTACCTCGGCTGCCTCAACCCTGTCGTAATAAATTTCCCTGCGTGGCTGTGGCCGATAGTAAGTGCTTAAAAAACGGGCATAGTCCTTGTCTGCATTAATCTGCACCTTACCGGTGATGGTGTTAAAATAAACTATCTCCTTTTGGTCATCGGTCACCTGGTAATAAGTATTGCCGCCGAAGCTAACCAGCCCAACCTTGTGGATAAGGCTATCGGCCAGGGGTAGTGTTAAGTTGGATATTCCTAATTGTTCGCGCTTAATCACCTGCCCGTAATCTGCCTTAACCGGTCCGCTGTTGTGCAGCTTCACGGCCAGGTGAAACGCGCCGCTGATAACGAAGGTGAACATTACAAAGGATACGATAAGCCCTATCTGCCTATGGAAACGGTGTACAAAACGTTTATCCTCTGCCCCCTTAGCTTTACGGTTTTGGGCGATGGTTTTAAACTTCTTCCACATTAAACCATAAACCGTTAAGCCGCTGATCAGCGCGAACAGCATAATGCCCGTGATGATGAGCAATACCACGTTACGGAAAGTATCGCCACCCCAGCGGGCCAAAAACTGCCAGGTATGAAACTCCTCAAACAACGACAAAAAAGCCTTCCGGGTATTATTGTTAAATGTGCCCATGCGGCTTTGGCCGGTCTCTACATAAACATCCATCCCATCGGGCCTGTCGAAAGACACTTTGAATACAGGCAGTAAATGATTAATAGGCTGATACTCGCTATCAAAACTACGCTGAAGGCTCATTTGTATGGCCGATGTGCTGTCCTGTACAAAATAGCGGGCCAGGTATTCGGCATAGTCGGTATCACCATGCGGTAACAATACACCGTCGGTTGCCGAATAGTAATTATATGTACTATCTACCCCAAGTACCTGGTAAAAGGTGCCTTTTTTAAAGTTGATGAGGTTGAAGTTCCGCAAGGCAGTAATATGGTTACGGTCCATCACCTGCTGAATGGTAAGCACAGGTTCCATTTTACTTTGTGGTAGAGGGTTAAACACTTCCCTGGCAATTGACGGCCTGAACCAGTTGGACATAAACGGGTGCGATAACCCGCTCAATGTCCAGAAGATGACCGGGATAAGGGCTGTTAAACCCAGCACCCGGTGCCATTTATAAAAGTTGCTTTTTACTGCTGATGATGCCATTAATCAATATTTTGAAAATGAATAACTGATGCCCAGGGTATAAGTACGCGGTGCGGCGGCATTGTAGGTATCGCCGTACTGGTTACTGGTTACCGTTGTAGCATAAAGTTTATTGGTTAAATTTAATACATTAAACCAGATGCCCGCCCCTTTTAGCACATCGCTTTTAACATCATAACCTACACGCAGGTTGTAAATATTATACCCACTATACGTTTTGGTATTTGCAGGGTTGGTATAGTACTGGTTAATATGCTGCCACTCACTCGCTATCCTGAAGCCTTGCAGATAGGCTGGCTTGTAGGTAAGTTCGGAATTGGCAATCCAAGCCGGGGCGTTGTTCATGCGGTTGCCATCGTACTTAATTACCGTGCTAGTGCCAGTGCTGTAACTGGTGCTTACTTCGCTGTAATTAACATAGGTGTGGCGTGCATTGGTGCCGCTAAACCTAAAAGTTAATTCCTTAACAGGGGCTATAGTTAGCGAGTACTCCACCCCACGGTGACGGGTAGCGCCTGCGTTTTGGTTCTGCGTAGTATTATCGGGCAAAAGCTGGCTGATAATCTCATTACGGCCCTCCAGGTCAAATAAACTCATTTCAAAATACAGCAGTTTATTAAAGGCTGAAAACCAGCCCCCTATTTCGTAGTTATCAAACGTAGCCTGCTTTAGCGGCGTTAACTGTCTTGAACTGTACAAATCGCCGGTTTCTGGCGGCTGGAAACCTACGCTGTAATTGGCATAAAAACCTTTGTTGCTGCCTAAATCATATGTCAAACCCAGTTTAGGCGCCACAATGTTAAAGTTATTGGTTTCCTGCTGTTTGTATTTGGTGCTACCGGCAGGCAGGCCATTGTTAAAATCGTAATGCACTCTATCATACCGCAAACCAGCCACTATGCGCAAGGCTTCGACGGGTTTAATTTCATATTGGATATAAGCGGCCGTGTTGAATAACCTGATACGGTAATCATCAATATACTTGCCGGTATTGGTAAAGCCGGTGTAGTAGTTATTCTGCACATCCTTATCAATATCAAGGTATTGGGCATAGTACGAACTTGGGCTATCATCCACATAAACCCCTCCTATAAGCCTGGAATGCAGAAAATCAAAATTGACCCTATGCTGTGCCAGCAATCCATAGCTCTGAAAACGCTGATCATTCACCTGCCCGTTACTGCTCAGGTAGTTGCCTGTATTGTCCCTAACGTCCGATATGAAATAGCTTGGCAACTGAGCCGTTGAATTATGGCGGAAGAACAGGGTCACAAAAGTGGCGTTATTTCCATTCCACTGATGATCCAGCCTGGTGCTGGCCCTGAACGACTCGACCTTGCGATAGGTAAAACGCTGATTAGCACCGTAGCTCCTGTTATAAAAGTGGGTACTGTCAAGGCTGCCTGGCGTTTGGGTATTGAGGTAATTATATGCTGCAGAAGTGGTTAATCGTGTACCCGCATTAAAATCATACGTAGTTTTAAAGTTGGCCGAATACTTATCGAAATCAGAATAATCCTGCCAGCTGTCTTTTTGGCGACCAATGTAACCGCCTATATAAAGGCCGAATTTGCCTTGCGTAAAACCGCCATCTGCATCAACCCGGCGGTAGTGATAGTTATCGCCACGGATAGAAACGTTGCCCGCATAACCCGAGGGCGGTCCTTGAGTGATAAAGTTTACAGCACCACCAATGGAGTTACTCCCATACAACGATGATGCAGGGCCTTTGATCACTTCGATATCCTTAACGCCCGACATGTTAATCTCGTACAGCGAGTTATGGTTAAAAATCCCCGTTGGGCGTATTGGTAAACCATCCTCCATGTACAGGTAAAGGGCGTTGTAAGTAATGGGCTGGCGGATAGCCATAGTATGCTGCTCGTTCCCCAAATCAACCATATAAACGCCGGCTACTTTGTTGAGTAGCTGGTACAGGGCTGTTGCTTTGGTATCTTTTATCTGGGTAGAGTTTATTTTGCTGATGGCAATTGGTGCATCCTGCCTCGCCTGCCCCTCCCTGCTGGCTGTAACTACTACGGGCTGAAGGTCTAAGGTAGATGGCACCAAAGCGACATCTGCCTTGCCGCCGGTAACGTTAACTACTTGTGTACTATAGCCAACCATTGTTACTTTAATTTGGCTGATGCCGGAACTTACAATAACGTACCGTCCTTTGGCATCGGCTACCCCCAGCTTTTCGCCGCTGGTATTGGCGATGATAGCACCGGGCATGGTCTCGTGGGTATTGGCATCGGTCACCATAACCTGTATATTAATCTGGCTGTAAGCCAGGGTGTTGAGTATTAAAAACAATATAGATAGAATGAAAAATCTCTTCATGTATTAAGTATGGGGAGTTACCTCGGATGGATAAATAAATTGTATCCGGATGAGTGATTTTAATTAGGTATTGCAAACGTAGCGCGGCAACCTCGTCGCAAGCAAATCGAATGGGCAAGGCTACGAGGCTGCTTCGTCGTTCCTCCTCGCCATGACAATACAGGAGAGCATATAACAACGCCTGCACAAAGCTCACAGCAAAGCCGTATCAATCAAAAAACATCCGGGAAAAAATGAGTAGAATTTATCCTAACTGCGGGGGCTGAAAGATCACTGCGGCCGGGGTTGGTGGCAGGCAGTCATCATACGGGGTATCAATTACTTGCAACAGGCTGGAGTGGAATTTCATGTCAGTACTACTGACAACAAATACTTCCTGGAAGAGGCTCTTTTGCGACTGCCTTTCGTCGCTGGCCTGCTTATCATCAGCCTGTTTGATCTTTTTGGCGAAGTAACATTTGCCATCGCAATGCACGGCGGGCTTATCCCGGTTTTCGCAAAGGGTGGAGGCAATGTAATTCCTGTTCAGTTCAAATCCCGCGTATACAAAAAATCGCGAGAAATTGACCGCTGCCAGCGAAAAGATCAATAAATAGGCTGTTACACGTTGCAGCATAATGCCGCAAAGGTAGCCGCTGTACGGTTAAGAAACAACCAGGGTGTTCGGTTTTTTGCGGGAATACAAGGGTGTTCGGACGCAAACATTATTAACTACCTAAATAACAGAACATTAAGTGTTCGACGAAAAAGCACTTTACGTTATTTTGACCTGATAGAACTGATTTTACCAGAATCATTGTAGCTTTATGCAAGTATGATAGCTATGTTTTGCTGAGTGAATTTATCAACAGTAACCTTTTAAACAAAAACAGCACATCCTATTAAAATGCCAATCACACACCTAAACCCAATAACAGAAAATTTCAAAAATAATTTTTTATTGATGGCCTTGCTTCGATATGGATTTCATATCACCGTTTTCCTGGTTTTTTACTTCATTGTCGACCGTTCGTATTTTCCGGTACAGCAGTATTTTGTGCAATGGCTATCAATACAACGATATGTCACCCCGGTATCGGTGTCACAGTACGTCTTTAGCGCTTTAGTGTTTTTTTCGGTAGTATGTTACCGGGCCGATTACAGGCTCATCCGGAAATGTATGCTCAAAGAATATAAGATCCTTTATCTTTTGGCTTTGGATGCCTTTTGTTTGTTGTTAGCTACTTTGGTTATAGTTTGTTTTAACAACCTGGTTTACAGCCGGAATCAAATCATAGATACCTTATCCCTGAATAGTATTTCAACCGTTTTGGTGTTGATATATCTTAAGGATTGGATTTTTATCAGGATGCAAAGCCGACCATGAAAGTATTACCAAGCCAAAAGATGGGCCTCGGTAGTGAGTTTTGCTATTAAATAGAATCCGCCACTGCTATCCAACACCGAATGTATAACATCTAAAGCCGAAGTTTTCCTCCATTTCAGGTATTTTACATCCGGTGCCCGATTTTTAATTATGCTAATTATAGGTTTACCTGTAGTACTTGGCCATTAACTTTTACCCCTGAACATCGAGAAAATCCAGATGATGATAGCGATAACTACAATTACGGCTATAACACCTACAACTGCACCGGCTTTAAAAATGCCGCCGATAACTGAACAACTGTTTAATAGTGCCATAAGGCAAATAATGGCTGGTAAATAGATTTTTTTCATGGTTTTGTTTATTTGTAACTGTTATTTAAAGTTGTTGTATAACACGCAGGTTAATAGCTATCGGGGTTTTGCCACAGGGCCGAATTATCACGTACATGGCTAAGGCCTTCTATTACCTCTTCCACTTCATCGATATTAAGCTCCAGCTCGCCATCAGCAGTGTAGCTAAAAACATGTCCCGGTTTTTCAAAGGTGATAAAACCGTAATAATTGGGATCGTCGATCCTTTTTAAGTGAAGGGTACTTTCCCGCGAACGTTTTTGCTGTGGTGTGCTGATGCCGTCATCAACAAATATGCTGTAAGTGAAGGTGAGTATAGCGTGACCATCCAGGTGCGCTATCGTATCCGGGATAACTATTAATTTTTTACGATTTTGTAATGTAAGGTTAATGGGTGTCATAAATTTTACTTACCAAAAAGCTCTCCAATCCAATAGTTAAGCTGTAATTGAAAGGCAACGCGCTGTAAGGATATTTTTATGTATATTAAAACAGAATTGGTTGTAGCAGTACCTGGAATCTCTGGTTTATAGTAAAAAGGCCGCCACCAGGGCAGCCCTTCCATGAGTATTTTTTACTACTTCCGCCTGTTTAAATAAGCTTCTACATCCTTAACGGTATTACCTGCTACGGCCACTGCGTTTTTTAAAACTTCGGCGCTTACGTTAAACTTTTGGCTCCAGTATTCCACTTCGTAATTTTCGCTAATGTTTATCAGCTTGCTATCCGGGTTCCCGGTGATGGTTTTGTCGTCCATAATTACAAAATTTTATAGTTCACCTTCTGCCGGCTCATTTGCAGCCTGCTCGTTGGCATAGCTTTCGGCTATTTCGGTTAGCAGGGCATCGGCGGTTTTTTCTTCGTCAAGCGTTAATACCAGGGTTTCGGCTATGTCATAATAGCCTAATGTTTTGGCTAATGCTACCATGCCGCCGTAACAGGCAATTTCATAATGCTCAGCTTTTTGCCCGGCAAATATCAAGCCTACATCGCGTTGCGCTGTACCCTCTTCTGTAGCATCGATGATTTCATCGCCTTCATCAACTATACCTGCCATCGCATCGCATTTTCTTGATTCCGGCTCCAAACCCAAAATGCCAAAAATTTGTTCCAGTCGGCTAACATGTGTTTCTGTTTCGGCCAGGTGGTCTTCAAAAGCGGTCCTCAATTCTGTCGAGGTAGCAGCTTCAGCCATTTCGGGCAGGGTATCTACTAATTTGTTTTCGGCCCATAGTAAATCTTTCAATTCGTTCACAAAAAATTCCATCAATTTTGAATTGCCGGTTTCTGCATCCATTTCTTCGGTATACACACCTTCGGCCTGTACATTTTCATATTCGGGTGCGTAAGCTTTTTCCTGTTCAAAAATTGTGGCGTCGCTTGTATAAGCGGATGCAGCCGTACCAGCGCCGGGATAAATACCTTGCACGGTGCCTGCCTCATCGCCACCGCGATAATCGTCGCCATCGGCGGCCGACTGATCGCGTAAAGATTTAATCATATCATGACCTTCGATAATACCACGTTGCTGGGCCTGTAATACCTGCACCAGTTCGGGATTAAGCTCATTATCCGGGTCAAGTGCCGATTCGTAGGCCGATTTGATAGCATCTTCCCCACGTTCGCACTCGTTCAGGATGGCTTCCCTATCGCTGCCCGTAAATGCCGATTTAATATCGAGCCAGGTACGGTGTAAGGCGCCAGATGCGCTTGTGCCCTCGGCAACGTCATCATGGTATTGCTCGGCAATGCCCGTTAGTTCGGCCGAGTATTGCCCACTTTCGCCTGCCAGTTTAGTAAAAACAGAAATAAGTCCGCTGTCTTGTTCGTCTAAATCGCGGCTGGCTTTTTCAAAGCCTTCCACACGGTCGTTGTTAATCCGGATCAGATCGTTGATCACATCCAGTGCTTTTTCAGAAATTTCCATAGGTGTTTGTTTGTATATGTGTTGATTGGTAAATTCGTTGTAACCTGGCCCACGCAGGTTTGTATTTGCTGGCTCCGCCTCATCATGGTGCTTAAGCTTATCCACTATAGCAGCTACGCGCTCCTTACGGTGGTTTATTTGCTCCTGGCTCTCATTGTCAAGGCAGGTATAATCTTCGGGCAATCCGGGTGGAGTATTCATGTCAGCCATATCCTGTCTTTTTGTTTAAAAATTATAATCCCCTGATTCGACTTTATTCATCTTCAATTATCACTTTTATTTAGTTATAAATAAATTATTCTATTTATAAGAAATATTAGTGTGATTAGATAACTACCGTAAAAGGATTATGTTTTGAGCGATCGCAAATAATAATTGGAATTATTGCTATTTGTCACTAAGATAAATTTTTGCGAATCAGAAATTAACCAGGCGTTAACATGCGGGCTAATTAGCGTGGAGAGGCAAAGGCGGATGGGGGGATAATGCTAAACGGCTTTAACGTGTACTTAGCGCCACGGTGGTCAGCCGATTAAGTAGGCTATTGAGTATTGAGTCGATGGGGTTTAATCCTGTCGCTTGTACCAGTGTCTAAGCCCCGCGGATCTATTCAGAATAAACCGCGTGTTCTATAAGCGCACGCAACTGTCCGCCTGCGAACGTTCAATAGCACAACAAAATCAGTAAATTGCTACCTTTCAACTAGTTATAAAACTGGCATGATTTTGTTACCCTATCGATTCAATTACATTGTGGCTATGCTAAAGAATTATTTTAAAACCGCCTGGCGAAATTTGTTTCGCAACAAGTTCTATTCGTTAATCAATATAACCGGCCTTACTGCCGGGCTGGCCATTGGCATATTGATATTGCTTTGGGTACAGGATGAGTTAAGTTTCGATAGCTTTCACAGCAATGCCGATAACATTTACCGCGTAGAGCTTTTTGGCGGTACGGGCGCCAGTAAACAAATCTGGCAAACCACAGTAGCTCCTATCGGGCCATTGGCTAAACAGGAACTCACCGATGTGCACGAGCAGGTACGAATTACCCCCAACTGGTTTTTCTCGTTATATAAATACAAGGAAAAAGTTTTTGGCGAACAAAGTGTGGGCTTTGCCGATCCTTCGCTATTCAACGTGTTTGATTTCCCGCTTATTGAAGGCAATACCGCCAGGCCATTTCTTAATGACAACTCGGTTGTCATTACCAAAAACACTGCTCAAAAATATTTTGGCACCGAAGATCCCATTGGCAAAGTGATTGTGGCAGAAGGTAAGGAAAACTTTACCGTGAGCGGGGTTATCAACGATTTTCCGCTTAACTCCAGCATCAACTTTGATATGCTTATGCCCATGAGTTACCACGTTAAATATATACTGGAACACGGCAAGGTAGATGCTAACACCGATTTTAATAACTACTCTTATCAAACCTATTTTAAACTAAAACCGGGCACATCGTTAAAAAAACTCTCGGCCGATTTGTTCAGGATCCACATTAAGCATCGCGCCGAAGATACCGATGCCGACTACCTGCTGCTGCCCATCAATAAAATGCACCTGTACAATGCCGACGGCACCGATCACGGAATCCAAACGGTACGCATTTTTGTTATCATAGCTTTGGTAATACTACTCATTGCGTGCATCAACTATGTGAACCTTTCTACCGCCCGCTCGCTTTTGCGCGCCAAAGAGATTAGCATGCGCAAAATTATAGGGGCTGGCAAAATACAGCTATTTATGCAGTTCCTGGTCGAGACCGCCCTGCTTTTCGCCATCTCCACGCTGTTTGCCTTGTTCGCCATATACCTGCTCATGCCGGTATTTAACCAACTGGCCGGCAAACAGTTAGTATTTAACCTTCTCGATCCGCATATCTGGCTCATCATCAGCATAACAGTAGTAGCTACCCTGGCCCTATCCAGCATTTACCCGGCCATGCTGCTGTCATCTTTTGAACCATTAAAAGCGCTTAAGGGCAAAATAAACGGCAGCATTGGCGATGCCATGTTCCGCAAAATACTGGTGGTAGTGCAGTTTACCTTTTCGGTAGTGCTTATTGTGAGCACTTTGGTTATCACCCGGCAATTAAAATACATCCAATCAAAAAATTTGGGGTACGATAAAAGCCATGTTTTTGGGGTTTGGATGCGCGATGCATCAAAACATTACGATGCCGTGCGGGCCGAGCTTTTGAAGCAGCCCGGTGTAGAAGGTGTGACCCGCGCAACCGGCAACATTATCAACAGCGGCGGCAATATCTCGGGCGACAACTCCTGGGATGGCAAAGCGCCAGGCCAAACCTTTATCCTGCACCCAATGGGGATAGATAAGGATTTCATCTCGTTTTTTAAGCTAAAAATGCAGCAGGGAAACACCTTTAGCGGTGCTGTGGCCGACTCCACCCATTTTATCCTCAACGAAGCAGCCGTAAAAGAAATAGGCCTTAAAAACCCCATCGGCAAACGCTTCCGTTTTCAAAAAACTAACGGCACTATCATTGGCGTAGTAAAAGATTTCCATTTTGCCAGCATGCGCGAAAAAATTGCGCCGGCCCTCTTTTTTTACAGACCAGCCGTTTATCAAACCTTATATATTAAAGCCAACACCAAAAATGCCGCTGCAGCTATAGCCGCGGCCGGCGACCAGTTTAAACAATACAACGGCGAGTTTCCTTTTAGCTATAACTTCCTGGACGAGATTTTCAACAACCTTTACCAGGGCGAACAGCGCGAAGGCACCCTGTTTAACTACTTTGCAGGCATGGCCATACTGATATCCTGCCTGGGCCTGTTGGGCCTGGCCGCCTACACCGCCCAGGTGCGCACCCGCGAAATTGGTGTGCGCAAGGTATTAGGCGCATCAGTTGCAGGCGTAATAGGCCTGTTGGCTAAAGATTTCATCAAACTGGTGCTTATAGCCATCGTAGTAGCTTTTCCGTTGGCCTGGTATGCCATGAACAACTGGCTGGATGGCTTTGCCTACCGTATCCCGATCCATTGGACCGTTTTTGTACTGGCAGCTTTTATCGCCATTGTCATCGCGTTTGTTACTATCAGTTTTCAATCCGTTAAAGCAGCGCTGGCTAACCCGGTGAAGAGTTTAAGGAGCGAGTAAGGAGGGTTTTATTACCTTCCTCTGAGGGTCTCTCCAATGCTACTAAGTTAAGGAATTGACGGGCTGCTCCATCGGAGCAAAACATTTGTAGCATTTATAATTTAACATTTTTGCGTGCCGTAGGTACGCTAAATAAGTTCCGTACCTACGGCACGGAGCATTATTTTTCCATTTTTTATACAAATGTTATACCCCTACTACGGGGTTGAAAACGTTTAACTTAATAGCATTGGAGAGCCCCCGCGGGGACAGAAAATTTTGAATTTCATTGATCTATGGCTGGCGTATTGGCGAATGGTATAGGTTAAAAATCCAAAATCCCGGATGAAAATGGCATCCGGGATTTTGGAAATTATAAGCATTCGGGTACCATGGACTACAATCCTCCAAATATGTCGAATGGAACAGTTAAGATAAGTTGGAAGCTTGATCCGCTTTTAAAGCTGGCTAATGAGCTTGTTGGTGTTACATAGCCGATGTTGATACCCCCTTGCAGGCCAATTGGATTTCCGTTGTCATCTCGCGCTTTTATAAAGTACACAGGTAGGGATAACGCCAGTTTCTTGCTCTTGAAGCCATAAATCAAGGTTGGATCTATTGCTACCGCCGGGTTTTCTCCGCCAAAGCTTTTTCGCGCTTCAAGGCTTATTTTATGATCATACTGCTTAGTTGGTTTACCAAAAGCGAGGGTCTGTGTTATAAAATTGGCTGTGGTGCCGAAGGGTGAAACAAAACCAACATCGTCTGCCGCTTTGTAGCTTGATGAGTAAGCGTAGTTTATACCAAAGTAGCCTGTCAAATCTTTAAATGGAAAACCTACAGACAGTTTAATATTAGGTGTTAAGTAATTTGCGTCTATCCTATTTAGTTTCACAGAATCCGTTGAATACGAGAAATTTGATTTGGTAAAGGAGATGCCAAAGTTAAAGAATACAGGGGCGTCGTTTTTATAACCTACTTGTGCAAGCCTTTGTTTTTGAGCCTCCGTTCCGTGTGTAGCGACATCTAACATACCCACATTTCGAGGGTCGGTTACTTCGGGATGGGTACGCGCGTAATCTGCAAATAACGCTTCTAAGTCAGTTCGCTCTGTTGGCGAAAACGGTTTGGGTGCCCAGCGGATTTTTTGAAAATTAAAGCCAATAGTTGTGCCTGGACTTATCCCTTTTGTAAAATCAACAAATGATGCCTGTTTATCGCCAGCTCCTACTTTTTGATCGGCATACAAACCGAAAACAAGCGATGATTTGGTTTTATATTTTAGTTCCACTTTGCCATTTACACCTTCCTTAAAAACTGAGGTAACTGAGATGTTAGATACAAAATTAGACAACGCAGCACCTCCAAACGGAGTGAAATTTTCACCGATTTGCTTGTTATTTGATTCAACTTTATACTCTTCAACAGTTTTAGCCGGGGTTTGGCCAAAGGCATTACTTACCACAATAATAAATACCGCTAATAAAATTATCTTCTTCATGATGCCTTAATTAAACGGTGAATGAAAATACGCCAGCATCTGTTGCCGGGCCAGAATAACTTTTAGCAAAATTTAATGCTGGAAAACCTGTGGGGTTGCCTGTAACAGAAGCTATAATGGTATAATCGGCTGCTGCCGGGTTCCAGGTGTGCCATTCAAAACTATATTTTTCGCCAGGTACCAGCAGGCAGCTTCCTGTGCCGTTTTCGTGTACAGTTAAAATTTTTACATTGTTTTTGTTAATGATGTAAACAATGAGTTGCCCGTTTTTTGCAGTGGTTTTAATGTTAAGATCCATGATGAGAGGTTTTAAGGGTTGAGTTAAATATTTATTATTTTATTTGTTAAAACACTATATAGGGCCGCATGCTTTGTTCCGTCTCGCGGCGTAAGCAGTAGATCTTTTCAAAGGCAAAAGCCGTTTTTTTGATATTGAATGGCAATGTGTTTACATTTAGCTTTCGCGGCCAGTGATGAACCACAATTAGCGTCACTATCATTAATAAAATAGTAGCCAGTATAAACAGCAGCGCATTCTTGCTCATTTTTAATTGGGGATTGAATAATTCAAACTTCGGGAGTTTGATGAGTAGCTTTTAGCGTACTAAGCCCCTTTTTGGCAGGGTATTTTTACGGTACTGAAAACCGTATAAGTATCTGGAGGACTTTAGTTTCCAATATTGAATTTTGGCACTATCAATTCACAACTTTTAACTATATTTAAACACCAACCCAAATCTTAATGTCATGAAAAAAATCTCCTTGTTATTAGCAGTGACCACGCTGATGTGGTCATGTAATCAATCCTACAGTAAAAAAGAAATATCAAAAGACACCACCGATGCAGGTGGAGTTGTTATTAAAAAAAAAGCAATTGCACATGCCTCCAAAGCTGATTCGATCCCAATTGTATTAGTACATAAGTCATTAAATGGGATTGACTCAGCTGACGTTAAAAAAATGACCGACGAGTTTAACTCAGTCATCTATCAAAAGATTATTCCACGAAGCAAGGAAAGTATCTGGTTCAGCGAAGACATAATTAGAAATATGTATGCCCTGCTTTTGAAAGAGCGTGCTGGAAGGTTAAGTAAAGACATTGGTACGCCCGATGGGTTTAGAATATATTTTATAAGCCGTACGTCTGACAAAACTGATCTTTCTGTAGCCATTGTGTCAACAAAAAACAAAGGGACGTATCCAGGCACCTCAACGATATGGCATACTGATTATTATTACCACGATGGAGGAATGCCATTGTACACATCTTCTAAGGACATAAGTGGAGAAAAAGGCACTGGTAGTTGTGACGGAGGAGCATTATTAAATGATCCGTGCAGATTGAACTGTGCAGATAATTGCATTATCAGCCCGAGCCATGATATTTCAAGGGCCGAAGGAGAAAACATGACTACGCACTTCGGTAACAAAGAAATTAATACCCAAGCTGTATGGTTTGACTTCGAAATGCTCGCAAGTATAATTGAATCAAAAGTTGCTTTTGATGGAATACGTATTTATACCAGCAACTACGGTGATACAAATTCGCTGGGACGCCCGGTGGACCCTCCATCAACCCCTGTTTTAGATAGGAAGCAGCAGAGAGATACATTTGTTTTTACTCTGACAAAAGATTCCACCATCGTAGCCACAAGTGATCACCCGCAAAGACACACACAAAGAGATAATTTTAATTGCAATACTCTTGAAAAAGTACGGAAGTACTTCTTTTCGAAAGCAGCAGGATTAAACAACGGTGAACTTTGCCCCAGCCACTGCAACAACTAATATTATACTATGTTAAGTGACTACTACACTTTAAACACCATTTGCGAATTCATTTGCGCGGTAATTGCCTTAATATGTTTAAGAAAGGATAAGGCACTGGCCTGGCGGTTAATGATCGTTCTGATGGTTGCAACGTTTGTGAGCGAAACAGCCGGCAGGTATGTTTTCTTACATTCGGCGTCACAAAATAACCATTGGGTGTATAACATTTTCATATTGTTCGAAATTGTTATCACACATATAATGTTTGCACATTTGTTTAGTCGCTACACTAATTTTAAGCCCGTATTAATTATAGGCGTTATTATATTAGGCCTTTGTTATGCATATGATATGTATAACAAAGGTTTTTTTTGGTATAGCAACCATACTTATACGGTAATGTCGGTATTGTTTGTGTTATACAGTCTTATTTATTATTACCTCAGGTTTAAAGATGACCAATATGTTGATTTGAGGTATTCACCCGAGTTTTGGTGGGCAGCAGGTATTTTGTTCTTTTTCTTCGGTGCAACTGCATCTAATTTATTTGATGAGCAGTTGTATGCGGTAATGTTGTATAAGCATCACCTCACGTATTATATTTTCAGGTTTCTTGATATTTTATTATATGGTTTCTGGAGCTATAGTTTTATCTGCCGAAAATGGTTAATAACGACAACATAAGAGCACTGGTGATTACCGGGACGGTGATATTTATGATCTCCCCGGCATTTATTGTGCTTTACATTTTGGTGTATAACAAGCGGAAGAAAAAATATGCTGAGGAGAAAGAACAGATGGAGGAGAATTTCAATAACGAACTAATCAAAACCCAGCACGAAATCCGTGAGCAAACCATGCAAACCATCGGGGCCGATTTGCATGATAATGTGGGGCAGCTTTTAAGCCTTACCTCGTTCACCCTAAAGTCAATTGCCTACGGCGAACCGGATACGATGATGAAAAAGGTGACCGACGCTATTGAACTTACCTCACGGTCGATACAGGAGATGCGCCTGCTGGGTAAGCTGTTACAGGGCGAGCAGTTGATAGGCATTGGTTTAACCGAAGCTATAAAACAAGAAGTAAAATGGCTGGAAAAAACCGGGCAATACCATGTTAATTACCTCGACGAGGGATTAAGCGGAGTAACTGCCAATCCTGAAAAGGATCTGATTGTTTTCAGGATAGCTCAGGAGGTGCTCAATAACGCTATCAAACACGCGCAGGCTACAGCCATTGGCATTAAATTAAGCTATCACGGCGGACAACTTCAACTGGTTATTACCGATAATGGCATTGGTTTTAACCTGGCCGAAATACAGGGCGGCCAAATGGGCATGGGGCTGCAAAACATTCATAAGCGCGCTGTACTTATTGGCGGGCAAACTACTATCAACTCCGCCCCCGGTGAAGGCACCCATATTCACGTTTTTATTCCGTACCTGTAACATGCAACAAAACACTATTATAAATATTGCCATTGTAGACGATCATACCTTATTCCGTAACGGCGTAGCCGCGCTGATGAAAGAATTTGGCGACCTGAATATTGTTTTTGAAGCCGGCAACGGCGAACACATGCAACAGTTTTTAACCAACAGAACAATGCCCGATGTAATTTTAATGGACATTAACATGCCGGTTATGGATGGCTACGCTGCTACCGCCTGGTTAAAAAACCACTACCCCCAGGTTAAGGTATTAGCCTTAAGCATGTATGAAGATGATAAGGCTGTAATTAAAATGATCAAAAACGGCGCTTGTGGTTATGTATTAAAAGAAGCCGACCCGCGCGAAGTGTTCAATGCTATAAAAACAGTGTTTGCCAAAGGTGTTTTCATTAATGAGATGGTGTCGGGCAAACTGATGCGGTCCATGACCAGCCAAACAGCCGAGGCTTCATTTTCAAAAAACGAAGTGGAATTTTTAAAACTCTGTTGCTCGGAGCTTACCTATAAAGAAATGGCCGACAAAATGAACATCAGCCCGCGCACTATTGATAATTACCGTGAGGCCCTGTTTGCCAAACTGAACATAAAATCGCGCACAGGCCTGGTATTGTATGCCATTCAGAACCAGATCATCAAGCTTTAACTGGTAGTATTAATGACAATACTTGTTGTTATGTATAATGGTAAAGCACGAACAATAACCCCGTTAGCGGCAAACCATGACCAATATTAACAAAATGATTGTAGCTTTATACCAATGCACCATAACGGCATTTCCATTTCTGTAAACGACGATAATGGTACTAAGCAATTTGCATACCCCTGCCGAGTATGCTATTTTGGGTCAAATTTCAAGTTTCGCAAGTTCAGTTAAACCAGTAATAAAGCTTTTACCATGAAAAAAATTATCCTCTGTTTTACAACAATGTTTCTTGTTGTGTTGGATAGTAAAGCGCAAACAACGATCACGTTAGCCGCAAATGATGCGGGAAGGGTGTTTGAAGGGATTGGGGCTGTAAGTGCCGGCGCTTCCACTCGTAACTTGGTCGACTATCCTGAAAAGCAACGGGCTGAAGTTCTTGATTTTCTTTTTAAACCAAAATTTGGCGCGGGTTTTCAGCATCTTAAAGTTGAGATAGGAAGTGGCGAGAATTCCACATGCGGCAGCGAGCCTTCGCATGTTGTCACACGCGCAGAATTGCTGAATCCCAAACCCCGCGGTTATGAATTTTGGCTGATGGCCGAATCGCGCAAACGTAACCCGAAAATCATACTTGACTGTTTGCCCTGGGCTTATCCTAATTGGGTTGACAATCGTTTTTCGCAGGCATCTGCCGACTGGATTGTTTCCTTTTTAGACGTTGCCCGCAAAAACTATCATTTGAATATCAACTGGATATCGGCCGGTCAAAACGAAATGGGAACTGATTTAAATTGGATAGCCAAAAATTTACGCCCAACGCTAAATGCCCATGGTTTTGCCAAAGTAAAGCTGCAGGCTCCGGATGATGATAGCGAATTCTGGCAGGTATTTGATAAACTTGAAAAAAATGCGGTGTATAACAACCTGGTTAATGCAGTGGGTTATCACTATGTGGACGGTCGTGAGCCCTGGGATATTGATCAGAAAGGAGGCCGCGACGCGACGGAAAAAGCCAAACGATCGGGCAAGCCTTTATGGGCCAGCGAGGAATGGAGCCAGTCGGGACAGGAATGGGGAGGCAAAGGCACCATTTACCTGGCCCGGCTAATGAACAAATTATATAGCCGCGACCGTATTACCAAATTTGAGATATGGTGTCCTGTTGATGGTATTTATGACCAAATTATTTGGGCCAATACCGGCGCATTACAAGCCGACCAGCCCTGGAGCGGCCATTACACCATCTGGCCTTCAGTATGGGCAGTGGCCCACACCACCCAATTTGCCCAACCCGGCTGGGTTTATATGGATAAAGCCTGCGGACAATTTGATGCAACTACCTGGCGCGGCAGCCATGTGGCATTGCGGAATCCCCAAACCGGCGATTGGTCGGTTATCATAGTCACCGGCCAAAAACAGCAGGTGAAGCTGGATATTGGTGAAGGGCTTAAAAAAGGTCCTGTTTATTTATGGAAATCGACCGCGAAAGAGCAGTTCATACAGCAAAAGCCGTTGCGGTTAAACAATAATTCGGTAGAAGTTGAACTGGAAGGTGATGCAATTTATACCTTAACCAGTACTACCGGGCAAACAAAAGGCTCCTATGGTACGCCGCCCGAAAGTAAGCCCTTCCCGTTTCCCTATACCGAAAATTTTGAATCCTATGCTGCCGGAAAAACACCACGCTACTTTTCTGATCAGAAAGGCACCTTCGAAACTTGCAAATCGCCCAGGGGCGGGGTCTGCCTGGCACAAATTGTACCTAAACAGGGCATTTTATGGTATGATAACTGGCTGTTGAAGCCCCACTCGCTATTTGGCGACCTTAACTGGAAAGATTATGCCATAGAAGGCGATGTATTGATTGATGGCGGCGATGTTGAGTTAGGCGGTCGCTACGCCGACCGCGAGAAGTTGGGCATCCGCTGGATACTTACAGGGGATGGGCGGTGGCAGCTCAACTGGGGGTACACTATGCTTGCTTCGGGCCAAATCGACAGATTTGTACCTGCAGCCTGGCACCACCTGCGCCTGGAAATGAAAGGTACACAAATAACCGGCTTTATTGACGGTAAAAAACTGACAACCATTGCAGACGAGTCGCATTTAAAGGGTGCGGCATTCATAGCAAGTACATACAGCCGAAACTTGTTCGACAATATTCGTGTAGAGCCAATTTCCGGGGAATAATGCTCCGGAGCTGCATGCTATGTAATAAATATGCAACTCCCGGATGTTTAATTTCATCCGGGAGTTTTTTGTATACCCGCAGTTCGCGTTAAGGATTGCAGTGAAAAGCCCAGAGCGCGGGCTGGCCGGGGCGGCAAAGGCAAGGCGAGGACTTGTAACGAAAAGCCTGACCGCCGCTTCTACCAGCGGCGGGAACGCACTGTTTAGTATCAAGTATTGAGTATCAAGAATCAAGAATCAAGACGGCGCTGCCTTTATTTCATCACCGACAGCACCTGTGAGACGGGCAAATAGCTTGCAAACAGCTTATGGATTAAATTGCTAAAGAAAATCATCGTTTTTTTTTAAAGCCTGAAGTACGTCATCGGTATTTAAAACGGTGGCAAACTCGTTGTTAATTTGCGCCAGTGCGGTTAAATGGATGGTTTCGGCATCGTAGTGTTCGTCTTTGATGCCGGTTTTGGCAAAGGCGGCGGTAGCATCGGCCACTACAAAGGTGTGGTAGCCAAAGTTACCAGCCATACGGGCCGTGGTGGATACGCAATGTTCGGTGGTAAGGCCAACTATAACTACGGTATCTATGCCCGCGGCATCAAGCTGTTGTTGCAGATTGGTGCCGATGAAGGAGCTGTTTACCGATTTTTTTATAACCGTCTCGCCGGGCAAAGGTTTTACAATTTCTTTGTGCGCGTTGCCGGGGTTACCCTCGGCCAGCATCGAGTTGGGATTAGCCGAGCAATGCTGAATGTGGAACAATGGCAGGTTATTTGCCCGCCAGTAATCAAGCAGTTTGCGGGCGTTAGCTTCGGCATCGGGGTTATTGCGCTGGCCGCCCCAGTAAGGGATATTATCAAAACCCTGCTGTATATCAACGAGTATTAATGCGGGGTTGGAGTTGTTGAATGTTTTCATACCTCAAAATTGCAGCTTTGCGGGCGCTGCAATTTTGCTGTGAGGCTTTATTTGTTTGTTTTTATAACGCAAGTTCGTTACGCGCGCTTTTGGGCGAAGCACCAAACTTTTGCTTGTAAACTTTCGAAAAATGCGAAATATTTTCGAACCCGCTGCTATAAGCCACCAGCGATACCGGATCGTTCGAGTGCTTTAACTGGTACTCGGCATACTCCAGCCGGCGGTTAAACTGCCATTTTACTGGCGTGGTATTAAAACGATCTGTAAACTCTTTTTTAAACGCGCTTACACTCCTGCCGGTGAGTTTGGCCATATCGGCTATGGAAAGCTGCCTGTTGAAATTGGTTTCCATAAAGTAAGCCAGATCAACCTTTTTATTACTTACCAGGTCTTTCAAAAACGAGGCAAAGGTTTTTGATTGATCGCCCGATAAGATCTGCAACAGCACCTGGTGGGCTGCAAACTTAACAATGCACCTGGAGTAGTTTTGCGGCTGTACAATATGCTGCATAACCTGGGCTACGTTGGCTTTTATAAATTCGGAAGTTTTAAAGGTAAACGGCGGCAAATCGGCACACAGTTTTTCCTGTTTAAATTCGGGCACGTGGCTTTCTAAAAAGTAATCAACAAACTCATTCTCCATAAAAATGAGCAGGCTGGTATAATCATCAGACGGGAACAACTGGTAATTGCCGCGCCGCCTGAACTGGATATCGCCGGCCGTTAGGTGTTGTACGTAGCTACCATACCTCACATCAATGGTACCCGTTAAAATTACTTCAAGGCAATGCGCGGTTTGCAGGGTATCATCGCACCTGAAAGGGCGCTTTTTATCAATGATGATCCCGTACATATCAGACAATCGCAACCTGATATGCGAATGATGATCAAGCAGGTCTTTAGGGATTTGTATCATCGCTACACATTAATTTTCACTAAGCTACATGTTGATATTTATCTTTTTTACTTTTTTGATTAATTGTAACAAAGGGATGATAAAAACCAATGGCAGACTGCTGGTGTAAGTTGTGTTATTTGTGCCCTGTTTTTTGCTTATACTAGTGAATTTAATGCTATTTTGGTGCCATTAATCAACCTGTTCATAAATCATAACACCTACCCTGCCATGAAAAACACGCGCTATCTTTTTATATTTTCCTGTTTTTTGTTACTTGGCTGTACCGGCGCTAAAAAACTGGCCGATGCCGGTAACGACGGCAAAGGCTGGAAGAAGCTATTTAACGGAACCGATATAAAGGATTGGTTTGTAAAGATTAACCATCACCTTGTGGGCGAAAATTATGGTAATACATTTAGGGTAGAAGATGGCATAATCAAGATCAGGTATGATCAGTATGGCGAGTTCGATAATCAATTTGGTCACCTGTACTACAAAACGCCGTTTTCGCACTTTAAACTGCGGTTTGAGTATCGTTTTGTTGGCAAACAGCAAAAAGGCGCGCCTGACTACACCCTGCTTAACAGCGGCGTTATGTTTCATTCGCAAGACCCCAGGACCATGCTTAAAGACCAGGATTGGCCAATATCCATCGAAATGCAATTACTGGGCGGCCTTGGCGACGGAAAACCCAGACCAACAGGCAATATGTGCTCTCCCGGTACCGATGTGGTTTATAAAGGAAGGGTTTGGCCCGACCATTGCATCAGTTCGACATCAAAAACCTATGATGGCGAGCAATGGGTAAAAGGCGAACTGATTGTTCTGGGCAACAAGTTAGTTACCCATATCATTAACGGCGATACCGTGCTGCAATATTCCAAACCCTCTATTGGAGGGGGCGTGGCCAACGGTTACGACCCTAAATACAAACAGGACGGAAAGTTATTGAGCAGCGGCTTTGTTGCTTTACAAAGCGAGGGCCAACCTGTTGATTTCAGGAATATCGAGATTAAACAGCTGCAGGATACAGACCGGTAAAATAGGCCCGCACAACTTAGCCCGCTGCCATAGTAGCTGTTGGCTGCAGCGGAATAACAAAACTGAATTTGGTGCCAACGCCTTCTTCACTGGTTACCCAGATACTGCCTTTGCATTTTTCGACCAGGTCTTTACAAAGTAACAAGCCCATACCTGTGCCCGATTCATTAAGTGTTCCGGTCTTGCTATCAACCTGGCTTTTGAATAGTTTATTAGCCCGGTTGGGCGGCATGCCCATGCCGGTATCGGTTATCGTCACCAATACGTTTTCGTCCTGCTCAGTGGCGGATACTTCTATAACATCACCAGCGCCAGAAAACTTGATGGCGTTGGTAATTAAGTTCCTGACAACTATCCTTATCGAATTAGGGTCGGCAAGGGCCATTAGTTCGTTATTACCGCTGCATAGCACGGTAATGCCCTTAAAAGAGGCCTGCTCAGTATGGTTTTTAATTTCCGACTGGATAATATCATCTATTGAAAAACTTTTGCCCGATGCGTTGAAATTCTCGAGCTGGCTATTGATCCAGAATAGAAGTGTATCAAGAAAATCAGATGTGTAATCGAGCTTTCGTATTACAGAGGGAATCATTTCCAGCATTTCCTGATGGCTGATAGATTCGTCGGACAACAGATCAAACAAGCCGCGCAAGGTACTCAGCGGCGACCGCAGGTCATGCGCTAATATGGATATCAGCTTATCTTTTAGTTTATTCAAATCGTTCAGCTTCTCGGCCTGTTCGTCTATATTCACCTTTTGTTCCAAAACTTCATTGTTTTTGAGTTTAAGCTGGGTGTTTATTTTTAGCTGCTGTTGCTTTTGCCGGTAATACAGGAAAGCAATTAACAACACAGCCGTAATAATTATAAAAAATATAATGTTTAACAGGTCTTTATCATGTAGTTTTTGCTGATAGAGCAAGGCATTTGCCTTTTGCTGCAATAATTGCTGCCGCTGTTTTTCAGCATAGTTATATTGGGTTATGTACAGGGTAAACTTTTGAACACTTTCATCTTTCCGGAAAGTACGCTTCATGTTGTCAAAATCTCTTTGGGCGGCATATGCCTCTTTGTACAATTTAAGTCCGCCAAGGGTTTCAATTAATTGAACAGCGGCATTTGTGCGCAGCAAAACGCTGCCAATATGATCGGCAAGGGTTTTGGCCTGCAGGGCAAAACCATAAGCTTTAGCGTAATCGTGGTTTACATTGTAAAACAGGGCTGTATTAATCAAAGCAATTACCTTGTTGTAGTCCATTTGATTATCCGTAGCTACTTTTAGGGCCAGCTGCAGGTAGCCCAAAGCTTTGGAATTTTCCTTTTTACGAATATAACAAACTGCCAAATCGCTATTACAAGTGCTTATACCGTCTTTATCGTCCTGCTTTTGGTCGATAGCCAAGGCATCGTTAAGGTACTGAATAGCGTTGTCATACTTTCCCTGGGCCATTAATACTTCGCCAATGTTTTGTTTGGCTACACTAATGCCACCGTCCGATTGCATTTGTGTCCAGGTTTGCAGTGCCTCGGTAAAATAGGTTAAAGCCTGGGGATAAATTTCCATGCTTTGCAGGATAACGCCTATGTTATTATAATCTGCCGATATTTTCTTTTTGTTATGAAGCTTTGTATCAATATTCAGGGCCTTAAAATAGTAATCAAGAGCGGTGGATGAGTGACCGAGGTTATCATAATTGTTGCCCATGCTTAAATATAAACGCGATAGGCCGGGCAAATCATTGATAGCAAGCTTAATTGGCAGCGCCTTATTGTAGTAACTTAACGCCTTTTGATAATCGCTCAGCTGGTAATACAAGTCGCCGTAAAGCTTATAACAATTGCTAATGCCCATGGCACTTTTGGCCCGGGTGTAAAGGGCCATACTTTCTTTAATGTTCTTTAATACGATATCATATTTAGATTGGCTGATGTAAACCGTTGTAACAGCCAGTAGCCCATCGGCAATGCCGGTGCTGTAGTTTATGCTGCGCGAAATCTGTGTTGCCTTTTGCCCGTAGTAAATGGTACTATCCGGATAGTATGAGGTATAGGCTACAGCCAGTTTATTTAAATCATTTATAACTGCCGTATCATTTACCTGCTTTTTGGCCGCAATGGATTTGAGTAATTCGTTTCGCAGGCTATCAGATTTTGCTTCATAACGATAGGCCCAGCACAAATTGCATAAAAAAAGCGATAAAATACTAAGCCATATTTTGGTATTCATTCAATCAAAAAAAATAGAATCAGGGTTATAAAGTAAAGGTTGTTTAAACTGTATCACAAACGCCATTGCACTTTTATGCAATTGCCCGCAGGATTTTTACGGCTTAAACAACATTTAAGTTATAAATATATAATTTTAATTTATTTAATAGTTGGCGTTAGTATTGTTAGCCAGAATAAATCACTTTTAAAACTCCTTAGCTTAAAGCAGCTGACTTAATGTGGACTCCCTTGCGATGAAGTTGGTTTTTAGCACTATCCGCTGAAAAGCAGCGTGGCTATTTGATTGCAGTCGGCCCAGCATTATTTCGGTTACCTGCTCCCCTATTTGCTTTACGGGCTGGGCAACGGCCGAAATAGATGGGCTAAATAATTCGAAATTGGTATTATCATCAAAAACAACGATACCGATGTCCCTGGCAACCTGCAGGCCAAGTTGCCTGATAGCTTCTATACCGCTCAATGCAAGGTAATTGGTAGAAAAAAACACGGCGTCGATAGCCTTTTGACCCGTTAAAAATCTCCTGATTTGTTCTACACATTTTGATTTTTCAAGATCGTAGGGTATTTGTTTGATCCTTTGCAGTAGCCCTGAATCGCTTACCGCCTTTAGATAGCCGTTGGCGCGCTCTTCCATCTGGTTTTGCTTTGATAACAGCGTTACCATGGCAATATTTTTAAACTGCCGGGCTACCAGGTGCTCTACCGCCTGTAAGGCCCCGTTAAAATTATCAATCAGCACCTTATCGCAGTTAAGGCCGGGCACATCGCGGTCAAATACAACAACCGGGAAACCATCGGCTACCAGTTCCCGGATATAATTTTCAGTTCCGGGCGGCGGGGCGATGATATATCCGTCGACATTATGGTTTCGAAAGGCCTGCAACAGATCAATAGCCTGTACGGTATCATTCTCGGTACTGCCATAAATAACTCTATAACCCGAAGAGAGGGCTGACCGTTCGACAACCCGGGCAATTGAAGAAAAAAATGGGTCCGAAATATCCTCAACAAGCATACCTATAGTTTTGCTTTTGCCGGTACTAAGCCCAACGGCTATGCGGCTTGGCTGATAGCCTACCTTTTCAACATACTTCAATATTTTATTTTCGAGTTTGATACTAATACCATGTTGCCGTGCTTTGCCATTTAAAACAAATGAAATAGTCGATTTTGATACCTGTAATTGTTCGGCAATATCTTTTATAACTAATTTCTTCATCAGGTTTAACAGCAGGCTGCAATAGTTAATAAGTTAAAAGTTGGGCAACCTGTTGCTATGACAACCCACCGGGGATTTAATACTCAATCTGCGGTGTGAAATCTGAGGGCTGGGGTCAGAGGCCTGAGGCCCGAATTCGTGTTGGCTTCAGACCGCGGCCCTCAGATTTCAGACCTCAGACTCCACACCTCAGCATCAAGGCACAATAGACCACTGCTGGTTTAAGCTGGTATTACTACCCCAGAATTGCATGATGGAGCCATTGGCAGTACCGCCACCGGTATCAAGGCATTTGCCGTTGGTGCGGTTTATTACTTTATAGTACGACCCCACGGGTACTATTATCCATTGCTGATTTGGCGAGGTTCCGCTTGCCCACTGGGTAACGTTGGAGCCATCAGCCGTATTGGCATTGCTATCCAAACATTTACTGCTGGACACACAGGTAAGCTTGTAATAGCCGCCGCTATAGGATAGCACCCATTTTTGATTACCGGATGTACTGCTGGCCCATTGCCCAACATTAGCAGCATTGGCAGTAGCGCCAAGGTTATCCAGGTATTTGCCGCTTGCCCGGTTCACGAGATGATAAGTACCATTAGCAATAGGCTGAGTAGACGTTGTAAACGTAAGGGTACCAAATCCTAATTGATCGTACCCTCCGCTTGTACTGCCATAGTCTCCGCCACCACCTTCGGGCCTTATATTGCTGGCATACTGGGCACTATAAGTGGCTGTAACACCGGCTACATTGGCAAAATGGTTATAGATTAGCTCCCAGGATGGCCGGATATCGCCCCTGCTTGATGCCGAAATTACCGTTTGCGAATTTGCCGCGCAGGTAGTGCCGCTGCCCCAGTTGTAGGTTGTAAATGGTACGGTATTGCCCAGGTTATAACTGGCCGTATATTCGCTTACTGCCAGCGCTTTGTTGGTTTCGTAGCCAAACAGGTCATCGCCCTGGTTGTAGGCCATTTGGCAAAAGGCACCAAGTAAGGAGATATCAAGGCACTGGTGTCCCTGGTCGCGGCCGCTTTCCTGGCCCTGGCCAAGCCCGCCCGTATATAAAAATGGTACCGCATGATCTATTGCTCCATTACCGGCGCCGGTTTTGAAATAAGTAACGGCCTCATTGTATTTGGTGGCATCGTCGCAAAGGATGCCGATAGACAGGATTGAGGCCATGCTGCATAAATCCCAGTTTGCCCAGTAATTGGTGATGCAGGCCCCGTTGTGGTTCACCAGGAAATCGTGGTTCATGGGGTAAAACACCGTAAGCATCATGGTTTTAAACCTGGTAAAGTCGGCCGCTGCCCAGCCGCTATATGAGCGCATAATTTCGGCAGCATTGGCAAACTCATAGCCGTAAATACCCGCAGCAAGCCACCTATCGGCACTGCCGGATACCGCTACGAGCGTAGACGACCATGCGTTCATAATAGCCACCGCATTATTGCCACAGGCCACATCGCCGTTAATTTTCCAGCGCAAGGCATTTTGATACGCCGCCGCAATATCATTATACAGTTTGGAGTAATTTTCGGGCGAGCCAGATCCCCTGTACACAGTATCAACCGGGCCCTTCATGACATAGGTAGACAGGGAGTGCGAATTTGCGGTAAGCTTGTTCCAGCCCGAAAGCCATGGCTCGGTGCTTGCCGTTACCATGGTTTGCATGCGGATAAAATCGGCCTCGGTATGCAACAGGCCCGGATGGATAAAGGGGCTAACGGCAGCGACCTTAAGTTTGGATAATTTACCGGTTTTAACGCTGTCGGTAGCAGTCGCGGCGGGGTCACCTGATTTCCTGCAGCTCCAGAAAGGAAGCAGGCAAAAAAGACAAAACAGAAACATCAATTTTGTTTTCATAATAAATGGTTAAGTATATTGGTTTAATTAATTGCACGTTAACACCAGCCGCAATAGTATGGCAGTAATTGTGTTGTGTTGTCAGAGCACAATTAAAGGCCACCTACCAACAGGCGCCATAGGTTTTATAATGGCTGATAATTGGTTTACAGATTACAAATCTCTGTTATAAAAACCTCTATAAGAGGGGTTTGATTAACCAAAAAGAGGCTATGGATTAATCAATAGTTAACCAGGGAAAATAAAAACGCTAATGGTTGGTGTTGCGGGTAGTGGGTAAAAATTACGCGCATAGTGTTTGGAAGAGATAAAAAAAGCAAAGGGATAAGCGATTACTTCCTTGGGGAGAGGGCAATGCCATTAAGTTGGGAGAAATATTAAAATTTTAATTTCGCGTCAAGACGCCCAAGAAAAATAATCACTTTGCGCCTCTGCGTCTTTGCGAGAAAGACCTCTTAACTTAACGGCATTGCCAATCTATTATGCCATTCATACCGCCACACGACAGGATTGCACCCGTTTATCATCTACCAAATTGATACGCAACTGTTGCATAGCCCGATGTACGTGGTTTACTACCGATTGGTAATTTATCCCGGTTACCTCAGCTATTTGCTCATACGTCCAGCCGTCAAAATATTTTAAATGCACCATTTCCTTTTGTCTTTTGGGTAAGGCGTTTAACGCAAGCGTTAATAACCTGTTGAACTCTATATCATTTTCACCATTCACCCAAATCTCCTCCTGCGAAAATGCCAGGTCAATTTCGCGCTGGTCTTCGGCTATTGGTAAATGATTCTTCTGGCTTTTAAAATAGTTGAGCGCAAGTGAGCGGGCTGCCTTAAAAAAGTAAACCTTTACGTTGTATATCGGCCCAAGCCTTTCCCGGCGTTCCCACATTTTTATAAACAACTCCTGAAGAAGGTCTTGTGATACAATTTCATCGCGGGTAATTTTCAGCACATAATGGTAAAGTACCCGGTACAGCTCCTGATGAATAGCCCCGAATTCACTGACATCGCCCTGACGGGTTTTTTCCCAACGTATGGCTAACTGGTCATTCATGTTCATAAAAAATGTATAGTTATAATTGATATTGGTTTCCACTGCTCCCAAAAAACAACCGTTTAAAATCGGGCTAGAAAAATTGGCGCGAACTTTTTCGATTGCCGGATAATTGGTTTTACAGCAGCTAATATGAGTGGATTTTGGGCGATAGAAAGGCTATAAAACAACCATTCAGCGGACGTAAACTGGTCAAAAAGGTGCTAAAAAACCGGTTTAGGAACGAGTTTTAAACATTGGGGCAAATTCACCTTTAATTTAATGGGCCAAAGCAATTACAGGCGCGCTTATGGAGCATGAACGGGCATCAAATTTTGCAGACATTGCATGAGGAGAATTTTACCAGGCGCTGTTTGCCTGATAAACTAACAAGACTGCAGCCCGGTATAAGCGGCACCAGAACAATCCTGCTGTGTAGTTACTTATAAAAACAGCCTTTACCTTGCCGAGTTGGCCGTACAATGACATTGTTAATAACTTTCTATAAGACAATCGTTTGCGCCATTTTTCTGAAACGGGTGCATCAATAACATGGTTATTTATTTTAGCTAATATTTAAAACAACAACCATATGAAAAAATTTCTCACGCTTACTGCTGTAGCAGCAGTGTTTTGTTTATCATTTGCAACATCCTTGCATGCTATCACAGTTGTGCCAAAGGGGCCTAAACCGCGCAAGGCGAAAGTTGCATTTAAAAAGCCCTACGCAACTTTCCCGACAGGGTATAGCTGGACCATAGGTTATAACTCGGGTAACCCGTGGGTGTCACTCAACTGGTCGCTGGTTGATAATCCGCTTCTTGGTCCCGTACCGTTTACATTTAACGGCACCACCCAAACCGTAGACCCTCATACAAGTTCATATATTTTATGGATTGGCAGCGCATATGCATTGCTGCCTAACCAAACTTATACAATGAATATAGGAGGGGTAAATTATTATTTCCATTTGCCCAGCAGTGGATCGGGCATATGCGTTATTACCGGCCATAGTTAATACCGGCGCCATTGAGTTATTTCAAAAGCTACAAATAGCATTGATGGTTTCATACTCCGTTTTTTCGACGTAAAAGGGGCTGCCTGAGGCAGCCCCTTTTTATTACGATTTAGCTGTATGGGTTTCTCTGGCAGTAGCCTGGCAACAGCGGTGTATTTGCATATTGATGCCCCAAAATGGCCAATATGACTACCCTATCTTTGAATAATACCACACCTGGCCCAGCTGCCATAAATAAAAACCCGGCCAGGAAGCAGCTCCTAAACCGGGTTAGATTTGTAGTCATACATTTTGGGTATTCAGTATTGCGGCTATTGCCTGGCTTTCTCGGGCGACATGCCGGCACCGATGTTATAACTTTTCACAAAAGTTTTCCGGTACTTGCGGATAAAATCGGACGGGTTCAATTCAAAAAGCTTAAAAAACTGTTCCCGGAAATATCTCACATCCTGGAAACCAATTTTATAGGCCACCTCCTTAATCTGCAAATCGCTTTGAATCAATAGTTCAGCAGCTTTTTTGAGTTTGATATGCCTGATGAATTCAGAAATATTTAACCCCGAAATAGCTTTAACCTTCCTGAATAAATTAGACCGGCTCATCCCCATGCCCTTTGTGAACACAGTTGCCGAAAAATTTTCGTCATCCAGGTGTTTTTCTATTAAAGCTATACACTTCGCCAAAAACTGGCTGTACTCCTCCGGAATTTTCAGGTTGTTGCTTTTTAGCGTTACCTCGTTCAGGAAAAACTGTTTAAGCGTGTTGCGACCTTTTAAAATACTTTTAATGCGCGCAACCAGCAGGTCGTTTTCAAAGGGCTTGGTTATGTAATCATCAGCACCGCATTCAACCCCTTTTAACTTTATTTCGGCGGAAGAACTGCCCGTTAAAAGAATCACTGGTATATGGCTGAACGAGGGCGAATCTTTTAATTTAGAACAAAACTCAATCCCGCTAAACTCCTTAATCACCACGTCGCAAACAATAATATCGGGGTCAACCTGCATCACAATTTCAAACCCCTGTATCGTATCTTCCGCCTCATAAACGTTATAGGAATCTTTAAGTAACCTCCTGAGATATTGACGAATATCGCCATCATCATCAATAACCAGCACCGATGGCTTATCTTTTACAATATTTTCCATTAATTCGCTTACGTGATCTGGCTTTTCGGGCTCCCTTAACAATCCTGGTTCAGGATCAATAATAGCTTCGTTCAGGATCTCAAAAGCCGAGGAACGGAAAACCGGTTTAGTTACCGCCAGTGGTTTCGTTACTTCGTCCGATCCCGGCAATCCTATTTTGAAAACCGTTCCTTCGCCCGGTGCGCTGGTGTATGATAAATCTCCGCCATGAACATCAACGTACTTTTTGGCAAGGAATAAACCAATGCCAAATCCACTTTGGTTAGCCCTGTCGGTTGCTTCCTCGCGGTAAAATTTTTCAAAAAGACGTCCGCCTGCCTCTGCCGAAATTCCGCGTCCGCTGTCGCGAACTTCTATTTCAATCCTGTCGTCCATCTCCCGGATATGCATGGCTACTTTTCCACCATCAGGCGTGAATTTAAGCGCATTGGAAAGTAAATTGAACAACACGATTTCAATTTTCTCCCTATCTATGCAGGCGAGGGTTTCCTGTTCCATGTGCAATTGATAATCAAGGTGCTTTGCTTTAGCCTGGTTATTAAAGCATGAAAAAACCTCGCGGGCAATGTCCGACAGGCTTACCCATTCTTTTTTCAACTCGGTTAACTCATTATCTGTCGACCGGAAAAGCAGCAATCTATCTACCAGGCTAAGGAGCCTCCTGGCATTTCGATATACTGAACTAAGGTCTATCAGGTCGATATTTTTACCATTATTTTGTAGTAATTCTTTAACCGGATTGGCTATTAGTGTAAGCGGTGTCCTGAACTCGTGCGAGATATTGGTAAAAAAAGCAATCTTCTTTTCGTTAAGCTCTTTTTCCTGTTCTACCTTCAGGTTGGCCAGCTTAACTTCATAATGTAGCCGGTTTTCCTTTTTATGGTAATAAATATAACCGTAAACCGACGTGGAGACGATGCCCATATAAAGCAAATAGGCCCACCAACTTCTGAACCAGGGTGGCAGCACGGTAATGTACACGGTTTTTTCTTTTGTATTCCATACGCCATAACCGTTGGTGGCCTTAATATGCAGCGTGTAGTTGCCTTCGCTTAACCTTGAATAATTTAAAACCCGCGCGTTGTTAACGTAGTTCCAGCCTTTATCCCAGCCTTGCAGGTAGTAGGCATATTGAATTTTTTCGGGGAGCGAATACTCCAGGGCAACATACTCCATTGATAGTACGGCCTTATCATACGGCAGCCGGATTTTATCGATGTCATAAATGTTTGTGGCGTTTTTTATATAAGCATTATTGGCATTGGCACTTTCATTTTCGATATTAACCTGCGTAATCAGCAGGTCAGGAAAGCTGTTAAAACGCCTGATGCTATCCGGGTAAAAAATGTTAAAGCCTTTTATCCCGCCAAAAAGCAGTTCGCCGGATGCTAGCTTCCCGGATGCGTTAAAGTAAAACTGGTTGGATTGCAGGCCATCCGAGGCATAGTAGTTTTCGAATTTTTTTGTTGCAATCTTTAATTTTGATAAGCCGTTGAAGGTGCTCATCCACAAATTCCCCTTATTATCGCTTTCGATATTTAATATGGTATTGTTGGGCAGCCCATTATTTTCGTTATACCAGGCCATTTTACCCGTAGCCAGTTGGTAAGTCATTAGGCCCTTGCCGTGGGTACCAACAAATAAGGTACCCGCGGCAACCAGCAAACTCCTCACTGCAATATTTGACTGTATTACCGCCGATTGACCCGTATGTTTATTAACACGCACCAGGTTTTTAAAACCGCCCAGCCACAAATTACCCTTTCCATCATCAGCTATCGACAGTACATCGTCTTTAACATCAAACCCGGCCGAAACAAATTTCCCGGACACTTTATCAAAATGAAAAAGCCGCGCGCGCTCATTCCCTGTTTTTTCGCCTCTTAAAGCCGTAATCCAAATCGTATTGTCGGCATCAACATAAATTTTCCAGGCGGATTTTCTATAATTTCCGGTATTTTCAAATGGTATATTTTTAAACAAATGACTATCAGCATCGTATATAGCTACACCTCCTCCAAAAGTGGCCACCCATATTTGGTTCTGGTTATCTTTAATGATTGATGAAACACGGTTATTGCTTAACGATTGCGGATTATTGTCGGTATGTACAAATGTGGTAAAAGTGTTTTTAGCCCGGTTCCATATACTAAGGCCCGCACCATCTGTGCCTATCCAGATGTTGTGACCGGCATCCTCACAAAACGAAAATGTAAAATTGGATACCAGGCTATTTTTATTATAAGGCTGATGTACAATGGTTTTGAACTGGTTTTTATTCGGGTCGATAACACTAATCCCTCCCCTTAACGTACCTATCCATTTGCGGCTTTGGTTATCCTCATAAATGGCATAAACCGAATTACTGGAAAGCGTACCCGCATCTTGCTGCTGAAGCAAGGTACATTGCCCCGAACCAAAAATATTTACAACGCCAACCCCCATTCCATCGGTTGCCAGCCATAGGTTTTTAGCCTTATCAAAATAAAAATCAAATATTTTGATATTATCGAGCGCCTTATTGCCAAAAGACTGATGCTTTAACTGGCTGGTTAGGCTATTGAAGGAAAACATGCCCGCATTGGTGCTTATCCACAGGTTGCCGTCGGGCCCCTGCTTCATATGGGTAGCCGGCGGAAACGAGTTGGTAACCGGGAGCACAACGTTTTTGCCGGGTAAAAACCTGCATAAGCCAACATTATCAACAACCAGCCAAATACTGTGGTCGTTCTGTATTGTAAGCGCGGTTACCGTGTATTTCCATTGTTGCTTTTTTGGGGCATTTAACAGCGGGGCCTCAACCGCAAAGGTTTTATTTTTATAATAAATGAGTAACCCGGCATCTGCTGATCCGATCATCATATTTCCCGAAAGATCTTTTTTTAACACGTTGATAACTTTATCAACCGGCAGGGGTGTCAAAGCATCCGCAAGGCCTGTTTTGTAGTTTATCTGCGAAAAATAGAGCGTCTTACTATCTAAAATACCAACTCCATGACGGGTACCAACCCATATCCTATCCAATTCATCCTGCTCCAGCGCTGTAATGGTGTTTTCGGGTAAACTTGCGGGGTCGTTTATTTTATTCCTGACTTTTTTGAAGGAATAGCCGTCAAACCGGTTAAGGCCATCGAGCGTGCCAAACCACATGAAGCCGAATTTATCTTTAAAAATGGTGGTTACGGTATTGTTAGATAAGCCCTGCTCAATCCCCAGGTACGACATGGGGAGCGAGGAGGAATCGGCGTTATACTTTAGTAGTATAAACGCGGTTATAAAAAACAATCTCTTCATAAAATGGCTGCAAGCTACGGTGCGATCTTTTAGCAACAGAATTTAGCCGTTAAAGGCTATTTATTAATTGGCTCACTAATTTAGTGATTATTAAATTTTATCATCAAATTAATTATTGTTTTTAAAACACTTATTTTAAGACAGCTGCCTTAAAGCAAACCAGGCTTAATCCAAACTTCATCCGCCTTAACACTGTATCTTCAAGCAATAAGCTACTCCCGAAACCGGACGCCGCCGTTTGTATGATTGCTGGTATTATTTACCAGCGAAAAAGAGGTTGCTAACTTGATAATTTGTGGTTACTGTAATTGCGGCCAAAAATCCGGGGTAAGTGGATTTCCTGAAACCCATATTGGTAAAAATATCGCCCGGCGGAATCACCGGGTTCGGGAAAGGGTTCGGCTTCCTTCCAACCTTGTATTTGCTATAGCCCGGGTGTTCAGATGCATAAACTGCCTGCATATCATTTTAAAACTGTGTATTAATGAAGGGAAGACAACAGTTGAAGAAATTTATACTCACCTTGATGTAAATTAGGTAAATATTTTTACCTATCCCTGCATCCTATAGGAGGTTGCTTAGTTAAAAGACCGCCTGAACTCAAGTGGAGAGAGGTTGGTTTTTGTTTTAAATAGCTTACTGAATGACTGTGGATGTTCGAACCCCAACGCATAAGCTACTTCACTCACCGATAGCGTAGTGGTAGAAAGTTTTTCTTTTGCCTTTTCGATCAATTTATCATGAATGTGCTGCTGCGCGTTTTGGCCGGTAAGCGCGCGCAGCATATCGCTTAAATAGCTGGGCGACAGATGCAGGCCTTCGGCAAGATACTGCACTGTTGGAATACCCTTGCTTAAAGAATATTCATTGCCAAAGTAGTCCGCCAGCAAGTCTTCCAGCCTTTGCAGCAGATCATGGCTTACTATTTTACGGGTAATGAACTGGCGCTTGTAAAAGCGGTTGGCATAATTTAGTAACAACTCAATTTGAGATATGATGACATCCTGGCTAAAATCATCTATCCGGCTGTTCAATTCTTCTTCCATGATCCTGAAAATAGAAATGATGGTAGCTTTCTCGCTTTCAGAAAGGTGCAGCGTTTCGTTGGCTGAGTAAGAAAAGAACCCGTACTGACCGATCTTTTTAGCTACAGGATAACCTAAAAAGAAATCCGGATGAATTAGCAAGGTATACTCAGAACATACCGTTCCCTCGTTATCGCCGCTACCTATCACCTGGCCGGGAGAAGCAAACAGCAAACCGCCTTCATCAAAATCATAATAGCCCTGGCCATATTTCAATTTGCCGCCAAGTTTTGGCTTGTAAGAAATTTTATAAAAGCCCAACACATGATGCTGAGACGGCTGGTGTAGTTGTGCCCCGGAAAGCGCCCCGTTGATTATACTTATCAATGGGTGTTTTGGATGAGGCAGGCCGAAGGCCCGATGGGCATCGGATAGCGTTTCAAATTTATGCAGACTTTTCTCGCCTTTTTTCATTTCAAAACAAATATAATCATAACCGGCAATCATTTTGATTACCGGTTATGATCTGGTTATTACTCAGCTACCTTTTGGGCCGAACTGGAAACAGCGTCCCATTTTTCCCATAAGGCCAACCGTTCTGCGTAAGCAGCGCGTACCCATGGCAAATTTTGGCTCCCCAGGTTAAACCGTAACGGCGGGTTTTCCGCGTCTACGACCTGGAAAAGCGCGTGTGGAGTGGCGTTCGGGTCGCCTCGTTCCATATCTTTTAATCTTCCGAAAAATTGCGTTTTAAAATCCGAGTATACTTCCATGCCGGCTGCAAATTTCAAAGAGTCCTGGCTGCCGAATTCGGTAGCGTATGCGCCCGGCTCAATAATAGTCACTTTGATGGCAAAATCTTTTACCTCTGTCGCCAGGCTTTCATGAATAGCCTCAAATGCCCACTTTGACGAGCAGTAGTAACCAATTACCGGCAGGGTAACATGGCCAAGATTGCTGGATGTGCCAAGGATATGGCCTCCACCTTGCTCCCGAAGCAACGGTAAAGCTGCCTGGATAACAGCAATTGCCCCAAAAATGTTGGTTTCATACATCGCCTTAACATCTTCGGCACTCGCCTCCTCAATAGTACCTACTAATGAATAGCCGGCATTGTTCAGCACAATATCCAACCTTCCGAAATGGGCATGTGCCTGGTTTATGGCTGTTTTTGCCTGGCCAGGGCTGGTTACATCTAATTCCAGGGTTAACACATTTTCGCCATATTTTTCTTTAAGCCCGGCTAAACTATCTACTTTACGTGCTGTTGCTGCAACTTTGTCGCCACGCTCAAGAGCGGCCTCTGCCCAAACACGTCCAAAACCGCGCGAAGCGCCCGTAATAAACCACACTTTACTATTCCTTTTACTTTCCATGTTCTTTATCTTTTCAATTATTAATGAAGCAAAGGTCAGGAGGGCCAGCCTGCCGTATGTAGTCTAATCGAGGGCATTTGTAGCCTAATTGCGGATTAGCTGAATACTATGAGCGTGTTAATGTTTTATTGCTGTTAGATGCGTTCTTCCTATGAATCGAATTAAAAGTTATATTCCCGTTTACTGTTATTGTTTGAAATTACTTTGCAGTCATTTTTAGTTTATCAGCAAGCATTTTCATATAGAAGCCACCAACTACACTGCGGGCTTTAAAATTATCGCGTATGCCTGTATTTGAATCATAAAAATCGTTTAAAGGCACTCTTGATTCTGTTTCAATTGCATGTTTATAAACCGGATGAATCAACGCCTGGAATTCGTTCTGATTTGGTGCAAAGGTTGCAGTCCACAAAATCCAGTCGTTTTTAGTATACGATTTTCGGCTATCCAACGGAATACCGTATTTGTTTTGCTTAGTTAAATAGTAACTAATTTCTGTATCATATACTTTTTGCGGGAACAAGTTTAGGTTTAAAACTTTATCCCAAACTAAATTATATTTTTGGCTCCATGTACTTTTATCATTAAAAGTTAATGCATAGTGATCGCCGGCGCCCGCCATTTCTATCCATTTAGGAACCATACTAGCAGCTATGGTTCTGTACTTATCAGCAACTTCAGTATACCCCAGTGTTTCTGCCAGCTGTGCATAACAGGCAATACTCACAATGGCTTTTACCGATAAATTAGCGTTTCTGGCCAAATGGCCTGCAAAATCGTCGGTACATAGCTGCATTTTAGGATCCAATCCTTCTTTTGCTAAATAATCTACCCAGGTGCTAAGTGTTTTCCAATGTAGCTTTGCATAGTTTGCATTACCTTGTGCTTTTGCAATTGCGGCTGTTAAAATCAGCATATTGCCAGATTCTTCAATTGGCATCGGTTCGCCATAGGTTTGGCCGTTTGCTAAGGGATAAGTTCCTAAGTCATGCGCAGCCCATGGATGAGGGTATTTTCCGCTTTCACTAAAATAAAAAATGCCGTTTAGCATCCCTTCTAATAATGATGGATTGTAAATTAAATATAACGGTGCAGATGGGTACGTTACATCAACAGTATTGATAAAACCGCCGCTATTGTTCTCTTTAGACAACCATAAGATGTCGCCCTGCGGGCTTTTAACCAGTGCATGTGCCGCAATACTTTGCCGGTAGCTTAACATACACAGGTGTGCATATTCCACCCCGCCAGATTTTACAGCATCGGCGTAAATTGATTTGTTAAGGCTAACGCATTTATCCATTACCTTTTTGTACTGCAAGGCGGCATCAGTCAATTCCCCTTCAATGGTTGCCTTTCCCGAAGCATTCCACCATGGCCTTAAATTATTTTTAAAGTATTGAACCGAGTAAATGTCATCGTAACCCAGCTCGACGAATTTTTCGACCGGGGCATTACCGACTGCACCAAAAGGTATAATAGTATTTAATGCCAGCATTTTGCCTTGCTTAGCCGTTGATTGATAATTACCTTTTATAAAAGCGCCGGCAGCATCTTTCCCTGGCGTAACAAATTGAATAGCATTGCTTGTTTTGGGGGCGGCAACATAAAAATATCCCCAATCAATCCGCATATCGTCACCTGCTTTTTTCAAAACCGGTTGTTCAAGAGTACCGGTTTTTAAAATAGATAATTTATTGGTGGCGTATTTTTGGGTTGTTACCTCCTGCGAGGGATTATAAACTGCAATATTGGATGATGCACTTAAGGAAACCTTAACCTGGTGCATTTTACCGTCATTGGCTTTTACCTGGTAGGTAATATAAGATACAGGCCTGGCAAACAATTGCAGGTCATTCATTAATAACGGCGAGGTAAAGGTTAATTTCAGATCTATTTTACCACAGGTAAAATCATAAATAGTTTGGGTAGCATTTACATCAACATTTTTTTGCCTGGCTACCTGTATTTTTACAGCATTATCTTTTTGCCTGTCAACCAATCCAAAATCAAGGTATCTACCACCTGCAGTATTCATTAAATGTATAGCGATAGTGTTATCGCCTTCTTTAAGCACATTTTTATCATCCAACGCGATGTATTGAAAATTGCTTGTCCAACCTTCTTTTGTATATACCTTTTTCCCGTTAACAAAAACCTGGATATCATCATCATGGTTTATCTTTAAAAAAAGTTTGTTAATTGCCGCCAGATTAGAAACCCTGAACGGTCTTCTTACCCATATTTCGTTTGAACGCCAAATGGTTTTTATGTTTTTAATATCGTCACCTATTGGTGCCGAGCCTGTTTTCCAATCTGAGGCTACATAATCAGGTGATTTCCAATCTCCCCCGGGCTTAGTTTCTGTATACTGTACCTGGTATGTCTTTTCATCTGATGCTGGCAGGATGGTGGTATAATTGGGACTTTCCACGCCCATAAAACGAAAAATGTTTCCATCAACATTTATCAGCCCCAAAAGTGACTGCTCTGCACCCGTCCAATGTGTTGTAGATGACTCGTTTAATTTATCTGTATTTGACCAAATGCTAAAATAGGTGTTATGTGTAATCAATGGATAAGATGGCGCCTTTCGGTCCTGTGCTTTGAGCAGCATGCCGGCAAAAACGCATCCTATTACGCCAAGTATTTTTAATTTATTGATTTCTTTCGTCATTCGCTGGTATGTGTTTGTAAATTTATTATCGTGTAAAAATGAATAATTAACCGCCGTGCCAGTAACATGCTTGTTTTGGGCCGATTATAAATGGTTGGCACTTAACGGTCATGATTGGGCAACAGGAGATGGCTTCAGAACTCATTCGGGTAAAATAATTACCAGTAGCGCCAGAGCCTGATACAAGGCCCAAAGTGATTTTTAATGCTAAGCAACGGATTTGGGCAGTTATGATATATACAATTTTACTACCCGGTAAAATTGTATATACCATAACTGCCGATACCTAAAAAATTAAAACCTGCAAACGGAGTGACACTTTTTAATGTCTTGCAACTCAAAACATTCTCCGTTTTTTAAATCGCGATCTATACTTTATTTAGCTTAATGCAATCATAAGTTCAGCGTCCCTAAAACGTGCCCATAAATATTATGGATTAGGGTTGCTTTTTATTTACTGTCCATTCGGCCATTTGAAAATCGCGACTGCCGTTATTTGCCTTAATGCTTAACCTGTAAAATTTGTAGGGTACATTGTTGTTGAAATGATATAATTTACGCTGGGCACGGCCAGAAAACAACTCGCCTGTGCGCGAATGTAAGTTTATCCACTTTATCCCATCTTCGGAGCCCTGTAATATCCACGTTTTAGGATCCCGATCGGGCGAATCATTACCGCTTACCAAAGTGTACGCTCCTGCAAGGGCAGGAGTTTTAAGCTCATACTTCATCACCAGGTCGCCGGAAAAACCCGATTGGAAAAACTTTGAATTCGGATCGCCGTCAACCACTTTTAAAGAGCCCTCGTTTGAATTAGGACCACCTCCGTTATCGCGCGAAACAGTAAACGTACCGCCAATAGTAGCAAAATAGCTTTCACCAACCTTTGTTCTGTCAAAATTAGGATCGGCTACATTCAATATTATTTCCCGGCTCGATGAAAGCCCCTGTGAGTTTCTTGATGTTAGTACTACGTGGTATATGCCCTCAAATGCATATTTGTGCAGTGGCGATTTTTCTACAGAAGTGCTGTCATCTCCAAATTGCCATAATAACTCTTTATAATTGGTTGAGGTGTTGGTAAACTGATATTTCAAAAAATCAACACTATCTGCTTTCGCCGCCGTAAAACCTGTTAATGGCACAGGTTCTTCAACAACAGTAGTATCTACCGGTTTATCCTTTTTACATCCTACCGACATCATTACTATGAGTATAAGTGCTGATATTATGCTAAATAACTTTTTCATTTGCCTTTTTATTAATCGTTATAAATGATTATTGTGCTGGAAATAATTGGCTTTTGGGTACAATCCGCCTTCCGTTGATGCCTGCCGACGGCACTTCATATTCAAGCCTGGCCTGTTGGCCGCCAACATTTTCACGATGGTCTGCTTCTATCTTGTATCGCTTTCCACGTTCGAGGGTCACTTTGGCAAATCTGCTTGGCAGATCCCACTGGGTGGTAAAATCGTCGATAACCGCTTTACCGTCAATAAACAACCTGGCACCGTCGTCCCAACGTGTTTGATAAAATATATACTCGCCACGAACCGGGGCTAAAAACTCACCGGTCCATCTGGATGAATAATTATCGTTGCTAACAATGGATGAGGGTAACCAATCGCCGCCAAAATCAATAGTTTCGTCTATCCTTACCAGGGATGGTGCCCTGCCATCAAAATCGAGTTGCTGATTGTTCGAAAAATATTCGGCTTTTAGGCCGGTGCCATTACCTGTTATGTATGAATTGTTGTCGAGATTAACCGTAGGCTCCACCAAAACAATTATTTTGCTGCTTGTTGGGTGTAAAATATGCCTTGTTGGTGCGCTTAAGCTTATTGCAAATGCAAATTTTTTGTTTGCAACAATATTGGCATCAAAAACCGGCCACCCTATCTGTAAACGTATTTGGGCCGTATTTGAATTGGAATTTACCCGGATTAAAGTATCTATAGTAAAATTGGCCGGGCTTAAGTTGATGGCATTAGCCGGTAATACTTTGCTGCTCACAAGCTTGTTAATGGTATCTGTATTTAGCTTTACGTGTACATTAAATGCAGTACCAGCCTGACCAGACAGATTGACAATTAATGGTATAGTAATGCCGGCAGGAGAAGTAGTGTAATTCTTCTTATAATCAACACTCATAATAGTGCCTCCATTTACAATTGACAGGTAATGGATATCTTTTTCGGCTATCAGCTGTTTGGTATTAAGCACAACCATGATATTTGATTTAGACGCTTTAACCACGTTGCCTTTTCCGGGATCGGTAAGTTTAAAAGCAAATGCTACGTCTTTACCATAATTAGCCTCAAGCGTTGTAAGCCTTACTGTTGCAACCCCTGTAGCTGTATCCGCACCATAGGATACATTAATTACACTTGGATAATCAATAGCGCCGTTAGGTAGTACTACCGTATTTTTTAAAGTGCCATTAGCTATTAATTGATTAACGGTATCGCTATTAAGGGTGATACCTACCTGGAACGCTTTAGTTGCCGCCGCAGACAGTGATATTTTAAACGGAACTTTTACTGTTTCATTATCCTTTGTTACCCCCGCAACAACAACACCATCACCAGAAATACTTACGGCATTATTTTTAATTAAACCTACGTCGTCAAGGTTATTATGCTTACAAGAAACAGTTACAAGGGTTATCCCAAGCAGTATGCTGTATATATAATTTTTCATCATCAATTAATTTATTGTGTATTAATTTTACTGATCTAACCAAACTCTGCCATCAAGGCCCCAGCTTTGCCTGTTAGGAATCCTGAACCAGTTTATTATTTGTGCAGGTATATCTGTTGTTTGCGGCACAAATACTGCAAGTGCTTCGGCCGGCGGCGGGCATATCAGGTCGTTAAAATCTTCCCATTTATAATCTCCCTTTAATTGAAAATCACGGGCCTGCGGGCCAACATCTTTCAATTTGTCGCCCTGTCCATCGGTTCCTGGCCAGTAGGCCGCAAGAAAACTGTAATAAGGGTGTCCTTCTGAAATAGACGTTTCGCAAGCGTAATTGCCAATTACGGCATCTGGTACATCCACTTTAAAAAACCTGATATCGCTTACATATACATTTGGTGTACCATGCCCGTTACCATTTAAAAAGCCCAATTTCAACGGGTCATTATTATCAAGGCTTCCCGACCCCGTAATTTCCATTTCGTTATTAAAATTACCGTCGGTATACGTTCTGATAAAGCGTTTGCCTGCACGGATCTCGCATTTAACAGATAGGTTATGCCATCTGCCTTTCTGCAAATCAGCTCCCCTGCATTGCCTGTAATCACCATCTTTTGTACCTCTCATTTCAAAATACCAATAGGCGTCTTCCAGGTAAATAACCCAGCCTACACTTGGGTGCCCACTTGACCACTCGTGTCTTTTACCCAATATGCTTGGCCAAAAAAACTTATCCTCATTTTTTTTAACCTTTAGCTCAATTGTAAATTTGGTAGTATCACCAAGATTAAACACATCTGCCGTATCAATTTCTGCCCTTACCGATTCGCCGTACAACCTCACTGTTTTACCTAAATAACGGTTTCCGGTAAACGGTTTTCCAATTACGCGTTGCTTGTACCTTGAACTGTAATAGATAGTAAAGGTATTTGCCGCTGTGTTGCTAAAAACCGTGTTGTCGTTTTGATTTGCCGGTATGGTAAACTTGCCACCACCGCTTGATGCTATAACTACCAGCCATTCTTCATTCTGATAATTCTTCCGTTTTTTGAGTGCATCCATTATAGCACCTACATAGCCATCAAACTTTTCAATAGCAGCCTTATATTGGGGTGCCGAATTATCATAGCCGTATTTGGCCCCGGCCTCGTCTATATCATTAAAATGCCCCAAAATCAGGCTTGCGGTATCGGTGTTGATATTGTTTACAACAGCTGTTTTAATCTGCTCATCTGTATCAAATAACTCGCTTACAGCGGACCCTTTGGTGAAATTATTTTTAAAGATTGCAGAAGACGAAAACGCTACCATTTTGGCGGTAGGTTTTTCGTCCTTTATTCTTTGAAGCACCACCGGGTAGTTGGCCAAATTTGCCCCGGTTAAATTATCGTTTAAAACCAGGTGCTTTTCTTTTTTTACCCCGGTTAACATGTTGGCCCAATTACTAACATCCCTGGTTGAATCAGGATCGCTTAATGCTACCCAGCTGTAAATGGAATTTGGTAATAAGGCTTTAATATTAGGCACATTAGCACTGTTTACAGATGCACCTCTTGCCCCATCAACAATCAAATACAGCACTTTGCGCTGGCCGTATGATACGCTGGTGGTATCACTATAATTTTTATCAGGCAACGCCTTTAAAAAATCTTTATTACAGGATATTACCGCAATGGCTAGTATGGAACACATTATTCCAAACACTATTCCCTGGTATTTTTTCTTCTGCCCCATCTTTTTATATTTATAATTTCTTTTTTAATTTATTCAATGGTTACCCGTATAATGTTATTTACCGGCTGGTTATCAAACCTGTCGAACCCACCTATCAGGTATAACGCCCTTTTTCCATCGGCTGATTTTGTTTCAATTATATCTGACAGACCACCCGAAAACGGACCAGTAGTGTTATAATTACCGGCAAGGTCGCCTTTGGAGTTAAGTACCATGAATCCGTTGCGCGTTACCTTATTATATTTTTTAAAACCGCCGCTAACTACTATTAAGCCGTCATCCAGCTGCCTTGCAAAGGCCGGGTAGCCGCCCTCAAATACTTTTGGCGCAAATGACTCATCAAGGCTACCGTCCTGGTTTAGTAATGCCATACTTATTACAGGTTTACCGTTATATGTTCTGAACACCCCGGTAATGAGGTATTTTTTTGTAACGGTGTTATAGGTTAATGATGAGATGCTGTTATCGGCCCCCAAGCCTGCTTTAAATGTGTTATCGATTCCACCATCGGCATTTAACCTTACAACACGCCCTGCCGGGGTTTGGTCAAACGTTGTAAAGCTTCCAAAAACCACAAGTTTCTCTGCCAGTGCGGCATCTGTATGCATATATGAATCTATGGGGCCGTTTGCCGCCGGCAGGCCTTTGTTGGCAGCCACGTTAAAACGAAACGTTTTATCTAATGAACCATCCAGGTTAAAGCGCAGCACCTGCCTTATCTCGGTACTATCTACAATAACTGTATCTTTTGTAAAGTCGTGATTGGGCTTTTTATAGGTGCGGTGTACATAGTACCTGAAGTTTCCGGTTGCCAGTATCTTATTTTGATGGTTATACACCCTGTTTATAAACTCGTTTGTACCTCCATTAAATTTTGGAAAATACTTGGTGGTATCCCTCGAGGTATCTTTTTGTGTAGGCCTCCGGTATACTTTTAAACCTATAGTATCAACACTGCCGTCAACGCCCAAACTTGTTATGTTACTAATATTATCTGTGCGTTGATTATATCCGCTAAACCCGCCCGCAATAATAAACTTCGAGTTTATCTGCATAACCCTGGCTAAAGCTCCGTTGGCAGCCTTACCCGTCCTGAAGGTACGGTCAAACTCGCCATCGGATGATGTTCTTACAATCCGGTTAAGCGGGGTAATGATTCCCTTGTTATCATAATTGGTAAACCGGCCTATTACCAGATTTCTGCCATCGGCCAATGGAAATATCTGGCTCACAAAATTGTTTGCACCCAACGTAGCCCTGAAGGAAGGATCGATGTTAATAAGTCCGTTTACCTTAAACAACGGCCCCAACACCAGCTGATCATCTATAGCTATAGAAGTGATACCACTGCTTCCAAACGGCGGAACTTTTACTTTAATGCCCGCTGCCGTAACCTCGGTAATTTGCCCTTCCTCGCCGTTAAACATAAATTTCAGTTTATCCTTATAAGGCAGCAATCCGGTTGCTTTAAAAGTAATTTCGGCACCTACTGCGCCCGATGTGGGGCTGGGTAACGCATCGCGGCTAAGGGAAACGCCCAACGGTGGCTTGCCATCGCCATAGGGGGCTTCAAAGGTCTCCTTCGTCTTTTTGCAGCTTTGTATAACTAAGGCTGCCATGGCAAATATTATTATGTATCTGATTTTTTTCATATGTCAATTCGTTATTGATCAAACATCAACGCAAATATTTTAATTGGATGAATGAAGCCCTGTATTATAAACATCAGTGAAGAAATCGTTTCTATCAAACCCAAAGTATGCCCCGTTATACTGCAACGTATGCACCACCCCATTTTTTGGTTTAATATCTGATGACGATATGTATGTTCGGAAAACCGCGTTTTCGGCATTGTTTATATCAAGCACATAGCTGATGATGAGACTGCGCGGCCCTATGTATCTAACCTTGTTTGCATCGCCATAAATAACCCCGATGTTGGATACGTCGCCACTGTATGAATAATACAATGCGCCGGGGTATTGATTCTGAAGATCCAAGTCAATCTGCGGGTAATCTTTAAGCCGGTTGATGCCTTTAAACATGTAGCGTTGCAGGTATTTACGCCATATTAACGAATCGATATCTGCTAACCTTTTCACTGTATCGCGCCCTACATCAAACAGAAACTGGTTTAACGAGCCCGAAGTTTTGGCATTGCCGATAGTTCTTTTTATAACATCATCGTCAGGGGCAAAAAAGGTAAAATCAGTCTGGTGAAAAGTGTTCTCAAGCCCTGCCAACTTCACAATTTGCGCAATGGTATCAAACGGGGCCGCTTTTGCCTGTAAATACTGAAACATGTCTCCGGGATAATCGGCATTAGCTTTCCCTCCATCCCTGTAGTATTCATCCCGTTTACACCCGGTAAGTACCAATAATAAACCAGCACAAACAATAATTATATTTCTCATAATTGTTATCATTATTCTTTTAACTATGTTTTAATTACCACCGTTTACCCAATAGGCATTTAGTGTCATGAAAGGGTTATTGGTTAATGCGTCGCTGCTGATAGGCCATGTCCAGGCGCCCCTGTTAAATTTATCTAAGGTTAATACATTGTATGACCACTCGCTGCTAAGTATCCTGCGGGTACGTACCAGGTCGAAATAATGATGCCCTTCGCCCATCAATTCGCGAGATCTTTCTAAAAAGATAAAATCCTTCAGATCCTGGCCACCTGAGCCGGAATATTGCGAAGCTTCGGCCCTGTTCCTAACCTTGTTAACCAGTGCTATGGCTTCATTATCCTGCCCCAGTTCGGCCATTGCTTCTGCACATAGTAAAATTTCGCCGGCATACCTAAAAATCATAAAAGTATTATCGGGGTTACTATCTTCTTCGCCTGTTGCAAATGCATTCTGAGCGAATTTTAACATCATAAACTTTCCGTTATCGGCATATATGTCTTCATTAAACCATATGGTAGCCCGTTTATCTGCTGTTCCGGGATATAGTTTTTGCATATATTCTCCGCGGAAATAAGCAAAGCTTAT
>Ga0307515_10001097_pt1 | contig 62033 bp, 65 predicted proteins | sample 17_EM_MG_FD_194513 | JGI IMG/M metagenome (GOLD analysis project Ga0307515, IMG submission 194513) | Populus trichocarpa ectomycorrhiza microbial communities from riparian zone in the Pacific Northwest, United States - 17_EM | ecosystem: Host-associated > Plants > Roots > Unclassified | place... | reverse complement strand
TTAGGGGGGGGTTTGCAGGGGGGCCGCTTACCGAGAATGCAGACGGGCTGGCCGCGCTGGTAGCCGGCTACGATGACTAGTTCGTTCATAGGCACCGAGATGGTGGGGGAGCTGAATGTGAAGTCGAGCGTCGTGGTGTCGTCGGCGAGGCTGCAGTCGACGAAAGCAGCGCCTTGCGAGGAGTCGTACTGGGCATTAAATTGGGTGTAGAGGGATGTGACTAGGTCATCGGGGAGATACATGAGACTGCTGCCGGAATCGAGGAGAACGGGTACGGTCTCGTTATCGAAGAGCGAGCCAGCCTTGCCGTTCACGCCCATGCCGGTGAGAGCGATGATAAACTCGGCGAAGACACCTTGTTCCGCGATAACGGGGAGGGTCTGCAGGCTTCCGGTGTACTTTTCGGTATCCACACCACCGAAGAGGATTGATCCGGTGCTGGCTTCAAGATCGTTCAACCACAAACTGTATGCGTTTGAGTTGATGAGCTTATTGTCGGCGAGAAGCTGTGGAAGGTTGGGGTACGCTTTGCCACCAGCGCGGTTGACTTGGACCTCATTGACAGTGTATCCGATACCCAAGATGCCTTGTGAGGAGGTTGATGTGTAACCAATTCCGAATTGCATGCCCTTCAGGCTCTGCCCTCCGAAGCTGAATGTATCCTTCGCATAATCACCAGAGGCTCCAGATCCATCGACATACGAAATATCGAAGACAGAATTCACATAGCTGTAGGTTGTCGAGGAGTTCGCGTCGTATGTGCCTGACTCAGCGCATGGGTTTCCTTGCTCCTGGCAGAGGTCTGATGATTTGGCGTTTGCCCACAAGTCACTGCTTCCAGTGTCAATGTGCAGACGGAGTTTCTGAGCTGGTGTTCCCAGACTGGCATTGGCGAAATAGAGGGTTTCGAGGTTATCTAACGTCTGCAGAACAGTCCCGGCTCTACGTCGTAACCTGTCTCGTGCGACCGGGTTCTCTACATGTGTTCGCTGGATGTCTAGACCGATAACTGCTGGAGCGGCCTTGAAAAGTGTTAGCAAGAGCAGCTAGAGGAAAAACGGGAATGATGCAGGTTTTGGGAATTCAGGCGCGAAATTGAAGACCATGGCGATTTTAAAGATGGCCGCTAAATTCGCTCGCGAAAAAAAGGTTAAATTTGAAGTGTCGCTCGACCCAGAGCTGTGGACATGACAAGGGTATCCAGGAATACTCACATCTCTCTGAACCAGATTTATTGCTTCGGTGACAGACAGTAAACCTGCCACTAGAGTAACTGTCAAGTACTTCATTGCAGATATAGCGTCACGTTGTGCGACAAGAATGGGCTGAAGTTGAATATGGCAAGGGAAATCGAGGGTGTAAGTGCTCCTGGTGGTGATTATGACCCTGCGTAGGGGAATGAGTGATGGATGGACCCTGGATTATCGATGTAACGTCGAATATGTTAAGGTACTAGATAACTGGAGCTAGAAAATGAAATTCGGCGGGTGGGAAGTGTAACAGGTAAATACAAGGAAACAGAGTGAAGGTAAAAGAGAGTGCTACATAAAAGGGAACGTGCTGGTGGCGAACCGGCGATGACGCGGCAGACTTTTGGATGGCCGGCGGTACGGGGAGTAATGAAGTCAGAGGGAGAGTTTTAAACCCTAACGGGGGACGCGACAAGGGGCGGAGTGCGTGGTGTTATGCAGTGTCAGCACGCCCAAAATACCTCCTGACTAGCGCACCGACAATTGCGTATGGGGGAAGCTGAAAAAAGAGTGGCTGTGCCTGGCGACACCTTAAATGACGGCGGTGCTTCGGGGTAAGCATCATGGGTAGCGATTACCGAAGCCCTACGCTCAAACAAGCTGGTCGTCGCGAAATCTGGCCTCGATTTGGAAGCACCAACATCATCAAGCAGCAAACTCTCAAAACCGTGGAAAAGAATCAAGGAAAAACCAAGGAATAGCTTTGAGTGTGGAAATCATGTGTGACTACGTCTCAATGAGCTATGGCTGTCGGCGGCTGCATCCTCATTGTTCTGAAGTATGCTATTTACAGGTCAGCAAACCCCTCTGGCTGAAGCAAACTTGTGCTAGGCCATTGCAACCGCAACTATTTGGTGTATCGAAACAGTCTGGGCGGCGAGTGAAACACGGCTCTGACGCTTTGGCACTCAGGAACGGAACATTGGCGAGCAAGGGCTTGCAGTGGCTTTTCTCAAACGTAATGTTGAATAAACTTTCTTTGGGCCGACAAGAAAGAGCAGTCAAATTGTAATATGGCTATCATGAAGGGATACAAAGAAATGTTACCCCTTGAAGCAGAAGTCCTGGGTCGTCTAGATTTTTCACGTGATTATTTAGCACGTGATCTCATGAAACTGCGCCATGCCTTGTTCGGCCTACGTGACCTGGAAACGAAAATGGCGTAAAGTGGTTTGGCCCTCATCGCGTCTCGACTTCAACCTACGTCGACAAACACCATGGCCCAGGCCGAGTCCTCCAAAACAGCTGCCCGCAATGGCATCAAAGCCAATCCCAATGCTGTGGGAGGTGCCAATTACGAATTACCATGGTATTATGAACTTCTCGACCAAAACTTCACCTTCACTGACAAGAATGACAGGGTGGAGAAGTATCGTCCCGTCTTCCTCGACGACATCGTGGGCAACACAGAGACAATTGAGCGTCTGAAGATCATAGCAAAAGATGGAAATATGCCCCATGTCATTATATCAGGCATGCCTGGTATTGGAAAAACCACCTCCATCCTCTGTCTCGCCCGACAACTGCTCGGCGACGCCTACAAAGAAGCCGTGTTAGAACTCAATGCAAGTGATGAGCGTGGTATTGATGTTGTCCGCAACCGCATAAAGGGCTTCGCACAGAAGAAGGTCACGCTACCCCAAGGCAGGCAGAAAATCGTCATCCTAGATGAAGCAGACAGGTCCGTAGCTTCCCCGCATGCTGCCATGATTGCCCATCCTGCACATGAATGAGACTGATAATCGGTAATATAGCATGACCTCCGGTGCCCAGCAAGCTCTCCGCCGCACAATGGAAATCTACTCCTCAACCACCCGCTTCGCCTTCGCCTGCAATCAATCCAACAAAATCATCGAGCCCCTCCAATCTCGCTGTGCTATCCTTCGCTACGCCCGCCTCACTGATGGTCAGGTTGTCAAGCGCCTCCAGCAAATATGCGAGGCCGAGAAGGTTGAATTCTCCGAAGACGGCATCGCGGCGCTGGTGTTCTCCGCCGAAGGTGACATGAGACAAGCCATCAACAACCTGCAGAGCACACACGCGGGATTCGGGTTCGTGAACGGGGACAACGTGTTCAAGGTGGTGGACAGCCCGCACCCGATTAAAGTGCAGGCGATGATCAAGGCGTGCCATGAGTGCCGGGTGGACGATGCATTGCTGACGCTGAAAGAGCTCTGGTAATCCTTCCAGCTTTCCCCTCTTCCATTCCATCTATTCTGACAATGCGACTAGGGACCTCGGATATTCTTGCCATGACATTATTAGCACCATGTTCAAAGTTACGAAGACAATTCCTACGCTTTCCGAGCACGCAAAGCTTGAGTTCATTAAGGTAAACATCCACTTTATCCATAGCTTCCTTGGACAGGAGCAAGGCACCCTCGCTCTTTTACACGCTTTCTCCTATCCCATGCCTCTTCCATTCCATCTGCTGACGTTTTAACTTTCCCTCTAGGAAATCGGCTTCACGCACATGCGCATTCTCGAGGGCGTGCAAACCCTCCTCCAGCTCTCCGGCTGTGTCGCCCGCCTTTGCAAAATAAACATGAAACCACAACTCTTTGTCGTGCCGCCACGATGACCTTTTCCTTACCATTTTAAAATCTAGTATCAAAGTTAAGTACTCGGTAAGAGAAAGGAATTTTCGGGGATAGTGTGGCTTTGTGGTCAGCGCGGCGTTTGGGCGTGACGTGCGTGGAATTCGTGCATGATATGAATGTTAATCGGACATTTGGAACAAGAGAAAGCATGGATGATTATATGGATGCTGAGGGGTTGGGAAGGGCTTCATGTGTGGCACCAGCATCTAGACGTGCTTTTGTGCAGTAGCATTCACGACACCAAAAAAGAAATATGAATTGCGATAATGCAAAAATCCAAACCTGAGAGTAGACCTCCCAAATGCAACATGTTAAATGGCCACCCGGCTTACTTCAGGCGTTAGTTTAAGTTTAAAGGGTAGTGTCCTAAAGCACTAACGCACCTCGGCAGCACTGTAACAATGAAGCTTATTCCAATTCTATTCAGCCCTCGTCTCATTCATAAACCCGCCAAAAAAATGCTACTATACAAAGCCAACCCTCGCCCATCCATCTACCTAGCTCCACCAAAATCCTAATGTGAGTGCTTGCTTTACAGCCACCGCCCGTCCATCCTAAAAAAAAGTAATTATTTCAAAAATGGCTCAGACTCATCCGCCTAAGTATACAAGAAGACGCCCTGAACACCGGAGTTTGGATGCAAGATTTACCTCTCACCTTTTTTTTCCTCCTGAGTTTGAGTGGGGAGAGGGGGAGGGCACTATATCAAGCCCATGAGGCCGTTGGCGGCGTAGGCCATGGGCTTGACGGCCGGGTGCGGCACGGCTTCGAACTGGGTGTAGGCGAGTTTGTACTCGGAGCCGATGTTGATGAAGGCGCCTTTGTTGCCGGTGCTGTCGCAATAGTGGGGGGCAGAGAAGACTGGGTGAGAGAGAGCAAAGTCAGCAAAAAGCAAGAGATTTTTGAAGCTAGACACTGCTCCGGTCACGGCGGTTTTTGGGGGTTTTTTATTCAGGGGGGTGGGGAGGGAGTTGGGGAATGTGTTGAAACTCACCAGTGATGCATCGCCCGTCATGCTCGACCTCGTACCCGTCCATCCGCACCTCGTGGCTGCGGATGATCGCCTCCAGCCCGTTGCTCTCGCAGAATTGCTTCGTGACGTCAGGCCCGAACTGCATGCCGACGCCGCGTTTGCTGGGGCCGCGGCCAGGGGTCGGCTGTGGGTCCGTCCACAGCATTTCCATCATGAGGCCGCTCTGGCCTGGCTGGCGCTGCTTGTGGCGGTCCAGCTTGCGGATATCGTCAAGCGAGACGGCGTCGTCGGAGAAGAGGCCGCCGTGTAGGACGAAAAATCTCTTGCCGATTAGAGTGGCCAGGGGCAATGCGGAGAAGGACTCGGAGAAGAGCTTGAAGACGCGCTCCGTGTATTTGGCTCGGCATTCGCCTTCGAAACCGTACATCCGGTTCATGTCGTCGGTTTCGTGGTTGCCGCGGTTCAGGAAGAAGGATTTAGGGTATAGCCATTTGTAGGCGTAGAGCGTCAGGGCAACTTCGGTGGACCATGAGCCGCGGTCGACGAAGTCGCCATTGAAAAGGTAAGAGTGTGTGGCGCTGGGGAAGCCGTTAAGCCGGAATATTTCTAGAAGGTCGAAGAATTGGCCTAGGGAAGTAGGAGAGTTAGCTTAGTTGTTGAAAAGAAAAGTTTGAAGGACGATTGACGGGTAATAACTTGCTTCCCACATACCATGAGTATCTCCACAAACTGTAAGCATGTGATCTGGCTCTATATCCACCTCAACCATCGTAGGTTCCGCATAAACAATATCTCTAACGGCCAATATAATCTGAAAAACGTATTTCCGTGTAATTTTCTTGCCATCCTTGAAACGCTGAATCATATCTTCAATAAACTCTTGAGTCATCTCTTTTTCTAGCCTTACACCATCATAATTTGCTTCTACGACCATCGAGTCCAGATCCAAGCCCTCAAATGCGGAGGGAGCATCCTCGACCTCAATCGCCTTCAGGAACGCATCCCGCTTAACAACTTTGTCACACTCGGCAACTCGTATTTTCGCGACCTGGTCATTGGGGCTCTTCTTTATTACAACTCTCCAGTCACGCAGTGCCTCGCGGTGATGCAATATTGCCGTATTTGCCGAAGCGCGGCGGTAGTACGCCTGTACTAATATTAGGTCTAGGAAGGGGGGAGGTTATACAGGGCGTAGGAAAATGTCCCCTACCTTAACGTTGCTGGGGTCTAGTTCTATGGCTTTGGATGCATCGGCTACAGCCAGTCCGTACATTTCCATCTTGATGTGGGCCTAAGTCTAATCGTTAGCCGTGGTCGCGTGCGCACGGGGTGGAGAGTGAGAAAACGAACTTGTGCCCTGTTAGTATAAAAGGACGGTTCCTCGTCATAGAGATCGATTGCTTTTGCATAGAACTCGACAGCCGTAGCCCAATCCTGGGCCTTGAAGGCATCGTTCCCCTTGTTCTTCAGCGCTGTTGCCTCCTCTTGGGCCGTCATGGTTGCTTGCTTCGTTGTCCGGTAATAGCAAGGACTGCGGACAAAAGAACCTAGGGCAGTAAAGGCGGACAAAGATGGTCCAGAAAATACAAGAATGAGCAGGTGGTGAAGGTGCAGTTCAGGAGAAGGAGTTGGTAGCGAACGGCAGCGGGGCGTGGAGTGGTGCGAATGCTGCTAGGCAGATGAAATAATATGTTGGTGTTGCGCTTTGCTGCCCGCCAGCGATTCTCGAAGCTCGCGTCCCGGAAGCTGGCCCTGGACCAATCGAAGCGACATCTCGCCCGGAAACGAAAAGCCACTGTCACTGCACGGAACAGCCTTGATCCGCCTAGATTCATTACCTAGAGAAGAAAGAAAGAACCCAGGGCCTCCGAGTGACTTCTTACCGCGAACCTCGAAAACCCCTCCACCGACCAGTTAACCCGCCTCCCACGCACTGTCTCCTGGCTCGACGACATCTCCAACGGCCCTGCTACATCTGTGACTTCCATCACAGCTAAAGTAGAACCCGATTTAGAACAACCAGCCCCAGGTCACCGAAAGAAGATGTCGGCCTCCAACTTCGTCCCAAACAATCAACACCGCAATCTGCGCGCCTGTATGGTCTGCAGCGTAGTTCAGACCCATGCCCGCTTCATGACTGCTGGTTGTCCCAACTGCGAGCCGTTCCTCGAGTTAGCTGGCTCTGCCGACGCCATCGCCGAGTGCACAAGTCAGGTATTTGATGGTTTAATCACCGTTGCTGAGACGAAGAAGAGCTGGGTCGCAAGGTGGCAAAGGTTGGAAGGATACGCTCCAGGGGTATACGCAGTGAAGGTTGAGGGAACGGTGAGTTTACTTATTACCAACCGGAATCCCTGTTTGTCTTTATGCAGTATTGCACGAAGTAACAAGAGAGATCGCGTAATGTATTCATGGCAAATACGCTGATTATTAAATAGCTGCCTGAAGAAGTTATCATAGCCGTCGAGAATGCGGGTATTAAATACGTCCCGTCAGTTTTGCCCAAACACCCTATTCGAAATTCTAGACATCTCTAACATTTTATACACAGGCGAGACGGAAGTGCGAATGATGAAACCAATTAAACTCCACATTTGCTTCATTGTGAATATTATCTTTGCTGTATATTTAGCGGGTGGCGTTGGGGCTATATGAAACGGATTATGGAGGTGGCGTGATACTCTACGGGCTCCAGAGAGCATCCTTCCAGAAGGAAGAAGCAATGGTTGTGAACTTAAACAGTGAAAGTGAAAGCTGAATACCCTTTCTGATTTCGATAAAAATGAGCAACTCAGAAATAGGACTACGAAATTTACAGCCATGGCTAATTAGCAAAATTGTTTGAACTTGAGTTAATGTACTGAAGTCTTTAGGAGCCCTGATGTTGTCGAGATTCAGTAAGGTGTATAGGGGGTAATCTGGCAGTCAACCTATCATGATAAAGAGCCTGAAATTGTCTTCTTCGTAGTCGAGTTATTAAGGTATAAAAGAGCTTCAATTCCAAAACGCCTATAGATGCGGTACTCATGTTAAGAGCGTACAAGCATATACCCTCCTCTTTTGAGCGCATCGTACACCATACGCCTTTCCTTAACCTAATAATATCAAAGCCAAACGCCGGATAGAACCCATTCAAAGTTCTAACCTAGAAGCAACATCACCAAGCTAGCGGAAATCGCTACTCCGAACGCCATTATAACACTCCCTCTACCCCTATCGGACCCGTTGAGGTAATACACAGCTCCTAAGTAGCTACACGTAATCTGGCCCGGATCCGCGCCGCGCTTGCCGTAGCTCATCGCGAGCGCAGGGCTCTGCGGGCACCCGAACTGCAGCTTCGCGGGACAGCTCTGCACGATGCTGTAGCAGAGGTCTTCGCATGGTAGGACTTCTTTATACGGACCGGGCTGGATTATATTGTCGATTAACCAATTCCGCGATTGATTTGAGGACATCCTTTCTTTAAGAGTGGCATTGCTATCCGGTGAGTTCGGGTCCGGCGAGCTGCCGTTGATAAAGTTTGCGGCAACATTGCGAGGCTGCAGATAGGGTAGAGATGAGGAGAAGTCCTCGCAGCGCGGAATCTGTACTGCGCACAGCCAATTCTTATAGTCCCGTGCACAGTCAGTGCAGTTGCGTGCAAGGGAGTATTGAGCTGTGTTAGTGGTGTTACAGGCAATTTGCTGGAGGGAGTACGTGAAGTTTTGATAATAAGCTTCGGCTTGAGTGTCGTAGAGGTTCGAGAGGCCTGTTACATTCCATTTTGTTGGATTTGCGGGCACAGCGTACGCAACTTCGTTGCAGAAGGTTAGGTTAAAGATGACTTGGCAATTTTCGTCTGTTGTCCTAACGTTAGAAAACTGAGTCTCTTAAACTGCTCCTAAGAGGACATACCGGCTTTGGTCGTGAAATTCATAGCCTGCCATACCTGACCTCCGCCACCGACGACTGCACCATTAGGAACGTTAGGGCCCTCCGTTGTGCCGTTGCCTATCATGGCTAAGTAACCATAGTAGGTAGAACTTCCGTTCAGCCCTTGTATATAGAACTGTTCCTTTGGCTGGTTTCCCATGCCTCTTGTTGTCATACTCGTAGTAACTTGTAGGTTTTCTACCGTAGCCTGTTGACGTAGTCCACAAAAAGAGTTTTCTAACCCTTTAATAGCTGTATTATTCTGGCTAAACGCAAACATCGTGAAGGGTGTCCCCAAGTCCATCCATTGCCTATCCAATTCAGGACTCGCATTAGCGTTAGTCAAGTTGTCGGTAACAAACAGAGCGGAACTAATGTCGCTATCGACAAAGAAGAGGAAAGGAGTATCCCAGTTGTGGTTGTGGTATAACCCATCTATCGAAGTTGCTACCTCGAAGTGCCAGTTGCCATTAAAGTTCGTCGGTAACTCGGGCGAAGAAACCCCAATGTAAACATCACCAGTGGCGTTAAACGTATAATTTGCGAACCCTCCTTGAAGTGAGATTGGCGGCGTAGCAAGTCCATTTGTAGAATCAGGTCCAGGCTTCTGGTTGGTTTCCGACGTTGAGATGTAGAGAGTAAGCTGAGGAGGATTGCTCGATACTGTTCCATTAGGAGTAGGCTGCCGACACGTGTTGATAGAAATGTACACAGTCTGTTGGGCTTGTCGAGAGATCAGCCTTTCTCTCATATTTTCTGCATCTTCTTCCTCCCCCAGCTCGCTTTCCGCTAGCTCAGGGAGAAAAGCTTCGTGTTCATCCAACTTAACGCTTCGACCCTGTAGTACAGAAGGCAGCCCTTCACCTGGATTCGTGTGGTTTCCAAACACCTGATCTTTACTGAAAACATAATTATGTGTCAACCCTGGGTTGATATCCATCTGGTTTACAACGTTGTTGAACAGCGCGTCTACTCCAGCCTCCGCCCGCCCTATAATGTCCCTTGAAACGCCGAGAAATTCCGCTTCGTATCCCACATGCCCTTCATCGTTACCATTGGTGTCATCATCCAGATCAAGTCCCTCCAAGATTTTAGCGTGAAGTAGTGCATCTAACCGGTGGTGATTGTGGTCCTCCTGGAGTAACGAGTCCAGCTCGGCAGCATAGGCAAAATGATGAAGTGATAAGGCGAGGTATACGATAACAAGAATAGCTGAAGCGGCCAGTGAGGCTGCAAACCTCGACTGTAGAGGGGTGAGCTTAGGGAACTGCATTGTTAGAGAAAAATATCAGTGTTCCTGCGACACTGGCGCGAGTGCGCGCAGGGCGCAGAGTTGTGGAAGACGTCCCAATGGTTGGATGATAGTTAGGCTCCTTCACAGAATCTCTCTCTCAAAGACAGTATGTGAACGAGCGTTGGAGTGGAGAGGTAGTGGAGTGAAGACAAAAAAGATGTTAAAGGTGAGACCTGCACCCCTCAGAGCTAGTCCGGAGGTGGCAAGAATTCTGCGCGCCTCGGCGGCAAATGTCCCCCACGACAACGAAATGTGGGATACGAAATTTCTCGGCCTCTCGGTAGCTTCAGCTCATTAAAGAGGTTCTTCTTGATCGAATTCATTATGTATAATGAAGACATGTTCAGTACCACTTTCAGCATTAGTCATCGCAATAGCATTAATAGAAGGCAATACAGCACATTCTACTGCCTCTAATCAACCCCTGAAATCTCGCGAATTCATACAAGTAGAGCTCATTGTTCGTGAAAAGTGTCATGATTGAAATAGTATCACGAACTAGCCATAAATTAAACAAGGCAGTACTAACCCATTAATTCCCAGTCCTAACGATATCTAAACTGATGCCAAAGGAAGACTAGACGAGAAGCATTACCAGGAAAGAGACACAAGCAGTTATAACCTCTCGTTAACAAGGGAAGGAAAAACGTGTTTATGCAGTTGGGGGATTTCGGGATTAATATTCTATCGACTGCCCAGGATCATATCCCTACAAAGCCCCGCTCCAACAAAAAGCCTAAGCTGTACTCAACACACTTACGAATGCAACAACTTTCTAACATGGTGGAGTAAGCACCATTCTGCAAAAGGATGCGCTTCCATGCAGTTAGCCATTTACTAAAGACTTCTAGGAACCTCTCACGCTCCTCGCTATGCGTCACAAGCTTCAACCGAGGTTTGCCACGGCAAGCAAACAAATATACAAGATATTCGCCGGAGAAGCCGCCAACTGCTTCTATTCCAAATCTTACAGCTTCGCCTTCACCTTTCCGTTCGCTTCTTCCTCTTTAATCGCTTCGTCATACAACTCGTCCAGATGGTCACGATAACATTTCGCCGTCTGCGGACGTTTGAGTTTGAGCCTGACCAAATGGCTTCGTTAGCAACGACTTTCTTCTCAGGGAGGAGAACAAAGTAAAGAAGATACTTACGTCGGCGTCAAAAGCTGGTTTTCAATGGTGAACGGATCAATGAACAGCTTAACAGCCCTCACTCTCTCATAGCTATTGAACTTATTCTTACGGGCGATCTTATCTAGCTCCTTCAGCGCCGCCTTCCGCACCTTTACATCCTGTGCGACATCTTCAAGCTTCTTGAGATCTGTATGCTTGACTTTCTGTCCAAGTACCTTCCCGGCGAACGCTGCGAAAGCTTCTGGCGCAATGCCAAAGATACCAACAAGGAAGCTCTGGTGCGAGTCGCCATGGACATAAGCCGTGGCCATCCACCCGCAGTTGGCCAAATAAACGTTTTCGATGCGCTCCGGAGAGATGTACTCGCCCTGAGCGAGCTTCAGAACATTCTTCACACGGTCGATAATCCTAAACCGGCCGAGCTCATCCACCGAGCAGATGTCTCCAGTACGGAACCAGCCATCCTCATCGATGGCTTTGGTTGTCTCAGCCTCGTTTCGATAATACTCACGGAAGAGGGATGAACCACGGAGGAGTAGTTCACCTCGTGGATACGGCTTGTCGGAGCTGAGATACTCCATATCAGGAACATCTCGAAGGCAAGCTTCTGTTGTAGGGACAACTGCACCGCAGTTACCAACGGAAAAATCGCCCTGGAGCTGCGCCAACGACACGGCATAACCCTCAGTTAAGCCGTACCCCTGCACAAAATCGTTCGCGAAAACAGCACGTAGAAACTGGTGTAAAGATGGATCAAGCGGCGCCGAGCCCGACGTCATGGTTTTACACCTGTCAAGGCCGAAGGCGGAGACGACCTTATGCGACCATATTCTGTCATACAGAGCATGCTTGTTTGTGGCAGCTCCTGGAGTCTGGTTCTTCAAAGCATCGAGCTTCGTTGACACCACGTGCCTGGACAACGCACCTTTGAACCCAGGTTGCTGGATTGTGGCCTCCTTAATGGCACTTCCAAACCTGTTGAACAATCGAGGGACACCAGAAAAAATTGTTGGCCGCACAAGCTTCAGGTCATCAACAAGCTCTGTAATGTTACCATGGAAGTATCCAATAGCGGCGCCCGCTAGCAAGCCTGTATGCTCTCCTACTCTCTGGTAAATGTGTGCCAGAGGAAGGAATGAGCATATTACATCCCGTGATGATGCTCCAACAATGAGCAGAGTCGAATTTGTTGCGGCAATAGAATTGGCGTGAGTCAATACGACGCCCTTGGGATCACCTGTGGTCCCACTAGTGTAGTTGATCGTAATTACATCCTCGGGTCCCGGTGGATTATACGGACGAGGCGATTGCTCACCAAGGGCCTCTACGTCCCGGATGTAGTGGATAGTCACACCCATATCACTGGCGAGCGAATTAAGCAGATCCGCTTTTGATTGTCCCGGAAGCTCTCCAGCACTCAGAGGATCGAGAACCACTATAAGCTTAAGAGATGGCAACCGAGGCTTCAGCTTCAGAAGTGTTGTGACATGATTTAAAGAAGTTACAACGCATGTTAACGACGCATGACTGATGATATACTCGGTTGTGTCCGGACCCAGAGTGTCGTAGATGGAGACTGTATATAAACCTTGGGACATACATGCCAGATCTACAGCCTTGGAATTAGTATCTCTAGCATTTTCCAAAAGGCCTCTTGCGTACGAACCGGTGATCTGCCACTCGGGCCTATTTTGACACCACAATCCAACTCCATATTTTGATTCCGTAACTCCGATCCTCTCGTGCAGTTGAACCAATCCCGCGCCAAAATTGGCCCTCCTCCTCTGAACTGTCTGGTAATCTTCCCATTGGTATGGTCCAAATGTTTTCGTTACGGGATCGTACGGGCGATGGCCAAGACATCGGTTTTTAGGGGAGCGTGTTGCTGTATCAACTTGTTAGTTCGTCTTTGTTTTGTGGTGGAAGCTGAGGCGTACCCGTTGCTTCGAATGCCTCGTGTGCGGTCGTAATCTTCAAGACAATATTGTCAGCATTCTCCTATAACGACATTTCGGGGCACTTCTCACCGCAGGATCCAATGTTGTCATCAATTCATTTGGAAACCTCCAATGCCTATAAATGGCAGTGCGGCCTTCCACCTTCGACCCTGGCAATGGGACACTGTGAGGCTTCCCCGGAGGCGGAGGCTTTGCCAATTCCGCCGCACGCTCGAGCGAGAGACTTGTTGACGAAAACATCTTCACAGCATTCAAAGCTCCGAAGCTTCACGTCTTGTCGAAGAGCCAAAGTTCGCTCAAAGTTGTCGCTTGGGGTTGTGGCGCAGGATCTGCGTTCGGACGAAGGAAACAGAGATGACCCGACGCTTTTCGCAAATCAGCCTCGAGGACGAAAACGCCCGTCGGCGAGCCCGAAGTTGAGGAGTTGAGACTTACAGCACGATGCAGGGCTACGACGCCACCTCCCGGAAGAGAGAAAGCTTGTAGGGATGGTGGGGTGGTATTATTTCAAAAGAGCCCGAACGAAAAATCCAATACAAATTCTTGGTGTATAAAAAGTAAAGGACGGAGTTAAAAAGCTACCTTTGGGGAAACAACGGGTGAGAAATTAATGGGGGTGGTGAGGAATTTTTTGTTGCTCATCTAGGGGAGGACTCGAGGTGTTGGACCAGGTGTGACGTGCCTCGGTCCGCCCAAAAAGAGCAAGTGGGCCGGGGAAGCTATCGTATGGGCTGAATGAACGGGGGAAATTTCCTCAAAGGCGGATTACGGAGGGAGAAAGCACTCAATATCTCACTGTGGTAGGTCAAACTCACGAGCAAAGCATGACCCTTGATTACGGTGCTTGCCGTTTTTTCACATGCTCGATCGCATTTTTTGTTACCCCGGACTGTGTCACAGGGTCGATCATCTCAAGCCACACTACAAGGGGAGTTACATGTACGGATTAGTAGCGCCTTGGCATAGAACTTTCTCCATACAAACCCGCTGAGCTGCTAACAATCTGCTCGAAGAAGCAGACCGTTGCAACACATCCCCGACACTCCCGATTCCTCGGCCTACCACATGTGAGCCAACCACGACACCATCTTCCACCATACGCCCATGCCGTCATACCCTCCCCATACGGACGTACACTTAACGGCTATGTAGTCACGGCTTCTCGGGCCATTATCAAGTTGTAGCTCGCACTTCTATTTCAGTCTAGGTATCTTTCTATCGACGTGATTCGCTCAGACAGACCCGGCCAATTTAGCATCACCCTCCGCATCTCCCGTCTTCTCTGCATTACGCCTCCGGCTCTGTTGCCGATGCAGCAAACGACTGCTCGAAATCGTGAATTATGTCATCGATGTGCTCTGTGCCGACCGAAATACGGATCAAATCCTGTCAGAAATGTTAAAATTGTTGCTCCCGGAGCTGAAAATGATTGCTTGTAACTTACCTCTGTCACGCCGCTGCTAATCTTCTCCTCGTCAGACAACTGCTCGTGGGTTGTCGCCCACGGATGGATCGCGAGTGTCTTCGAGTCACCAACACTGAGAGAACAGAATTAGCTCCAGCTGGTTAGACAAGGACCTCGAGATTAACTTACTTTGCCAGATTCGAGATAAGCTTGAAGTTGTCCACAACCTGGCTTCCAGCCTCCCCTCCACCCTTGATACCGAACGACAACACACCTCCAAATCCTCTCGGAAGATACTTCTTGGCCAACTCATGCGACGGGTGGCTCTCGAGACCCGGATACGATACCCAAGCCACATTCTTGTTCTTCTCTAGCCATTGTGCCAGCTTCAATGCGTTCTGCGCGTGTCTCTCGGCCCGCAGACTAAGCGTCTCAATACCCAGCAACAACTGCTGCGCAGCGAAGGGGTTCAGCGCCGCGCCTAGATCTCGCAAGATCTCAACACGGACACGGATAATGAAGGTTATAGGGCCGAAGGTATCCCAAAACTTGAGGCCGTGGTAGCCCTCGGAAGGGTCGTTCATTTGTGGGAAGCGCTTGGCGTTCTTGCCCCAGTCGAACTTGCCGCTGTCTACGACAATGCCACCAATGGTGGTGCCGTGGCCTCCTATCCATTTTGTAGCGGAGTGCACGACGATGTCGGCGCCGTGATCGATAGGGCGGCAGAAGTAACCACCTGCTCCGAAGGTATTGTCGACCTGGGTATATAGGTATTAGCAATTCCATTACACTCAGAAGACTACTTCATCCCATAAAACCGAGGTTTGGTCTAGTGTACTCACAATAACAGGCACACCAGCGTCATGCGCGACCTTAGCGATCTTCTCGAAATCCGGCACGTTATACCTGGGATTGCCAATGCTCTCAATGTACACCGCCTTCGTCTTATCATCAATGGCGTTCTTGAAGTCCTCCGCATTGTCCCCATTTACGAATTTCGTCGTCACGCCCAATCGTGGTAGGAACACCTTCAATTGGTTGTAGGTACCACCATACCTAAACACGCATTAGATATTTTGGCACAACGGAGCTAGCAGGGGACCATACAGATTCGAAGTTGAAACAATGTTATCTCCCGCATGTGCGAGCGCGGTAATAGCCATGAACTGCGCTGCTTGGCCGGAGGAAGCAGCGACAGCAGCAACACCGCCTTCGAGGGCTGCAATGCGCTTTTCGAAGACATCGACGGTAGGCTGGCAGTCCAGGCATTAGCGTCAATATATCCATAGTCTAGACGCCTCCCCAGCAACCCAAATAATCCATCTATATTATATGCGCATGTCGAGGTGTGCTGCTCACATTCATGATCCGACTGTAAATATTGCCAAACTCCTTGAGGCCAAACAGCCGCGCGCCGTGCGCCGAGTCATTGAAGACGTAAGACTGCCCGGAACATCACTGTCAGCCCCAATCGACACTGTAGAGAAGGATCTGCTTCTTCACGGCTGCTCAACGTACTGTGGTCGCGTAGATGGGCACGGCTCGCGAATTGGTCGCCTTATCGGGCTCATGGCCTGGCCAGACCGAGACTGTCAGCACTATGCCTTTGTGTGGGAGTAAATGTGGACGTACCAGCGTGCAACTGCAGCGTCTCGAAGTGCTTTGCGACTTCTTCGGCCATGGTGAAGCGCTTGTGCTGAGTTCAACTAAGCTCGAGTTGTAGGTATTTAAGCTGCGTAGTACGCGCAATTGAGGCTCTGCGGCACAATCCTGGGGTTTCTGGTGTAGGATGTGAACAAAGAGCTAGAAATCGGAGCAACGGGACAGAATTGTTGTTGTGTCACGTCATGTACGTAGCAAGAACGCGTGATCTCTCCGACCTTTTTCGCTAGGGCCTTTGAATTCCTGAAGCACTACAGAAAGAAAAACTTCCCCAGACAAGGGCACCCGGCCGTCTTTTTAACTTCTTAATAAGAGACCCAAGAAAAAGAAAAAAGCTACTAAGCTTTGGTACCACCTGGCCAACCTTGGACCCGAGATCGGGACGCCTGGGTCGCCCTGCTTCCCTTCCCCTCCCTCGAAATTTTTTTTTGGGCTCGAGACACCATGTGCGGTTGCAAGCACGCAATTGAGCCCAGCAGCCACCCCTCCTCCCAACTGTCCTTGCAGTGATGATGGGGCCACGTCTACGCAGCTTGGCGTGGGTGGGAAGCAAAGGAGCTGGGAAACACGCGCTGCTTCGAGGTGCTTGAGCGCCATTGTGAGGTAATTCACTTTTCTGCCTGCCATGCATAGAATCCAGCGGCTTGATGGCTCCCGCTGCATGAGGTAGGTACAAGGACGCCCGCCCGACGCTCTGGCGGTCGTTGCGCTGTGTAGGCTGGCTGAGGGCCAGGGCGGCCTATCGATAGCGGCGGGGGAGGGGTGCGGGGCGTCGGTGGCTACGAGGGGTACGAGCTCACTGCATGGAAAAACTAACAACGAGGATCACTAATATAAATAGTTATTTATACGACCTTTACTGCCTGTAATTTGAACGGGCTGTACTGGCTGAGATGGAAGCACTTGCCGCTTTTGACGAGGTTTGTGTGTGGCTGGCTGGCGGTGGCTTGAACAGTGGGATTGAGAGACGAGATGACAAAAGAGGATGCTTACTTAGGGCTGCTTACATAGAAGAAGCTTATCTTGCTTATTTCGAGCTTGAAGACACGTGTTGATGCTTCCAGGTGCTCATTTAGGAGAAGAGATGCAGAATACGATATTACAACAAGAGCCTTTAACTTCGTACCCTCGTATTCATTTATGTGGAGTCGTATCACTTGCGAGTCCAAGAAGAGTTTCATTTTGTCATATTAGGCACTAAATAACTTATGTGTCAATATCTTCCCTCGTGTCCTAAAATATCTCCGACTCCCAACAGGAGACTATTTCGCTCCAAGTTCAATGAGCAATTTGACGAGATCATGATGACCAGCGGCTCGAGCTTGGCCCAGCGGATCACGGCTCGGGCTGGGAGAATTCAAAGCTACTCCATACGCTACCAAAGCCCGCACAGCCGATACATGACCTCCACGCACTGCAAAATACATCGCCATTTCGCCTCTGGCCTGCGACAAACCAGCACCCTTCTCCATCAAGAAATGGATCATGTGAGTTTGGCCGTGCTTCGCCGCCCAGATCAAGCAAGTCCCACCAAACGCCCCTGGGAGCGTTGGAGACCAGCCTGTACGGTATAGATTTGGCTGCATCATAGCATTAAAAATCGCGCGCGCCGTCCGCTCAGACCCGCCAGCTATGGTCTGCATGAACCCGCGGCGGAAGTTGTAAGGGGCTCGGCGATGAAGCAACCGCACGACGGACTCCCGCCCGTTTAGAGCAGCGTGGTTTAGGGCGCTCTCATTGGATGGTCCCTGAATATTGTCATGGACCTCTGCGCCGTTGTCGAGCGCCCATTGCACTACGTTCTCTCGCCTGTATCCTGCAGCTTCGCAGAGGATTGTCTGGGTCAAGTATCTCAAGTTATCGAATTTGCCCCGCTGGATCATAAAGAGCACGATTTCTAGGTGTCCACCCCGAGCTGCCCGACAGATTGCCTTTTCGTAAAATTCTCCAGAGGTAGTGCAATTGTATCTGGGCTCGAGCAGCAGTTCCACGATGTGGCGGTGCCCTTTGAATGCTGCGGCGGGTAATGCGAGGTCTTTAAATAGTTTCGAGTAATTGACATCCGCGCCAGCATCGAGAAGAGTCCTAGTAGTATCGTAGTGGCCTTGCACGGCGGCGCATCTTAACACTGGGCCTAGGTACAAGTTTGGTGTAGAAACTGACACACCTCCCTCTAGCAGAAGCCTTGCAATAAGGGCCGTCTTTCCTAGATACGCTGCTGCGGCAAATAAGCCATTGGTTTTACTTTCATCCGGATACCGTATATAACCAGCTGTAGAGCCCGGCTGAAGTAGGCCAGAGGTGATCCGCGATCCGGAGTAAGAAGCAGCGCCTCTGCACAGAGTTTGCAAGTACTCCCGCCTTAGATTCTCGGATGGCCGTATGTCTTCTTCTCGCAGAATGATATCGACGACCTCATACATTACCACCTGGAAATTCTCCTTGCTGAGGGGGCCGTCCGCAATAGTCCTTTGATACAGATAAAGTGAGGTGAGCTCCATGCTGACGTTTGGATGTCCATGGAGTTCAAGTAACCGCGTTCTATAAATTGCGTGTGGTATCTCGGCATTGAATAGCTCTGGAATTGATTCGTGGTCTTAATACTCTGCCATAGGAATGCCTTGTTCATCTGTAGACGGAATACATACTGCAGACCAATCGCAACCCCGCTAATTCCCAATAACTAACTGTCACAACTGTTTGTTCTAGAATGGATAGAAAGACGTCGAGAGGAAGATCGAAGAGATTCATTTTGTTTTAGAAGTATAGAACCTAGTAGAAAGATTAGTTGGATTATGACAATGGCATAGTGAAGCGTATGGATGGAGTGATGTTGTATGGTGGGATAGGCGAGCCAGGTTTGCGGGTTAGGCTGCTTGAGCTTAGCGAGCCAATAAAATTCCAGGACTGCATTTTTGGTGGTGGATTTGATACATACTGCAGCCAGGCAGCAATAAATGTAAGGTGCTTGTTGGGGGCTTGGACTGTGGTACAAAATGCAGGACCTCTGCAAGCAATTCATACAGTTGTTAGCCAGTCAATATGAGCCTTTTTCACGTGAAATTATCTTTTCTGCAGCGTTGAGTATTCTATTCCAATCAGTTTGAGCTCCGTACCCGTTACTTATTGCTTTTGTTCTGGCTGCATACTTGCTTACCCTTAACCAAGGACTGCATGAGAGGCTTTGCATGAATGGATACGGGGGCTCCGGGTTTTCCTTTTGGTGGACGAGCTCTGGGAGCTTCTCAATGTCCGGCCACAAATTCGGTCTCTTGTGTTATGAATTCTTAAAGGATTCTTCGCCGAGCGCTTCTGCAATCTACGACAATGTTTCACAATCTCCCTTGCTTGAGACTATTCTTCAAGATGAGAGTCAGCCTAGCTGTATGACAGTACGGCATCCACAGACACAAGTGAGAGACCTGATCTATCACAAACGGAAGTTGCTGCATCCTACTAATTGAATGCAATACTATGTTGTGTAGCACAGCATGCTCTTTCATAAATGCTAGTCTGCGGTGAGCCGGCTAGTGGAAGTGTGAACTCGCGCCGTCGATTCTCTGTATTTCATTTACGGCTGTTTAGGAATCCCTCTTTCAAGTCCATGAAGCCTCAAGTTGCTGTCCGAACCTTCCTAAATCAATTCATTCTCTAAATATATTCACCCGAATAACTTGACTCTATCCTCTTAAGTTAAGATGGTTCGACCAGCAATGACTGCTCTTACACTTCTTCGACCGAAGTATACAGCGCGAATGTTTAGGGAAAAGAATTTTAATTACATCTTCTCAGGGTTCCTCCACTCTTTAAAGAAGATGAATGGATCTCGAAAACACCTTCTGATCTACGAAAGAGTGGTTGAAGAATGGACAGCGTGCGTGAAAGAGGCGCTGGGGCAGGGTATATCAACCGAAGAATTGATCCAACAAGCGGCCGGACAACCAGGAAAGGCTGCATGGCAAGACATTATGAGCGGCGTTGAACAAGCTAGGAATCTTCCCGAGAAAGATGCGAATCTAGAAGGGATCAGAGTTCCTTCACTCATTCCAGTACTCCTTGCGAAGCTGTCTTACTGCAAATGGGTGGGAATGGTTCGAACGCAGAATCCAGGAGCGGATATCACAAAAGAAATATGTGACGAAGCATTAGCCAAGAGTGTGGAATTTAGGATCAAGAAACTTTCAGCTGGCAATAGAGATGCCTCCAAGGCAAATAATTTGCAGATGAAGAAAAGGCTACTAGCGGCTTCAGAAGTCTACTGGGCGAAAAGCTCTAAGAGCGAAGGTGGATCTGACAGCGATAATTGACAGTGTTAGAGATCCATGGACGCATGGGTTGATCAGATTCGCGGGGCTTCTGACATTGAAACACCTCCAAAGTAGTTTAGATACGGTCACAATTTCGGTGTTAGACATATATCATTCAAAGTGTTCAGTAGAGACCATAGTTCATACAATTCGCGCTCATGATGCCGTCTCCTCAACTTTCCTCGGTTCAGATCCTAACAATACCCACCCAGCCCCCGAAGGCCCAAATTTATTCACGCCTACAGTTGTACTCTGTACATTAGTTATCACCATGATCGTTTCCCCACGTGTGAGATAATCCGTCTCGCAAACGAGGCTGTTCTCTGTTGATTCCCCGCTCGATGCACCCGCTTGGCCCGACACCGGCATAGGTTGCTGTTGGGCTCGAGATGTCGTGATCCGTGGTTTTATATCTATGGTAGGCAGTAGCAGATTTCCAGACCGTAGAGGAAGAAGCATTATGGGGAACGTGAGCAACTCATCTTCCTTCGCAGTGAATTGTGCACGTCGCTGACCTGCGACAAGCCAGATATCAGGATTGGCTTCTATATCGTACACAAAATCCATAGGTGCCTTTGCGTCGGGGAGATTCGCGACTGACTTAAGCGCTTCGGGATTTCCCCACCGCCGCGTATGTTTGATACTGAGCTCTGCTAAAAGCATTTGCCCGACAGCTGCTACAGGCGCGGAGTGAGCTGCGTACCTCTCCTTGTGGAGAACATTAAGAGAAGCGGTATGGACAATTTGGGTTCGAGGTATAGCGACGGTGATGACTATGCGTCGAGAGGTGCGAGTTGCATCCTCTTTGTCGCGGTTCATAGGGGTTATGGGAATGAATGAATTGTTCTGCAGGAATTAGCATATATCGATAAGGAGCTTGGCCAAAAAATACCTCATGCCACTTCTTTAACCACCTTCTGGTATCATCCCGTATTAGCTGTGGTAGGGTCTCAATGCAATCATACCATCCCATATCGTCGAAGGATCCGATGTTGGCCTTTTCTAGCAGTGTAATCTTCTCAAACTGGCTTGGTAATATCCGATGTTCTAGGCGATCAAGAAGCAGTGGAACCAGGAGACGGCCAAGGCGATGAAGAGAGCTTTCTTCGATAGCGGTGGTGAAGATATGCTCAGCGCTAGACAGCACAACTTCTTTGAGACAGCGATAGTCTACCGTTAACGCTAAAGCCTGGATGTTATTTAGCCCTTGTTTGTTTTGAGGAGTAAGCTTTCCTAGTGGAGTTTTCGTGGTGATTTTGTATGTGATTGACACTGGCTGCTTAGGAAGAACAAACATTGGAGTTGTGACATTTCTAGGTGGTTGCACGGCGAACTCGTGCGAGCTTTCGAGTCCAACATCTAGTACTTCTAACGGAGCATCGTTGGAAGTTTTGATGTTGAATCTAGAAAACAATGCTCCTCCTTTAAAGTGGTCGTGAACGTTGACGTCCAGAGGCAGCTCGATAGGAATAGTTGAGAAAGAAGTCAACAAAAACTCGCCTCTCGCTGTGAAATAAGCCACTTCGAGCTTAACAGCAAGCTCGGGAAGAAGGGTCTCCAATTCATAAGGAATTCGGAACGTTGCATTGGCGTTATTTGGCATATTAGAGAAATCAATTACCCCAGCTCTAGACTTATTGTCAACGGTGATGTTTCCATGAACGAGTGTTGCATCAGCTGTGCGAAGCCGAAGCCCTGCTGACGCAGCCCGGAGGCGGATTTCCGCCTTCTGGATAGTATTCCAGCCACTCGAGCACTCGATTTCGAGCGACCGAGGTTGGTCGATATGTATAAATTGAGATAGGAAAATCTTGGCTTGAAAAGCCTCCATGCGGGGGAAACAGAGGACGCGTGACTTCTTCGCAATCCTTAGCGACGTTGCTGAGACTGATGTTGAGATACCAAGAGGAGTGGAAGTCTCAGCCTTGGTATATGGCTCATGTAGAAAAATTATTTTCTTCGCTTCGACGAGGACCTTGTCGACAATGTATGGGCCCGAGGTATTAACCTAATGGTGTGAGCGAGGAAAGAGAACGTAAACGTTTTGGATAATGGAAAGGTACATTTGAGCTCAGCCAAGTTTTGATAAACCCCTTCCGTAGATGTATCGGGTTTTCGCTTTCTAGCCAAATATCCTTGCCTTGACCGGAGTTCGTATGAAGTAGCCGTATCCTTGCTTTCTGAATAATAGCATCGTCTTCGAATAAATGGCGAAATTGCAACCGCAGTTGGAAGCCGTCTTTATCATCGTAATGGCGTACATACGGTTCCACACTAATATCTCCAAAGTACTTGGACATAGGAACCGTGATGTCGTAAGGTAACTGGTTTGAATATGTGATCAACTCTTCGAAGAATCCTAGCGTATTTACTCTGTCATCATCAAGCCACTCTAGCGTTTCCTCAGAGGCGTTTGACTCCGGTGGACTTTTGGATTGCATAGAAGTTCTGCGTAATCTAATAGATTTTGATCTAGCAGCGGACTTTGACAGCAGGTCAAGGAGGGTTCGGACGTATTCATCTTTTCGGTTTAGCTTCTTGAGACACTGCGCATACATCTTTAGCATCGTAGTCTCGACGAAGTTCCATCTGCTCTCTGCGAACAAGGGAGCCATTCTGCTAAAGTACATAGCCGCTGCCCCAAAGTCACCAAGTTCACTGCAGCACGTAAGCCTACGTTCTTCACACTTCCACCATACCCGACGACGTACAATTTGAGTGCCGCTAAGTCTCCCAGAATTCTTTCTCCAGATTTAACTTGCCCAGCCACGACGTAGTGTTTTACACTAAGATCACTCAATCTCTATTGAATATATCAGTCCCGTGGTATCTGAAGATAAAGAGAGATATAGCGTACCTCGTACATGGCCCGAAGCTGGTCGAGGGATGAAACCGCATTAGCAAGAGACGCTTCGCAAAGACCAAGCGTTGGTGGTACGGCCTTCCCGGGGGTTTCAAGCCCTTGCTCACCCTCGGGTTTAGTGTTAACAGACTCGTTGAGGTCGATCTCATTGAGTTCTTGTTGGACGGCCTGCACGGAAGCAATGGCCGCCCATCCGATAAGCCAGCCGCAACATTTTCCAATATGCTCTAAAACACGACGTTGGAGAAGGTAAAGTTTGGCTCTAAGAGCAGCAAGGTCTTCCATGCCTGTCTTGCTTGGTTGTGGGGGACCGCTCTGCCGGACAGCAGGGCGGTCATCGAGCCGATTGTGGTCGAAGACAACCTGGCTAGCTGCCGGAGTCTGAGCGTAAGGCGGTTCGGCAAGGGAAGTTCTACGGTGGTTCGATAGAGAAAATGACCGTGCAGGATGCATCATTGTCTTCGGCTCAGGCACATTGATCTTGAGCTCTCCAGAACGATTACCAAATGATCGCATTTTCCCAGAAGAGCCAGTTGTAGCGTCCTTACTAAATTTGGATATCGGTAATGTCGGTGTCCCAGTATCGTCCAGTATTTGTTCGGCGACAGAGAAAGTCCACGAGGACACAATGTTATCAATTACAGAATCATGTATAGATATAGACCTGGACTTAACTCTGGGCAAGTGTTAGCAAAGGATGGCTCAAAATAGCTCAAAGGGGTATTTTCACCCAGCTGATAAGTCATCCCGCAAAAGGCGCGCGACCGAGGTTATGAAACTCAGAGCACGCTGACAGAGTTCTGCAAGCGAATTAAGGTCTTCTGTATCATTAGAAGCCTGAACAGATTTGGTTCCGACGCCTAGATCATCGACAGACTGTTGCGATACGCTTGCTAACGGTCGTGCTTGTAATTTCGCGGTGAGCTCTGATCTCGAAGAGTGTGAATTTCCCAATCGCAACAACAGTGACGCTTGCCGAGAAAATATGTAGCACCTAAAGTCAAACACAGAGATGTTGTTAGACAGGATAAGATCTCGGTAGTTCTTCTTGCCAGAATGCAGAGGTTTATCGCCAAACCCGAGATGAGAGGAGTTGAATCTATTTTCACTGCTCTTTTCAGACTCCTCGTTGATTGCGGATAGTTGTTGGTGAAGATCCTCAGTGTACCGGAGAAACGCGCCTCCAGGACTTGCGGAGGATTCGCCAGCTTGCTCACGAATGACCGAGTCAAGTTCAGCGGAGAGTTCATCGTATCCGACAAGGGCGTCGTCGACCAAGCCAACACTTTCGAAGCCTCTTGCAAGCCCCTCCTTTAGGACGAAGAAAGTACAAAAGTTCCAGCCTGGGAGAGCGCGCTGTGACCCCTTCTCTCGTATGTCTTCCTCATATTGACTCACTCGCAGATCGAACGATAATAAAATCAAGGTCTTGACCTTTGTAATCAAGTCATTCCAAGCATTGTTCTGCTCCTGAGGGCTCTCGCTAAGCGGCGGGCTCACCGTCCCTGAAGCGGGTGGAAGCATGTGCGGCGGAACAGCATCTTTTTGCACCCGCACTTGGGCAACACGATCCGGAGCTGATTTGGACGAAATGTTAAAATCAGCCCGTATTTTTTCAAACAGAGTGCTTGAGCCACGCGTCCAACGAGAACCACCGCTTTGCTTTTCCGTTGTTGACCCTCCAGGATTGGCACTAGCCGATCCACTTCCACGAAGCTGACCCGCGGCAGGAGTACCGGGCAGGACAACATGTACAATGAGCCATTCAAACGCATCATGATTCTCTTGCATGTTCGATGAAGCGCTAAGTTGCGAAGGGGGGGTATGCGTCCTCACCCAATCCCGAAGCAGCTTCCTTGAAGAAGCCTTGTAAGTTTCAGCGTCATCGCATCTTAGCAAATAAACCTTTAAATAGGGAGTTTGGCGGAGGCCTGGAATCTGGTGGCGCCTCTCCCTCGTCGGCACTCTTTGAATTTCTGAGCTACCGGCGGCATCTGAAGCGGTGGCAGGGCCCTGTCCAGAGCTGGGACCTTGAAGACCATCAGGGGACAATACGCCTGGTTGCGATGTAGATGCTGATGTGTTGGCACCGCCATCGGGCGAATCTTTACTTGGCACAAGATCCACATGCAAGGAGTCAATAGACCTGAGGGGACGTGATGGGGATTTCCAATGGAGATTCCTAAGTGGCAGTCGAGATATCAACTGTGGTGACAGCAAAGGAAATACGCCTGACGGATCATGGTACTCAACTGCATGACCATTTTAGCATGGGATTTCTGAGTAAGGATAGGCAAGTCAGCCAAGCAGCATACCCGTGACTTTAGAGCTCGAGGAGCCATCCATCACATCAGTCTCGACACGAAACTGGCCAGCTGCATCATCTGCGGCACCCAAGGTTCGCGCGGCATCTCCGGCCGCGTTCATGAAATGGCGCGTGCTTTCTCCTCAGCGAACACCTTAAAAATAATGACCCGGGTGCAGAAGCGTGATTGGTGATTGAGTTGATAGCTACGAAAGAAAGGGACCTCGAAATGAAAGAGGTGCACGCGAGGCTTGGCCTTGGATCCATAACAGGGAATATAAGCGAGACTGGCGTTGATTCGACGTCCGGATAGCTATGACGTCCATCCATCATGTCCAACATGCCCTGGACTCTCTAAACGCTGAATTCTATCTCTGATTCGCGTAGCACAGTTAGGGTTGATGTGTTTATTAACGCCTTCGACGGTCCAAAAAAAGATCACCTGGTCTATCCCGTTGAGGCTTGCCTCTCGCGGGATTCAGCCTTGCGCATTGCCTCGTGTGGCCAGCCAAGCAGCAATATGCCTTGCCGCTAGCAATACGTCTCGCATATCTCGCATTCAGAGCCTTGGCTTGACGAATGGTGCCATGACCCTTTTTCTGTTTTGTGCTATGCGAACGGCCGAAATCTTTCGTCGATTTTTATAACCAAAAATGTATCAACGTGTTAGGCCTTTATCTGTTCTCTGCTGTTCACCGCTTCGTATTGCAGTTTTTACACAGCCTCCATAAATTACTTCCTTGCTTCTTGTGCTGTCGTATATCCTCCTTACATGGTCATAGGTTGTCTCGAAACTTACAATCTTATAGCTAGCAAGTGCGCCTTGTTTCACCCTCTCTCCTTATATTAGCCTTGGGACCCACAACACAAAGCAGGTCAGAAGCTTAGTTGTACTACTAACATCACCTCCTCCATACTAAGAATAAAGCCGTCAAAGTACATTCATCATGGGATTAGGAGACTACTGTATGTTGTTTTATCAGTCACAAGTTTATTTTATATTTTTCTAACTATTCATAGCACCTGGTAGTAAGTGGTTCTATGCGCCTAACAAGGTAGCACCGATAGTCTTTTCCGTGTTGTTCGCTCTTTCGGGAGTTTGGCATGCTTACCAAAACGTGTATGCTTGTAACTCCTCCTTTCGTAGTTCTAGCTTTATTAACATTTTCCAGGCGTTATAAGTCCTGGAGGACAACAATATTGCTGCCATGGGCTGCAGCACTCATGGTGTCTGGATACGTCATTCGTGAAATCGGAGCATTCCATACCGACAATCTCACTTTCCTAATTGCCAGCACCGTATTGATCATGTCTGGACCGTAAGTTCGCCCTCTAGAATTCCCCGGCGCCTTTTCTAGACTTTTCTCTAACCTATCATGACACAGACCCGTTTACTCACTTATCAACTACCTAACCCTTTCGCGCATACTTTATTACATACCCTATTTATCACCTATGCATCCGGGTCGTGTAATCACAACATTCGTCGGTCTCGATGCAGTTTGTGAAATTCTAATCGGCCAAGGCGCATGGCGCATGGCCAACTCGACTATGACAGACGCGCAGCGGAAACTAGGGGCGAATCTTGTCAAGGCATCATTGATTCTCCAGGCTGCTCTATTTGGTGCTTTCGGAGTTCTCGCAGCAATCTTTCAGCGCCGAGCTACAAATGCCGGTGTTTTGACCAAAAAATTAAGAACGGTTCTTTACGTCCTTTACGTTAGCGCAGTAATCGTGACTATCCGCTGCATTTACCGCATAGTTGAATACTGCGAAGGCTGGGCTGGTGAAGTCTATACTAACGAAGCCTATTTTTGGGTCTTTGAAGCATCAATCATGTTCGTGAATACCCTCATACTCAACTTTTGGAATCCGGGCAAGCGACTACCTCACTCGAATCGTGTGTTCTTGGACAGGGATGGAGCTACTGAGCGTCACGGACCAGGCTGGAGCGATGATAGACCCTGGATTGTCACTACGTTCGACCCTTTCGATGTTTGGGGAATATGCACTGGCAAAGACAAGAAGACACAGTTCTGGGACATGACCGACGAACAACTTGCCCAGCTAGTGGCAGAACAGAAAGCTAACAAACGAAGCTTTATCTCTGGCCTTCTTGATCCTTTCCACTTGTGGGGATCCCGCGGTCTAATTGGGAAACACCTACCCCGGTCAAAGTCAACCGAGCAGGCCAACCACTCCGCTGTCGCTGGCACACCAGCCACTAAGTTGAATATCGATCTCCGTGGTAAGGGGAGTGGCAAGGAGGTCATGGAAATGGCTTAAATATCACATCTTTGGGAAGTCTCTCGGTCAACCATTGCCCTTCTGACTACGAATATTTAAATTCTGCGAAGCATATATCATTCTCAGACCATCCATTCAGAATGTAGTAATGGAAGTCAGAAGCATGCTGTTGGCTTTCTAGGTTGATTTAGTTTGTATCGAAGTATCTATTTGCTTTTATTTTCTCTTTCTTATTTATGTATATCTTTTCTTTCTATTAGGCCTTTGTTATAAAAGCCGTCTGTTTTCCAGTAAACGTCATTCATTAGCCGATTCAAGTTATTTCAGTCTAGGTATGCTTGATCTGATAGGATCAGTCTGCCTTTATAGATACCCAGACAAGTATAAAGTATTGCAGTTTTGTAGCTCGTATCATCTGTATATTACAAGACACGTTAACACACAAAATTTCAATCAAATACGATTTATTGGTGGCATACCTCAATAAAAATGTTCCATCTCACCCCCTCCATCCTCCCACATCTTCGCCCTTTTCGCCTTCTCAGAACAGTCTTTACAATGCAAACCGCTCATCTTGGATTAGCGCCTTCATTCCTGCTCTTATATATTACCAGCAGAACGTTGAAGGGTTTCTGTGCCTAAAAATCCTACAATCCACTTCATCTTCAGCGGAACACCTGCATATGATCAAATAGTTCTTGAAGATCTCTTGCTAGCAGCAACTTGACTCGTTCCCATTGATAGCTGCTGGTTGTACTTGTCGATCCAATGCAGATCAAAAGAAGATAAGGAAGACTCTGTCTATTCAAACCATGAAGAAAAGAAACTATATATACATGGGGAGGGGGTGAGCAACAAGGGGGGGTATAGGCAACAGAAGTAGTGTGATAGGTAAGACAACCCGATTCAGGTCGACAGTACTTTTCCTCATTGCATTTTTAGCTTGCATAGCCTATGTCTCGGCTTTGTTTGCGTTTCATATCGTGACAGTTCTAGCTTAGGTTTGCCTTACTGTCGTCTTTGATAGTACTGGCTTTGACCATAATCTCGCCTCTTAAATGGTACCTAGTAGACTCTCTTTGGTTGACTGAACAAAATCTATGCTGATGGTGGAAGGATCAAGTAGGCACATAATCGGCTCTGGCTCTTCTTACTGGTATGTTCTATATTCCTGGTCCTTCGAAACTCTGATTTGACGCACGCGAAATCAGTCACGGGCAATTTTAGCCCCGAAGGTACTATTTGGAAGGCATTCAGGCCTCGAATGCTATCACGCCTCGTGGCCAACCCTCATGTGTTTCAAAGGAATAACGTTCCATGTCACAGCGTATACATCGTTTACCGAAGTAGAATGATATACTGCAATGCGAATTATCTGCAATCAATGCTGCCATGTACTGCGTTTCTTATTTACCGCCCCATTCCTCCATGAGCATTAACGAGCCAAAAACCCCGGCAAATTACTTAATTCCCATCAACAGAAGCGTAAGACGAGATACAGGATGAAGCTCGGGCGGATGTATATGAGAGCTATATTACAACAACCGCTACACTACAATCAACGACACACCAACACCCCTTCCCCACCATCCTCCACCATCATCCAGAACCCTCGGCCTTCGGAAACGTTAACATGGCAGACCGTCGGGCATGAAATTATAGTTGGAACCGGGCCCCAAAAGTGCTCCCGATGGTGACCAAACGGGCAGCCACATCTACAACCCCAAACCCCAAAGCGCCAGCCCTGCGACAAGCGCAACGGGGACCATCTGGCCGATGCTCACAGCGGCCGCGCCGCCAGTGAACTGCGACGGCTTCGAAGTGGTAGTGGTAGCATTAGCGGTCCTGTTGGCGGCACGCGTCGTCGTAACCGCGACGGGGGTGGTGGAGGCAGCCTTGGTGGTGGCGCTGGCAGAGCTGGTCTTGGTGGTGCTGTTGGCGGCGACGGAGGAGGGGGTGGAAGGCTTGATGGTGATAGAGCTGGCGGAGACGGTGGGGGTGGAGCTGGGCTTGACGGTGCTGCTGCTGCTGAGGGTGACGGGTACGGCGGACGAGATAGAGGAGGAGGAGAGCTTGAACGTGCTGGTGCTGAGGGAGCTAATGGGGGCCAGAGAGCCGAGGGAAGAGGAACCGCTGGAGGCCATTGCTGCTGAGGGCTTGAGAGGACGCGGGAAAACGACCGTGAGGTTTGAGATTGAGATTGAGAGAAGAGCTCAAACGGTGAGAGGGGGAGAGAGAGGGAGAGAAGCGTGTAACGAGAGTAGAATGTTACTTGCAAACGATCGTTCTGTCCTGTCTGAGAAGGCAACCCACTCGCACGCACGCCGTATATATACTTATCCCTTTCACACCCTTTCTCTCGCCTTCTGACTAGCTAATCCTCAATATGCAATGACGCCTTGAGCCGGCGCACGCTCGTCATGTCACTCGGCCGATGTCCAATATTCCTGACTTCTGGATCTGTGCATCTTGCCTAGCCTGTCATGCTCTACGCTCATTCCACATCGCGCAAAGGCGCACGATCCAGCCTCACAATGCTCATTTGGCCACTCAGAGAGCTGCTGTTTTGCAATAGCAGGCTCGTGCGGGACAAGGGGCTTGCGGTAGCCAAGTGGTGGAGCCGAGATGCAGAATGTAGAAGGTAGGAATCTGGGTAGCGAGGGTCTAGAAAGAACCTTTCCGGGCGGAGGGAGCGGGGAGGGAGGCTAGAGGGAAGAATGGCAGCACGTGTAGTTGGTGGTTGTTGGAGATGGGTTGGTGGGGAAGAGAGGATGGATTGAGTGCAGGAGGCGCTTTAGTGATGGCCACGCCGGGTGCGCCGGTGACATTCTGACATTTTGGGGCTTGGAGAAACGCAAAATGTGATGCTTGGAGGAGATGAGATGATTTGAAATACAGGAAGTCCTGAAGATGGATTTCGACAGGGAGTTGGTGTCAATGGATGCACAACTCGAAGTTACGAATCTTTTCAACATGACTTGTTTTTTTTTGGAGCAATGTGCATAGGAAAGGAGGGTTTGCTATATTACGAGATGATAATGTAGCATTGAAGCCTGTTCGTTACAGTTGGCAGCATGGGGCTTGTCGTAGCGTGCTTATGTGAGTGTAGGCAAAGGAGCTCGGAGGAAGTTTTCTCTTCCGATGATGCAAGAGTTAGCGGAAATGGTGAGGTCAAGTTGTTTACGCACGTGCAAGGCCAGCAACACACTCACATACTGTGTACATACCATCTCTCGATCCATCTCCACTCGTAAGTATGCCTAGCAGCGCCTCCGAAAAGGAAGTTATCTTAGGGGTCGTTCGGTTGCAATATGGAGGCCTCAGATTCAGTTCATAATCTGTTGATTCGGAGTGATTTTATCTGCACAGCCTCAAAAATTTGATGTTACTCTCACCACTCGCAAAACGCCAGAATAGTACGCTAAAATATTGGCAACTTTACCATACAGCTTCTGAAATGGAGCTCGTGGCGTCATTTCAATATCTAGCTCGAAACTCCATATTCAGATTCCATTTTAAATATGAAGCCCCCATATTGCATACGGCCGTGCCACAGATGCGTGCTAAATTAGGAAGGAACGCGCTCTTTCTGCCAGACTTTTTCTGCCGGACTTTCAGTTCATATTCAATCTGGCGGTTTTGCAACCGGACGGTCCCTTGGCCGGGGCGTAAACAGATGGAAAGTGCCCCCTGACTCTTCCGCTTGAGTATGCTGCTGCTGGTTCTATGTGCAAGAGTAAAGAGCTCTGCTCTGCATGCTTCACGCCAAATAATTTATAGTTCATTCATCATCTAAGCGGCAGTGTTATTGAAGCAGTTATCGAATCCATCGAACGGCAAACGTTTCATACAAAAGTACAAGTGCCACTGTGTGCCTGAAACCTACTTTGCTCTGGCCGTGCCCATGCGTCCTTCTTCTCTCACCTCTTCCCTACTTCTCATATCCTTGTCTCTCCAACCGTGCCCCCTCCTCTTTGTAAAATTAAAGTGAAATCGCTCATCGTATTCAAAAAAGGAGGCGCAGCACGCTTTGAAGTAGAGCGCAAACATCAAAAAGTCGCTAGAGCACCTAAACAATTTGGGGAACGGTCCTCCTATCCATGAAGCGCCTGCTATGCCAAAACCACCGCCTTGGAGCCGTGAAAATTCAGGGCCGAGGAAATCGAACAAAGCAGAAACAAAATCGTCATGGGCGTAGCAAAGGTAGGAAGTGAAAAGCGGTGTGGGAGGTAAGATGCGGTGGTGATTATTAAAAAAGATTAGTTGGTAATAGTTTCGTGTGCATGTTAAGCAAAGCGTCGAGTAAGGAGGTGTCAAACTTCCAGATAAGTGCAATGCATGTCGTTAGGTATTCGAACAGCAATACGAGAAACTCCTCAAGGTAGATACACTCAAACTAGTCCGGCAATGCGCCCGGAGACGTGTGATTGAACCGAGGAAGAGATTGTCATAAGAGTGGAGAACCAGCCCGGAACAAAGTTGTGGAGAATGAGCAGGATGACTGCAATGAGAAGAGGAAGCTGTTTCCGGAGTTAGCACTGCTAAAAGTCTCAAATGTAATAGATAGAGCCGAACTTACCCAAAAGAACCACAGATTATTATCCTTGGGTGTCTTCTTGAGCTGCTGCGCATGTGCCTCACGCAGCTCTTCTTGCTTTTCTTTCGAGAGGGGCTTCTTCCCGATCCTGATGTCCAAAGTTTCCATTTTGGCGCGCGTCACGCTTGAGGAGGCTTCGCCAACAGTACTGTCAACTTCGGCCGTTTTCTGATCTAATAAGGTCTCCTGATCCAAGAGAGTCTCCGCCATGGTGTTGAGCTTCTTCACAACGTCGCTATCCTCCCCGCGGACGGGATATAGATGATCATATGAAGGAGGTGGAGATGGAGCAGAGAATGGAATATAGTTGCGCCAGCCCGGCTCCTCGACTACTGTCGCTTCGCTTGACGACGAATCGTTACGTTGAGGAATTCGGTGAGGAACAAGAGAGCTGATGCGACGAACCATCGGATGGGTTTGATAATCTGGGAGATTCGGCATTGGGGGCAGTTGGAAAGTGGGGAAGTTCCAGTTGACGTTCTGCTGGAACTGGTGTATCTGGGTAGCCAACTGGTTTCCCCAGTTGAGTATGGCTGCAGGTGAGATTGGTGGCTCTTGTGGAGGTTGTAAAGTTACAGCACGGCCATTTGCAGGGTGAAGTACGGTACTATTGCGTCGTGAGTGGACCCACACGTTCGCTGAAGCAGCTTCGGCACTTTCTTCCACCTCCTCACTAGAGCTGCTGTCGTCTGGTTCAGTACTTATTCCGGATGAGAAATCGCTGATCGGCGTATGAGATGGACCCTCCCATAGTGACCTAACCGAAACAGCACTGCTGGCTCGACTGCGCAATGATACAGCTCCAGCGCTGCGTGTTCTGGTATGGTGAGGTATTCTACGAAGGCTCTCGACAACTTCTGGTGAAGAAGCAAGTTCTTCTGCAAGATAACCTCGAAGACTGCGTGTCATGGGGTCCGCACCTCGGAGGATAAGGCGACGAACAATCTGAGCGTGTCCATGCATAGCAGCCATCATAAGCGGCGTAAAACCACTATTATCCCTGACGTCAGGATTGGCTCCTCGCGCAAGAAGGCCAGCGGCAAATCGAGTGTAACCCAAGCTGCATGCCATCGAGAGCATAGTTGCGCCGTTGCTTCGCTTCAAGTTGAATTTTGGTGGATGTGGGCTTTCGTCCATGTCAATAATGTCTAGTATAGCGAGCAGCAACTCCTCGGTGTCCATCATGGCTTCGGAACCTGTTGCTTGCCTGTGCTGTCGTTGGCCGGTGTAAGATCCGCCAGTTGGAGATCCATCCCAGCTCATTCCTCCAGCTGCCATCCGACGCAATACATCGAACTGGCCTTGACGGGTCCCGTTAGATTTGAGACCAAGAGCTGTGATGGCCATCTCTAGTAGCTGGCGTTCGTCATCGGCGATGTACGTAAACTTGTAATCTGAGGCCAAAATCGGTTGTGGTGAGTACCCTAATTCTACCTTGTGCCTCAAAGTGACTCGAACAGGGCCGGACACTGCAGACGGAGGCACGAGGCACACCAACGTACTGGGGCCCCAAAAAGTGGTGGTCGTGGCTACATTGTCCCCAAACATAACTTCAACCCCTTGGTAAAATCCTCGACCAAGACAGGTCACTTCAATGCCTCCACACTGTGGACCCTCTGCAGGAACGACTTTATTGATGGCAGGTGGCGGATCTGGAATATTGTTAAGTGGGTTTATTAATTGGCTTGCGAGGCTGTTTTGGAATTGTTGGTGTTGATATGCACTCATACCAGGTCGCGACGCGGAGACAGGGCTGCCAGTCCTGCTTGGATGAGCAGAATTGGGAGCAGAAAAGTAAGCACCGTTTGCAAGATTTTCATAGCTTGTAGTCTGAGGACCTGGGGTGATTAAACCAGATGTTGCCTGTGCTGCAGAAGTCATCGGAATAGGCATAGCTAGAGAGGTCGGCACCATTGAAGTGTCTGGAGAGAGTATGTATGAACTGTTTGGAGGGAAGGACGTAGGAGGAATTCCGTTAAGACTAGCAGAGTTGGGGCCACTTGGAAAACTAGTGATCGCCGAATCTGCCCTAGTCATGTTCAATGTGCTGGGAATCTTTCGATGGGCCGAAGAACTGGGTTTCCGCTTCTTGTTCGGACCAATCTGAGCTGATGGCGATGCCTGCCGTGACATATTCCGAGGTGTCATTGAGGCACATGTTGGATGGGATGGTATGCCAGTCGCTTGTCCGATTGCCTGTTGATTCACGAAATGGGACGGATAATGCCGCTGCTGCAGGCTCTGAAGGTCGGTAGTGGAATGATACGGTCTAGGGTAGGCAGTACGTGTCATGCTTTGGTCAGTTTCGTACATATCTTGACCCATCTGCACGTGAGATATCTCAGTAGTTGCCGCATTTGTATTAGACCCCGGGATATTTTGCGTTTTGTGATCATCTGTGATCAATATAGCGCAAGTGATGCTTTGGGCCACGACAACATTTTCAGAGTTTTTTAGTGTGAAGATGACCCTAGGTAATTAGTTTGGCTGCTGCATTGGAAACGTACAAGGAAACTCACTGGAATCCGGTTTTCTCTCCCTGATGTCGGCAGTAGCAGGCAATGCGCATTGGAACATCAATCTGTCTGGCGCCTGGCGGGAAGAACGCTGGTGTGTGAGGAAGCCCATCTTTAGGTGGTTTGGGCTCCTCCCAATCTTTATACTCTTTGTCATTGAAAACGATTACTCGGTCCTGTTCGTACTCGAGCCAGGTTTTCTCATCTTCTACCTTTTTCACTCTCTTTCGTCCCGCACGTTTACGTTCGCGATTCATGCAATTTTCGCAGATGCGCACTTCGCCACCATTTAGGGGATGGCTAGGGTCGTTTCCATCCTCGCTCCCAGCATTTGAGTCGTTGGACGGTCGTCTTGGAGGCATTTGTTCTAAACCCGCTGCGCGTCGATATAACTGTTCCAAGAGTCCAGGTTTCTGTATGGCACTAGCACACACTAGCATTGTGTGCAATTCCAAAGTTTCTGGTTTATTCTCATATTTTTCTTTGTCTTTATCTGTGGCTAGGAGTTTTGGCTTAGAGATTGTGTGTGTTGGTAGATGAAGTGTAGTTACTCCTGGGGGGAGGGGAAAGATAGTGATTCTCATATTGATCTGAGTCTCGACTCGAGACTTGTTTGAATCACTCATGACCCAAAACGAAGGCACTACCTGGATGTGGTCATCAGCTGCATTAAATGAGGCTGTAGCTGGATTATTATATGGTGAAGGCGTCATCCCCAGAAGGCCTGAAGTATGGCTATCTGTCCATACCGGATCCGAAGGGGTTGGATTCCAGCTACTGTGAATGCCGACACCATCTTTAGGAATAGGTGACGGAGATTGGTTGTTAAGAAAGGCAGTTGGTGAGTTGCCTTGGCTTGGTATCATTGGACCAGAGCTAGGTGAACCGTCACGTGAGCTATCTCCAATAAAAAATGCGGGCTTGCCAATGTTCGCGGGTGCCTATGTGAATACTTAGCCAACACCATACAGCTATGACAATGGGTGCTTACCCTGGGGATATGCTGAAGACCGCGACTGTGTTCAAGCTTTGAAGGCGTGATTGTTTCCTCAGGTGGCCCGCTTCCAAAAGGTCCAGGGCTGTTTGGACTACTGAATGAAGGGAAATTTGTGGCCATGTGTGTGCCGATCGAGTCAAGTTCCCGTTCGGTATGCATGAGTTGCTTGTTGTACGCAGTATTTCCATACTCCAGCTTCATATCGTGATCCACAAGCCAAGGACCGTTATCCAATGATTCCATAGATTCAGCCACAATAGGAGAGGTTTTGCGTTTACGACTGCGGGAAGATTCGGACGAGGAGTCTTGAATTGAGCTGTCTGGTGATGCAGAGGAGCCTCCGTCTATGGAGCGAGGTTGAAGGGCGGGTGGCTGGTGGGAAAGAGCCTCGTTTTGCAGATGTACAGGTTTTGCATCAGATACAAAAATCGGAGTTGCTGGGGGAGCGGGAGATTGTATGAAAGAGTCATTGAAGAATTCTGGTTGTGTAAAAGGTGTATCAGTAGCGAAGGACTGATCAAATACAGTAAAGTTGTGTTCACCCCATTCTGCCATGTCAGCGTCAAGTACGACGGGCCTCCATGAGTCGTTGTCCATTCCCTCCTCCAGGTATCAACTGGCAACAACACAGGCGACCGCGGAGGTGATATATATCGCGCTCGCCGAAGGGTAAACAGCGTATTGAGATGGATGAGGGTTCGGGGAGCCGGGAGCAGATCCGGGAAGAGTGAGCGGCCGGAAGCGACTCGGATCGGTGCAGGACGTCTAGAATAGTGACGACATGGTAAGGCTGCGGTGGAAATAGTAGAGAAGCGAAGTTAAAGGGAGGAAGGCAAGGTTTGGTGGCGTCGTCGGGGGTGATGTTTTCAGTGTGTGGTGCGCGGTGCGGAGCTCTTGGCTGGGCAGCAGGTGTAGACGAGTAAGAGTCAAGGCCCACGGTAAGACAACAGGCCCGTCCTACAAGGTGCTCAGGCAAGAGCGCTGGTGAAGTCAAAAGCAAAACCCAAGTTAGAGTAATGCTCTCTCTTCGGCCTATAGTTCTTTGACACTCAGAAGGTGACCGTTGGCCTAATGAAGCTGGAATGGGTCAAGGGCTGCGTGTGATCAGGGAGGGCATGCGGAGAAGAGATTGACGCTATTCTGGCACCCTCGCAACCCCCACAAGTAACAGCCCTTCCTGCTGGAGGGAAGACCTTGCGAGCCACCTTGCGAGCCACCTTGCGACGCTTGCTTGGCCGTTGCTAACACGCAACCTCCCCATGTACTGCTACAACTGCTGCGAGCAGTACCGCTCCGACCTCACCCCGCATGCAATTGCGTCCGTCTGCTCCCTTTTGGCCCTCTCATCACTCGAGTCTCGCGCGTACCCACAGGCACGCAAAGTATATGAACTTCTCACCCTCTGCTCGACGCTCCCCGGCCAATGCTAGCTGCAGCTCTCGGCCTGTTTATCTTTGGCTCGGACTCGAGATAGCATTATGGCTTGGGTCTTCGCAGTAGGCCTGATTCTTCGGAAGGTTTGACGTATCGCAGGCCCTGCTGACGAGCCGCTCTCGCAATGCAGGAATACTGTGTAAGGAAAGTCCTAAGAGGGCGAAGTGTCAGAAACATGCGTGGTCCCAAAAACAGCCGAACCATCGCACGCGGAGATCAGGCCGATAGGCTCAGTGGCCTAGTCACAGTCGCCATCGTCATCGCCCTCGGGCTTTGACTTTTCGGCCTTCTGCAAGGCTGGGAGAGGCCCTCGGCCCGCTTTCTCCACGGGTTCCAATTTCGAACAGGTACAACGGCAAGCAAATTACGCCACTGTATGCAGTCTGGAGATCTCGCCTGCAGACCCCATCTGGATGCCTGTCATTAGGAAAACTTTTACTCGTGCCGACTTTACCTTACACGTCGTTGCTCATTGTTTGCGTAACAGAAACATCCCGCACGAACGAAGTTTTACGGATGCTGAAGAAGCCTTTCATTTAGCCCTTCCGGGACTCCTCCGTTAGCCTCCATAGTGGCAACTCAACGCCTCCTGCCTCTGGTGAATCTGTTCCAGCTATCTGCAGCCAGCGTCGTGTTGCGTTATCAACAGTGATTTGCCATCGAACCTGAATCATCGATATATCGCACATATCCTTGATTACAGGTTAATCTGCTTAGTTTTCCCATTACCATTGACCCGAAAACGACCAATTTAGAATTTTGCCATTGATATTTCATCCGATTTTAAGATGACCCTTTCGTGTTATTTATTAGAATGCAACACCATTGATGCAACATTGACCATATCCACCTTAAAACTTTAAGCTTCCTAACTCGATCCATGGGAAGCAATACTAGGCCCAAAAATACTCCACAGTATAAAGCAGCTTGGGTTGACACAAAAGCCCGAACCGTTCCAATCTCGGAAAGTGAACCGTCACTGGGTGTCATCACCAGCTGCACAGATATAACACCATATCAACACCGTCAGTTGAAGACCGTGCCTTGCGTTGAGCCTCGCCGTCCGCTCTCTTCCTATATTGTGATCGCCAGCTTTAGGGTCTAGAAGTTTGTCATTTCTCTGCATCCAAATAAGGTTGGCGGAAAGGGTTGGCTCTCCACCGAAATGCTCGATTTGTATCGTGTTATCTAAACGGCCTTCTTACGCCAAATCTATACTAATTACATGTGCAATGCCTTTCGGGGACGGATGGAATCCCAAAAAAAAGCTCGAGACTATCCCTTAACCCGCCGACTTGCGTCCAACTGTTATCGATAAGGGTTTAGCCAATCAGATCAAATCGTCATACTCAGGAATATGAAACTGGTGATGTCCACTAAATATCATATAAACAATCTATATAGCTTATTTCTTATATTTAAGTCACTCAATATAAGGTAGCCAATACTCATTCTTTCTGCAGAACGGAATCTGACATATTTTACACTTAAAATGCGTCCTTGGCGCTCGCAGAGGCCCCTTTTAGTGTTTACTGTCTGGTGTTTGGTGTACCATGGTCGTGAAAATCGGGCAGTTTTTAGCGACCCGATTTAGTTAAACGTTAGGCATATTGAGTCGGCTGAACAAGGTCTAATTGAAAGGCATGGTTGATGGTATTCTATTGATTAAATCTATATAGGCTATATGCGTACTTCTGATTCTAGTTGTTCCGCACGGACCATATACTCAATGAACGTCGACCTGACAGTGGGACATCTAAAGGTTATTATATCAGTACTATATTTACTTTAGTAATTCTTTTAAGCTCGAGTCCGTACGTCTGAATCGATGCCGCTCAATGAAGATCAATTATCTCGTTCCATGTTAGGATAAAACTCTTAATTCAGGGTACCAACGACAGTATGGTTCTAGTGCTAAACCACCTGCCGTCCCTCCACTTGGGTCTTTCAAGGCTTTTTGTCTTTCTATCGAATTTCAGGTGCTGCAAACACTTCCCCACCGCATTCTAGAAAGATCCCCAATCATGCTTGTGTATCTTAGTTCATCGCTGGCTATGATGAGTTTGCTTTTATTTACGCTCCAGCGTCCTTGTTTATTGAAGTAAAACTATTTTCCGGTACCGATACGCAATTGAAAACGCTCCCAGAGATTTCTGTGCTGTATCGATTTTACCACTTGCTCATGTCTCTACAATGGGGTTAGTTAAGGAATTGCTACAGATGTTCTTACACTGGAACCTCGCAAAGGCACTGCATGACCCAGAGCAGCCGGGAACCTTTATCACGATGAACCCGCCAACAATGGCCCTGCGAACTGGGCTTTGTCGCCGATACGGAAGTTCATTCGTACGATGATTCATCACGATCCAAATAAACGCTGGCTCACAGGATAAAATTTACGAGCATTGGTTTCGATATAATGGTTCTTGATGCGGCGCCACTGCTCTCATCTATTTGCCTCTAACCTTCCCCTCCAAGTGAACTTTGCTAAACCTTACTTCATTTGGGAAACCTTTGCAATATAATCGTCACTGGACCACATGCAAACCAATTGTAAGTTTTGCTGAGACATTGGGCACTGTGGCAAAACCCCTTTCCCCCTCTCCTGAGCACCGCTGCAATACAGGTCCCGTGACAAACTCCTTTCGCACCGCTGTGTTTCTGCCAGCGATTAGAAAATCTCATCTCCTTTAATGCCGGATTGTCTCTGCAGCTAACGCTCCAGGATATCATTGCCTCCCCTGCCAAATTAATTTTATTATATTCTTCTGACCATTGCTTCATTTTCTTCTAATCTCCCATCTCTCCCATTCTACATAAACAACACCGTATGATCCTCCTCCATCTTAGGCATTATATATATGACACTCCCTTCATAGCTTGAATCAATGCTTTACCAAGGCTACATCACATGGTACTTATCAGTGCTGTATGTCCTATAACTGTTGTGGAAATCCATTTTACCACTACTAGCACCACAAAAATGATCCTAAATGTATGTATATGAAAGTAACACGCCATCATATATCCAAACAGACGTTCATACTATCTCATTTCTAAATCTGCAATAAGTTTTCCGCCAACACCCATTCGCCACATGCCCGAAAGCCGAAAACCGGCACTCAGATAGCATGCAGCCCTCACATCAGCCGGCATCTGCAAGGCCAAAAACAACCGAAATATCTCCCCATCCCCAAAATAGCTGGCAATTACAATTCAGCTCACCTACACCACGCCAGCAGCCTGGCTCTTAGTCCTGTACTCCTCGAAACTCGGCGCACGGTCAGCGGAGCCGCCCGCGTTCTCCTTCCCCTGAATCTGTGTCTCCCACGCCTCCTCTTCCTGCGCGATTAGTGCATGGAATTTGTGCTGCTGGCCGCGCGGGAGGTAGATCGGGGGTTGCTTGAGTTGAGCGGCCGGCTGCGTGATGAGGATGTGCTTGATCGGCGACCCTACACGTCATCAGCAAAACGCCCCAGGACAACATTCCACCACACGAATAAAACCAGACCGCAGAAGGAGTTGCAGTACACAAGAGGAGCGGGGGTACAACTCACCAGGCGTCTCAAACATGCTCTCGCCTAACAGCCTCTCCAACACTGTCCTGAGCCCTCTCGCACCGGTCCCCATCCCGCCGGCTGCCTTGGCAACTTCCCTTAGCGCGCCGCTTGTGAAGCGCAGCTCGATGCCGCTGAGCTGGAATAGCTGCTCGTACTGGCGCAGCAGGCTGTTGCGCGGCTCTGTGAGGACCCGCACCAGCGCCTCTTCGTCGAGCGCGGACAACGCACACGAGATCGGGATGCGCCCGACGAGCTCGGGTATCATGCCGTATTTCTGCAGGTCGGCGGGCTCGACGAGGTCGAGGGTGTTATAGAGGGCCTGTTGGGGGGGCGAGGAAGGCTGAGGGGATGCGTTGGGGGCCTTGCCAAAGGGTGTGGAGCGGGCCGGAGTGGGCGGGGGGACGAAGAAGGGGAGGTGCTTCTTGAAGAGGGCGTCTTCGCCTTTGAGCATTGTGTCGTGGGGACCGGAGTTGGGGTTTGAGGCGCGCACCGGGGCGCCAAAGCCGATGCTGCCTTTGGAGATGCGGTCGAGGATCATTTTGTGCAGCCCGATGAAGGCGCCAGTGAAGATGAAGAGGATGTTGTCGGTGCGGATATTGAAGACTTCGCCTTTGCCGCCGGGAGGATTGGTGTTCATTCCTCCCCCCGCACTACCTCCACCGCCGCCTGGGTTAAGAGGATTCGAGGAAGGAAAGCCGCCGCCGCCGCCCGGTATCGTGCCGTGACTCCTCCCACCACCACCTCGCTCTTGCTTTGCTTGGATCTGGAGTGTAGTACCTTCAATTATCTTGAGGAGAGCTTGTTGAACGCCCTCGCCGCTGACGTCTTTGCCATGAGCGACCTTCGCAGTAGCGATCTTGTCGATCTCGTCGAGACAGATTATACCCCGCTCGGCGGCTGCGACGTCGTAGTTTGCAGCTGCTAGGAGGCGCTGCACGCAGACTTCGGCATCTTCCCCTATGTACCCAGCTTGTGTGAGAGGTGTGCAGTCGGACATACTGAAGGGAACGTCGAGAACACGCGCGAGGGTTTTGGCCATGAGCGTTTTTCCAACGCCGGAAGGGCCTAGGAGGAGGACGTTGGATTTCTCGATCGTGAGCGGAGTGTAGTCGAGGATTTGGGGTGTTTCGTGGGGGGGTTGCTCTTGCGATTGAGGTTGAGGAGAGGGAGGGTATAGGTCTATTGTAGATTGCTGGCCTGGAAATTCATCTACTACATGTATAAGTCATGATTGCTTTTCGTAAATGGTGTCGGGTGGTGGATGTACTTTCTACGGGATGCCGATGCCCCATTTCCCTCCTAGCTGCTTGCGCCTCAAGCTCTGCCTGCTCATTATCTAGCCGTTGAAGCTCCTGTATCCGCTGGTAATGATTGTACACAGCAACACTTAGCACCTTCTTCGCTCTCTCTTGTCCCACCACGAATTGGTCTAGATGTTGTTTCAATGCTTTGGGCGTTATCCGAGGCGCTCCTACATTGCTTGCTCCACCCAGCGGGCCGCCGGTCGGCTGACCGGGCTCGTATATACCTGTGAAACCCTGACCTGAGAAGTCTGAGCGGTGGTATTGGCCTGATGAGGATTGCTTTGCGGAGGTGAGGAAGCTCCGGCGGATCGAGGCCAGAGCGAGGTAAGAGACGCGGGCTTGCGGGGACACAGTGATATAGAGAGCTGTCTTCGTCATGATGGTAGGATTGAGCGCTCCTAGAGCGCAAGGTTGAAGCTATCCTGGAGAGGAGAGGTGGTGGGTGGCGGAGGTCAGCGACCTTGTGTCCTGAACATGACCTCTCCAACCCTTGAGTCAAAGCTCGGCGGGGTTCCAGCGGCGACTGATAAGCGCGTCCAGGGGATTTACATTAATTAATCGACGGGGACTGGGGTTCTTTTCATCTGTGTGCCCAGCTGTATATAGGAGAGGATATGAAGGGTGGGAAATTCTTGAATAGAGGATGATGCTGTATTATAAGCGTATTGTAAGTGGTGTAATAGCCGGTGATAGGGTATTGTCGGCGAGTGAGCCATTTGAGGCGCCAACACTAAAGAAGCAAAGGTCAACGGCAGCTATACCGTTTGTGGGCAGGGCTTTTTTATGACGTTTGTTGCAGGGTCTGGCGCTGGTTGGGATTGTTCGTCGCTCAGCTTTTGTGTAAGTCCCAATGGTGGGAATCCAAAACCCCGCAAACCATATCTAACCCTATAAACTGTCGCCTCTTGCGGCTGCTCATGGTTTTTTCTCGTGTGCCCCTTTTGTGAAACCCTTTGAAACTCACAGCCGCCTGCTATTAAAGGCTCCGACTGCGCCCCCAGAGAGTCCATATCAATCGTAGACATGGCACTCAATGAAGCTTCACACAACACTGTCATGACGGGCCCCGCAGGTGATGTGCCTGGAGATGGAACTGGTATAACGCCATTCTCATACCCTCGAATCGAATTGAATTGGCTAATTGATTATAGGAATTACTCAGCTCGATCCATGGCTATCACCGTTCAAGGATGCTCTTCGCAGCAGATACAGCAAGGCACAGCAATGGATCAAGACCATCAGTGAGACAGAAGGTGGAATGGAGAAGTTCTCAAGAGTAAGCAGTCCCTCTCTATTCTGTATGAAGAGTAGTGTTAATTTTATCCATAGGGCTTCGAGAAGTTTGGGTTTAACGTCAAGGAAAATGGCGATGTGGTGTATCGAGAGTGGGCACCGAACGCCCTACGGGCATACTTGATTGGAGATTTCAGTGAGATCGTGATCTTATTAAGACGCAAACCGTATACTTACGAGGATCGTTTCCAGATAACTGGGATCGCGACGCTACGCCAATGACAAAAGACAGTTATGGAGTTTGGGAGGTGACGATACCTGGAAAGGATGGACAAGCAACTATACCTCACGATTCCAAGATCAAGGTACTTCTGCATGAACCTACCACAAAGACAGCAACATCTGACAAGGAATCTCAGATATCTCTCGTCGTTCCTAACGACCACGCCCGTCAAGAGCGCATCCCTGCCTGGATCACCCGAGTCACTCAGGACCTCAGTGCTTCCCTAGTGTACGACGCTCGGTTTTGGAATCCTTCAAAGGAACGGCAATATGTCTTCAAGCACCCTAGACCCCCGAAGCCCCTTAGCGCTCGAATCTACGAAGCCCATGTTGGTATCTCCTCGGCCGAGCCGAAAATCGCGACATACAAGGAATTCACACAAAACGTCCTACCCCGAATCAAGCATTTAGGGTATAACACAATCCAGCTGATGGCTATAATGGAGCACGCATACTATGCAAGCTTTGGATACCAAATCAACAGCTTTTTCGCTGCTAGCAGTCGGTACGGACTACCGGATGACTTGAAAGAGCTTATCGACACTGCTCATGGCATGGGAATCACAGTTCTATTGGATGTCGTGCATAGCCATGCATCGAAAAACGTCCTGGATGGTCTGAATATGTTCGACAACACCGACCATTTATACTTCCATGAAGGTGCAAAAGGAAGACATGAGCTATGGGACAGCAGACTGTTTAATTATGGCCACCATGAAGTGCTAAGATTTCTTCTAAGCAATCTTCGGTTCTGGATGGACGAGTATCAGTTCGATGGGTTTAGATTTGATGGAGTAACGAGCATGCTTTACCTCCATCACGGTATCGGAACGTAAGTTCTTTCCAGCACCAAATCTGAGTCTTCTTGCTTGCTAATATATGAAAGTGGATTCTCTGGTGGATACCACGAGTATTTTGGGCCTGGAGTGGATGAAGAAGGTGTTGTTTATCTCATGTTGGCGAATGAGATGCTCCATCAGCTCTACCCAAGCGTCATCACCATCGCAGAGGACGTTTCAGGTATGCCAGGACTGTGCGTTGCACTTTCGCTAGGCGGGATTGGATTCGACTATCGGCTGGCTATGGCAATTCCAGATCTTTACATCAAGTGGCTAAAGGAGAAGCAAGATATCGACTGGGATATGGGAAATCTTGCCTTTACTCTAACAAATCGTCGCCGTGGCGAAAAAACTATCGCTTATGCAGAGAGTCACGACCAAGCGTAAGTCGATTTGTTGCCATTGCTTTCAACACAACTAAAATATCGCAGTCTTGTTGGTGACAAGTCGCTACTCATGTGGCTTTGCGATGCTGAGATGTATACAAACATGTCAGTGGTAACTCCACTGACTCCGGTCATCGATCGTGGTCTTGCACTCCACAAGATGATTCGATTGATTACACATGGTCTAGGAGGGGAAGGATATCTAAACTTCGAGGGCAACGAATTCGGGCACCCAGAATGGCTGGACTTTCCCAGAGAAGGGAATGGCAACAGCTTTCACTACGCCCGCCGACAGTTTAATCTCGTTGATGACCACCTTCTTCGTTACAGGTTCCTTAATGAATTTGACAGCAAAATGCAGTGGACCGAAGAGAAGTATGGCTGGCTCCATTCTCCTCAAGCCTACGTTAGCCTGAAGCACGAAGGCGACAAGGTCATCGTATTTGAGCGGGTTGGTCTACTCTGGATCTTCAATTTCCACCCCTCTACCAGTTTCACAGACTATCGTGTAGGCGTCGAGCAGGAGGGCACCTACAGGATAGTAATTAGCTCTGACAGCAAGCTGTTTGGTGGGCACGGAAATGTGGACGAGAGTACGAGATTCTTCACGACACCTTTTGGATGGAATGGAAGGAAGAATTTTTTGCAAGTCTACATACCCACACGGACAGCTATTGTAAGAAACCCCTCTTGTTACTTTGAGTTGAGTGTGGCATTTACTAACTATCACAGGTCCTCGCGCTCGAATCCACATTGTAGTGGTGGAAACCCCGTGTTAATGTTATGATTGTATTCTGTTTTGCAGATACTGCAATAAAATGACTAATTTGTACTGGAATGGCTTGGGGATTCACCTTTCACCTTTTAGATAGAATTATGACGAGCATTTTGTTTTCTTTTTCACGTGACGGGCTCCCTTTAGCCCGACCTTGGCTCGGTAATTTCACGAAGCTCACAACACCATGCAATTAGCTCTTGCTTAAAGTTGAATATTGCGATTAGAGTAGCTCCCTGCTAACAGCTATAACATTTCCAACCGGTAGCTGGCTGGCTGGTGAATTGCAGCTGTGAAAGGTTTCCGATGCAAAATGCTGTGACCATCTCTTAGCCTAAGACGGTTGGCGCGGTTTCTGCCGAGTGCCCTTCCTTGGACCTAGTTCAATCCTCAACCCTCAAGCTCCATTTCATCCACTCTACACCTCTTCACTCTCATCACGTCTCCCTCCTACATCTCTCACAATGCTCAAGAGGCAAGTACTATCTACAGATGAACCCAATTGGTGATTTCGTGGGTCTGACTTGGTCTTTACAGCGCCATTACGAGGCCGCTGCGAGCCTCAGCGTTCCGCCGGTCGGCGACCGTCCAACGCGCCTTCCAACCCATCAAGAGCAACTTTGCTCCTGCTCTGTCTGCTCGGTTCGCAAGCACAGACTCGGCAAGGGATGGCAAGATCCACCAGGTCATCGGTGCCGTCGTTGACGGTACGAGAAAACTTTTTCCGCTCGGGCCGGCAATGGAGCTCCTTGCGACCCATTGTCGGAGTGAGATGAACAAGGAAGCTAATCATCAATTACAGTGAAATTCGATACCGAGCAGCTTCCACCGATTCTCAATGCCTTGACGACGGACAATGGCGGCCAGAAGCTGGTCCTAGAGGTCGCGGTAAGACAAGCCGATATGAAGGTATACAAGGCAACATCGCTAAACAGTCGATAGCAACATTTGGGAGAGAGTGTTGTCAGGTGTATTGCTATGGACGGTGAGTGTGTTTGTTCCCCCTGTTCATCAATTTTTTTTGCTAATCGCGATCGAAAAATTAGGTACCGAGGGTCTTGTCCGAGGCTCAATCGCTACTGATACTGGCTCACCTATCATGATTCCCGTCGGCCCTGGAACTCTCGGCCGTATCATGAACGTCACTGGTGATCCCATTGATGAGCGAGGTCCCATCAAGGCCACTAAGAAGCTTCCCATCCACGCCGATCCTCCAGAGTTCATCGAGCAGTCAACAACCGCCGAGGTCCTAGTTACTGGTATCAAGGTCGTTGACCTGTTGGCACCATATGCTCGTGGTGGAAAGATTGGTCTCTTCGGAGGTGCCGGTGTCGGAAAGACTGTGTTCATTCAGGAGCTGATTGTACTAATACACCACCTACATAATCAAATAATCGCTAACCGTGTTATAGAACAACATCGCTAAAGCTCATGGTGGTTTCTCCGTGTTCACTGGTGTCGGTGAGCGAACTCGTGAGGGTAACGATCTGTACCACGAAATGCAAGAAACCTCCGTCATCCAGCTTGATGGCGAGTCCAAGGTTGCCCTAGTATTCGGTCAGATGAACGAACCCCCAGGGGCTCGTGCTCGTGTCGCTCTTACTGGTTTGACTGTCGCTGAATACTTCCGTGATGAGGAGGGTCAGGATGGTAAGTCGATTGCAAAAGAAATTGCTATTATTTTTACTAAGACTTGGATAGTGCTTCTCTTCATTGACAACATCTTCCGTTTCACACAGGCTGGTTCTGAAGTATCTGCCTTACTTGGTCGTATCCCATCTGCCGTCGGTTATCAACCCACTCTCGCCGTCGATATGGGCATTATGCAGGAACGTATCACAACCACACATAAGGGATCTATCACATCCGTGCAGGCCGTGTACGTGCCTGCTGATGATTTGACTGATCCTGCCCCTGCCACTACCTTCGCCCATTTGGATGCCACTACTGTGTTGTCTCGTGGTATCTCTGAGTTAGGTATCTACCCCGCTGTCGACCCTCTAGACTCCAAATCCCGTATGTTGGATCCTCGTGTTGTTGGTGAGGACCACTACCAGACCGCAACCCGCGTCCAGCAGATGTTGCAAGAGTACAAGTCGCTCCAGGATATCATTGCTATCTTGGGTATGGACGAGTTGTCGGAAGCTGATAAGTTGACTGTTGAGCGTGCCCGGAAACTTCAGAGATTCTTGAGCCAGCCTTTCACTGTTGCTCAGGTCTTCACGGGTATTGAGGGTAAGCTGGTCGATCTTAAGGACACCATCAGGTCCTTCAAGGCGATCATGGACGGCGAGGGTGATGACCTACCGGAAGGTATGCTATGAAACTCACATTAGTGTTCCAATAACAGATCGCTGATATATCTTGTAATACAGGTGCTTTCTACATGGTTGGCGACTTTGAGTCAGCGCGGGCGAAGGGTGAGAAGATTCTTGCGGACCTTGAAAAGTCGTAGACTCGGAACTCGATGACAAAAATCCGCCACCTGATAGATACCCATCAGAAAAACAGCCCCTCGTGTATATTCCTATTGTACAGAACCAAAAAATAAATATCGGGAGGAACACGGGGGGTTTGGCTTTTCCCCCTGGATTTCTGGCGGGTTTTTAGCAGATGACTTGTAATCCTACTAGTGGCAAACTTTGCGCTTCTATTTTGCTCTGATCTTCTTGCGTCTTTGTCTTGTAGTCGTCACTCATCAAAGATTCCTCTTAGCTGGTGGTGAGGTAAAAAGATGGATCTTCTCTTTGTTTAATACTTTGCTTGCCTGTTGCAATGCGGGTATGTGCGTATGCGTGAAATGTGGCTGTCTCCCTCCATGTCCTCTAATTCCACGATGACGATATGTTAGAATGAAGAGATCCCGCTTTTAATAGAAGCCATAATCTTTGAACATTGGGTAACTCAGTAAATGGGTCTCGTACGGAACACTAACTACCGTCTCCGACTCTAGTATAGTATTTGTGCTCTTTCCGGCCTCTAGTAAACATAATTCGGGAGTTCCATTTCGCAGAAATATTTTTCGTAGCCCATGTCTCAGTTATCTCATAAATCGGACCCTTCGTGGATTGTTGGTGCACGGGTGTACTGCTCCTTATCAACCAACGAAATGCTCCATGAAGGTCGCGGTTTTAGTGGTAAGGAAAGCTCCCCAGAGCGTGGCGATTCGCAACCAGCCCAAATTAACCCCAACACGGAGGCCACAGAGCGTATCGAGTTGTCTAGCGGCTTGATACAAATCGAATTCCTTCGGGGCCAAAGACCGAAAATCGTCATGGACAGAGGCTGTCGATCCGTAAGTTGGCTCTTCAAGGCCGAGACGGAGCCATTCATATCATACCTGAGTATCAAAATGTTGGTAATCCTTGGGTTAGTAGAAAATTACTTAGTTTACCTTGTATAGGTTGAGATTCATGCGATGAGTGGATCGTTAAGGGGTCCACAAGCTCAACGACTGGTTGGCTACCTTAGGAGTATATTAAGCATTAGCGTGGTGAAGCGGAACCTAGTAATTAATCCTCGGTGCCACTCTCTTCCTTGAGGGAGGAATGTGAGTCGACCTAGGTCCAGATGAGGCTACATAGAGAGGTTGTAAATATACGATAGAACTGCATGGGATCTCGGTGATGCAGTCGGCGTGCTGTGTCATGTTGCAACAAATTGTTAGATGTGCCAGCCGATGAGTTCCTTATAACTCTACTTTTGGAAATTCTCCAACAAGCAACCTCACAAACTAATCCCATCTTCATACTAGTCAGTACAAATAAGCTTCAAGCATTCCACACAACGAAATACCTCACAACATCCGTGTGCACGGTGTGAAGACACGAGAGAATGGATTACCAACCAAGCACAGACAATAAGCCGCAAAATCATGGAATCGCGCAAGGAAAAATTCGATGAACAAGACCAGCTAGCTCAATACTTAGCGACCCCCATCGGTATTATTTTAGCCGTCAAGACGCTTCGGCAAAATGTGGAAGAGATAAAAGAGAGAGCCACGAGCATACAATACAGAAAGGATAAGGCACAAAGGCCTACGCTTCTGCCCACCCCCCAACCGTAGCACAAAAAGTCCAGATGGTGCCAAACACGCAGCAAGCCCCATTCCCTAACCATATCGCTATAACACCCTGGCAGAACTGGCTGTGAAAGAAAAGAATATTCCAGAAGAAAGACCAGAGTATACAAATACAAAGAGAAGATGCCTGCATATACAAAGTTGTTTTCGTGTATTCTTGTGATTGGACTCCCGTTTCACTCCATTACGACGATGCTGGCATCGGTTCGTAATCTTGATCAAAAAGAGGCCGGCCTTCCGTCCTGCTGTTCGTGCATCCTTCATACCCCTATCTCCCAAATCCTTCAATTTCATAATTCGCCCACCCACTCATAGCTATTATTCTGCAACGCTTTGCGCCGCACCTCTTCCCCTAGGCGCACCACCTCTGCCCCTAAAGCCACCTCTTCCGCGGCCAAATCCTCTTCCACGACCGCGTCCCCTAAATCCGCCTCTGTACCCATCAACACTGCCTTGTCCGAAAGTCTCCAGATTCTTCTTGCGTTCCTCGCTCCTAAACTCTTGCCCGCCGAGCCTACGTGATTCTTCGCGATCCTTTAGCTCCGAAGAGATATTATCAAAGAAGCTGGTGCTCTTGTTGTACGAGGCAGCAGCCGGAATGACGACGTCACCCTTCTCCGATAGTGCAGGTTTGAGTACATCTTCCGTGCCATTTGCAGCATGGCCATTAGTGGCAGTTTTGGAAGCAGGTGACGCAGCGATGTCACCACCGAGCGGCGAGCCCGATGCGATGGCTTCCTTGGCCAGATCCCGCTTGTTGAACTTCGCGTTTGCAGATTCGAAGTCGAAATCGGTAGCAGGGACTTCCATTTTCGGCATTGGATGTGCGCTGTGTAGGTGTGCACCCCTTCCACCTCTTCCTCCACGCCCAGCGCCCCGATGACCAGCAGCATAACCACCAGTGCCAGGCTGCTTGGAGTGGCGAATGTGATCGTTTGTGCGCATGTCATTGACCTTCTTGGCAAGGTTGTCCATGACGTCGTTCTCTTGCTTGTTTTGCTGTGGAGCCTGTGCCTTTGGTCCAGGGCCTGGACCTAATTTGGCCATTGCGGCAGCAACAGCAGCGGTTGCAGCTTGTGTTGCATTCTGGTATTGTAGCGCTGCATTTGCGGCAGCTTGGCCGGGTTGGGTGGGTGCTGCAACTGGCTGAGTGGCTGTGGTTGGGGGAACGGCGGTCTTGGCACTTGGGCTGGGGAGAGGTACTGCGGGAACAATTCGGCTGCTCTTGGGTCCTGTGGGTGCGCTCTTAGGAGCACCAGATGGTTGAGTTGGCGGCGCCAATGTTTGTGTTTGAGCAGCGTGTGCGGCAGCAACATCTGGCTTCGATTCTTCCGGAGGTGGTGGGGCTTGTTTAGGTGCGGTTGCAGGAGCTGGCGTGGTAGACTGGCTCGTAGGTTTGGCCGTAACTTTCGTCTCTGTAGGTTTCGTCGAGTCTGTCTCAGACGCCTTTGACTGAACATTCGGTTTCTCCTCTTTACTGACGGAAGGTCCAATGGGAGCAGTTTGCGTACCTTTGGGACCTTGAGGAGGCTGTTGTGGCTGGCTCTGTTGGCCGGGTGGACCGATTGGCATGGGAGGCTGCGGAGAGAACGGCCCAGGTGGTTGAGGAAAGCCCTGACCTGGCGGCGGATACCAATTAGGTGGTGCACCTCCATAAGGACCAGCCATGCCTGGATATCCAGGGAAGCCACCAGGGCCACCCGGGCCACCTGGACCACCAGGAAACCCACCCTGAGGACCAAACCTTTGACCTTGAAATGGAGGATACGGTGCATACGGAGGAGGATACTGTCCGGCTTGCGAGAAATTAGGAGGTTGTTGAGGACGTTGTGGCTGATTTTGTGGTGGCCCTTGTGATGGCCCTTGTGATGGCCCTTGTGATGGCCCTTGTGATGGTTGAGGTCGAGCGGCCTGTGTTTACACTCGTGTCAGCTACGTGGAACCTAAAGGAGTGTCTATCAAAGTGAAATATGTCCAAATAAATCAGAAGGAAGGCAACGGAAATATCCACACAGTTTTGCGCTCTCGGTGGTATATCGATAATTTACATCCGAAATGCTTCATCATCTAGCGGGGATTGAAAGAAGTGATAGGGTATGTCTTACCCCAAGGATAGCCGGGTCGTTGGGCATAGGAGGAGGCGGTGCAGGCTTCGTCTCTTTAGGCGGGTCCTCGATTCGCAGATCCTTCACGTCACTACCTCGAAATACAATGTACTCGTAGATGTTGTCTGACGCTGGAATTTCGTCATCTCCATTGCGCCGACCTTCTGTACCGAACGAGGTCACGTTCTCGAGTGCGACGGTCGAGTTCTCTGAGTTGATTTCATGAAGAGTGCCGACATATCTAAGTTGGTGATGAGTACCGAAATCAAGGGTAGAAGGTTTCAGGTGAGGACTGACCTAATGTCACTCTTCGAGATGAGAGATATTCGTGATCTGTAGTTCATTTCCATTAGCTGAAGCTCCTTTGCAGTAAGGGCTGACCTTGTGCCGACTGACCCAATAAATTCGGACATGATGGAAAGGCAAGGACGTGATGAAGTACGGGAGAAGGGAGGAGAGGAGGAGAGAGAAAGGAAAAGAAAAGAGATGTAGAGTCGACGGAGTTGGGGAGAGTAGTTGAAGGTTGCGCGGCGGTGTTTGTGGGAGGTTGTTGCAAGCCCTCGCCAAAAGAGAAAGCTGAGCCTCTCCGGCTAAACTACGGGTGTACTTCCCAGCCACCACCACATCACCAACGTCCATCCCGAGGCTCTTTATCGAATGTTAATATCAGCGACCAATTAACGATAGCGTTTGTTCAATTTGAAACTACAAGTTCAAAATGAACACCTCGGAGCCTTCTTCTGCCTCTATAGGTCCTAATGCTATCAATGCCGCCGTGGACAGGTACCCGTGGGACGACGATCAAGAGTTCCAAGCAGGCCTAAGAGCCATTCTGGGCACTAACAGTACCCTAGAACAAGCTGCAGAACTAACTCTACGTGCGCGATGCTTCTACTACTCAAGGTAAGCTCACTCTCCAGCAGCCACCTCTTTCAATCTCACCATAGGTAAACCCCACTCTAACTTGTATACTCTAATAGGAAGTTCAACACACCCATTGACTTCGACGCCTATAAGGCCTACAATGCACAGCATGGGCTGAGGCAGCCACCCGCATCCACGAACGGTATTCCTCCCTCAGCGACTGCAGCTTCCAGCCCCCCAGAACCCTCCATCTTCTCAACATCATCGCCAGCGGAAGGCGCCCCAGCTTCTTCCGAGCCCACAGCACCCTATCCGACCTCCTTTGCGCACATAGTCGAGCTTATTACTACCGGGCAGCCCATCCCTGGCATTAAAGAGATCCCCAACACGACCCTCGAGGGCCAAGGCACGCAATCCGTGAAAACAAAGAGACGGAAGCCATGGGAGAAAGCGACGTCGGAAACCAGCACCCCGGGCAACATCCAAGCTCCGGACAGCGCCAAAGATGCCTGAAAACTCAAAGTCCGTTAAATGCCCGAATCAAGACAATTCCAAATCAAGTTAAAAACGCTCAGGACAACCTCCCGCAGCCGGATCCCTGTCCGCGATCCGCAGAGCGTGACTACGTTTAATCTACTTACATTGCGTCCGCCATTACGCGGCTGCGGCCCTGAAATGCGGGTGCGAAGGCCGCGCGCAGTCGAAAGAACGCAATTATCGTCACGCAGTGCCCATCTGATCCTTATGCAGCACAGCCGCTTCTCTATCTTGTGCTTCCGGAGTCCGATGTCGGACTTCTGCTCCCGACCTCACCGAAAGCCTCACTTTCAAACTAAAACCCTGGAATCGGTCTCTGGAACATCTCTTACAGCCGTGCGGAACGTGCTGGTGCTGTCTGTGCTTTGTTGATGCCGGATTGTGGGGTTTAATTTAAATTCAAGCTCACCTCGTTTCTCGATGCAGAAGGGATCCACGCTTGGTTTTGAAGGATCTGGAGGAAGTACAAGGGAAAGCGCGCAGCGCTGCGCAATGAATTTTGATACTAGTTTTTGAGACTCCAGATGTGTACAGATCCCTTGGGTATTTCCCCTTCATATGCAAGTTCCGCCAAAATGCAGACAGTATATCCAATATATCCCTTTCCGGAGCGCGCCAGATGCCATGCCAAATTATCCGTGGAAGCGACTGTCCCTGAAATGTCTCCGTGGCTATGCAACCAAAATCCAAATCCCAAGTGAAAGTCCCAATACTTACACAAGCAATGAAAAAACATAAAGGAAAAAATTATCTCTGATGTTCAAATCCTCCCAAAACTCACAAGACGGCTTCCAAGACCTTGTCCTTCAATCCTCTAATCTCCTCCTGAGTTTCGCACAGTCTCCTCTGCGCTTCTAAAAACTTCGTCTTCCAACATACAACCGTGGTCTGCAAATCTTGCACGCTCTGGCCACTTCCACTCCCTCTTGTTCCTGCCTCATCCCCAGCTCGCTCAGGGCTACCACCTTTGTTTTCTCCGTTATCGAGGCTGACTCCTCTGATCGTCCACTCCCCTGTCAAGCCCCCAAATGTCACGTTCCACACGACGTCAAAACTCTCTCTGATCCTCTCGCCACCCTCTGGCATTTCGTCCTCATCTTCATCGACGGGAGAATCATATCCGTCACCTCCAATCCTGAATCGTTGCACCACAACCTTCTTGGCGCTTCCAGTTGGCCCACCACTGCCCATGCCTACCTGTCCACACAACCCTAGGCAGCTGGCGATGGCAAGACGAAAAGATGAATCGGCCATGCTTTTACCTGACGACGCAGATGACGGCTGGGAACCGCGGAGATTCTGCAGGATCGCTGCAGCGAGATTCTTGGCCTCGGAACCACGCAAGCGCCTCCTGCGACCACGGATCTCAGCGCGCAGAAGTTCGGCGGCGAGGGCACGGTTAAGGGTTTCGTGGGAAAGCTCTAGGATCGGTGAGGAGGTTTCGCTCTGGCTTTGGCTCTGGGGTCGTGAACCTGGCTGCTGTTGATGCGAATCTTGCCGTGGTCGATTCGACTGCGGCTTTTGGGTTGATGTCGGGGGAAACATGGATCGCCCTTCATGCCCATGCTCGTCATCGTTATCTTCGCTGAAGAATGTGGATGAACGTCTCCTCGACGCTGAGCCTTGTGCCGAAGGCGCAGGATTCGAGCTAGGATTTAAGTCCTGTTCACCGTTCACGAGCAGTGTCGGCGTTACTAGCCTTACAGGCCCACCAACATGCTGTGGGACCTGCAACTGCAATTTTGAAGGTCGGCCCTGTTGGGTAGAATGCGAATGCTCCTGTAGGCTCATGGTCGAAACAGCAGAGGCAGGTGTGGAGGGAGGAAAGCGGAAATGTTGTTCTGACATGGGAGGATCGGAATGCGCGCGTTCCATAATCGGTGTTAGACCGGGCGTGCTCCTATTCATCTCGATGGTCGGGCCTTCTTTGGTTTTGGGGTTGGCTGGAAATGTCACGAATGGACCATCACGCACGGAGCGGTTACTTGGAGGCCTTCCCCGCAGCTTCCCACTAGAGGAGCTGTTGTTGCTTGGCCAGGCTGACGATACGGCGGGACCATGCCGCCGCCGTGATCGAGATTTTGAGGTGGATGGAGTCACGGCAGATTGGGGCTCATCAAACGGAAAGTCAGGAGGACGGGCTGATTGTGGTGTAACGGCAGACATTGAATGTGGAGTTGATGGATTATCTTGGGTGTTTAGCCGCCACCGAAGCTGTTGTCCAGCAGCAGACAGAGGTGTTGCGGAGTAAGGAGTTAAGCCTTTGTGGTGACCGAAATTGCTCGGAGCTGAAACTGTTGTCATGGCTGACGCAGGTGTGATTGCCGAAGCAGCTGCCCATGGATCTTGTGCGCTAAGAAACCTGTCCATATCGTCTGGGTGTGCACTGTTTGGGTACGCTGACTGAGGTTGACCAATCAAATTTCCAAACGGAATAGATGTGTCCAGTTGAGGCCTTTTGCGTGGGGGAGTATTTTGCTCGGATGGTTCTAATTCATCGTCTGGATCCTCAGTTTTCCGGCGTCCGCGCTTTGGTCTGTACTTAGGATCTAATGCTCGAATTGCTAAGTCCTCCTCCAGAGAGACGCCATCACGACCGCTCTCTGGAAATGGACTATGCGGCGGTGGTATTTGCATGTAGTATGCGTGCTGTTTACCGAGTAAATATTCGAAAAATGCGTCGATGTGCATTGCGCGCATCCATCGCTAGATTGAATCAGCCATGATCCAAAATGCGATTGGAGATTTATAATTGATAGTGAGCAAAGGAGATAGATAGTAGATAGACTTCAATCGCATGAGACGTGTAGTTAGCAAATTAAGGGCTACTTCAACCCTCAATAGAAGGAAGAGCTTCCAAACGAAACATTAAGAGTCATGGCCGAGACAAGGCCTCTTTCGAGAAGGGTTGGAAACTGATAAACTTATTCCGCATTACCATCCCAATGTAGGTCAGGTGAAGAGCGCTACAATATCGACGCAACATGCCAGCTTCAGAAGGCCTGTAGCAGGACTGTTCACCGGAACACAATGTTCAGACGGAGATTCTCAGGGTTTATCATGAAATCCAACTGTTTTCTTGAAAGATCTTGGGAACATTCGCAACAATATATGAACTAGCTATCCCTCACCTTTAATCGAACCGAATATTGCTGAACTTTCTGCGTACTCTGCCCCTTGTCCATGTCTGGAGGTTCTACACCAAGGTCCAACGCTAATTGCGTCCATGTCTTTATTTCCTTGAGGTCAAACTTGCGAATGAGCTCGAAAAGAAACCATGTGCTAAAGCTCTTCCCATCGCTCTTGGGAGGCACTCGGAATGCCTTTGTCAATTCCAAGGTATCTGTTGAAGTGGGAAAACTAGGATTACAGTATAATATAAAGGCGGCATAAGCATCGTCAATCGTTTCGTTGGATACGTCTCGTGAGGGTGGAGCGCGATCGTTTGGTACATAACCAGGTGCTAGTTGCTTCGACTGGCTAGGAGATACGGTAGAATATCGAGGCGAGGCAGAATTGGAAGGCGTGGAAGGCGTTATAGAGCTGCGCGACATGTCTCCGTAGAAGCTCTGTGACATGTGTTGAGAGTTGAGGGAGGCATTCTCAGAATGAAGATGTGGTGACGCAGAGCCGTGGACTGAGAGATGGCTGTGGTTATTGCGTCCATTAGTCGTAGTCTGGTCGAGGCCCGGGTCAATAGCTGGTACGGCGGGGTGTCGAAACGGAGTAAAGGCCGGATTACCGTTGTTCCCTTGGTGGTTGTAATGAGGATGCGGTGAAAGGTGGAGGTTATGTTCCGACTCTGCATCAGCGCTGTTGAAGTCCACCTGCATGATTATGGCGGAGTATTTCGGGGCTTCTACAGTCAGCACGCCATGGACGGTCCGCGTCGAGCGATCCTATCCGTATATGTGGACATTGAGAGCAGCAAAATAGGCTGAGGTGAGACTTGTCATGGATTTTGCTGGAGATACAAAGCCAAAGACAGGATGATTCGCGCACAAACCGGCGGCGAGCAGCTCGAGCGAGCGCAATCCCTCGTCGGCGTCGCGCGCGACGGGGAGCGACAGAGCTTGGAGGTGATGCCCTGTTTTGGAGATAGTGGGCAAGGTGTAGGTTGAATGAGGCTATAATTTGCGGACCTTTGTGAAAGTTTATGGGCGATCGCTCGCTATTTTATGGGCGATCGCCCGCTATTTCGGGGGCATTTTGCTTCGCGACGCCTGACGCCCAGCCAGGCCCTGTAGATGCAGGACGCCTCCTGTTTGAGCCAGCGCGAACGACCTCCAGGGCTGGTGCTAAAATTGGGCGCTTCTCCAACCTCTCAATCTCTTCAATCCTTTCGAGCGCCTGCCTGAGCATGCATTACTTGCTCCTAAGCGGCTGCATGCGTACAATCACTTCTGCTAACTGTTAATCTCGTCGGTGTCTGTCTCTCATACATAGGATCCTCCAAAGTGGACACGTGCAGCTAGCCGACCGGTCCAACCCAGTCGGGGTGCTTGGTCGCTCAGGCCGTCTATGGCAATTTAAATACGAGAATAAGGAGATGGCCGACAGATGCGCCAGCTGAATGTCGTCATTAGTAGGCAGGAGAGTGAATAAGGGGCCAGGTACCTTTATTAATATACCATAAACGGTCGGTGGTCAATATGTTACATTCATACCGAAACATCTCCCAGCCCAAGCTCAACAGTCCCGTCCAGAACAACAAGTCCAGCCTCTGTTTCATAAAGCCTTCTGCCGCGGTTATTTACCTATCTGAAAACCTCCATCTAGCTAGCGAGAGCTAGTATTCGTCTCGCCGCGAATCTTGCTTAGCGTCTCGGCGCTTACTTAGGTATTGGTGCATAGGTACCATCCGCGAAAGGCTTGGCACCCAATCAGGTTAGCGGTTTTCCCGAATTACCTAAGATTTTCTTACCCGGCTCAATTTCGGCTCAGCTTCTGCTTAGGCTACACAGCGCCAGACCCAGTTGCCAAGCAAGAACGGGGCCCAGTTCGCCAAGTTCTGGACCATATCCTTTCTACAGGAATCCTGTCCAGTGAGTGAGCACGGTTGATTTGTCGTTGTTAGCCAGATGATCGAAGCATATTCCTTAACCCGCCGGCGTCCTACCAGAATTTGGTCCGTGCTTGAACACCAGAATGAAAAAAAAGCGTATAGCTAATTACTCTCAACAATGCCTTCCAATCGTTCTTCCAATGATGTAGACCTTGTTCAACCGACTCAATATAACGTTCAGCCGAATCGATGTGCTTAAAAACCACCACCGAAGCCATGGCCGCTGCCCGATTTTACTCCTCTGACGATTCGATTTGGCTGATCTGGTTGGCTAGTTCTTATCGATAACGGTAGGACGAATTCCGGCGGGTTAAGGGATAGTATAATCATTCATGGAAGGTAAAGCAGAATTCCTCAAGGCCATAAGCATTAGCTGAAATGGGCCGATAGCAGCTGTTTACCTGTTTCCAGTCGCATCCGGAGTCATATCCTAAATCGCCTGAGTAGGGACACTTTTTGTTGTGTAATCACGTGCGTAGCTTGCCAATATGTACACTATCCTGGCGCATCCGGTTGAAAGCGTGTGTCGATCACGCTAACCAAAATGCGTACATTTGTACCCAAATGTGGGTAAAAATACTTAAATGGCCGTGCTTATTACTTCAAAAGGTATAGATTCTGCCGTTCGATCACCAAGATCGACACGCGCTTTCAATCGGAGTTGACAAGATGGTGTATATATATTACGGAGGTGCGTTTCAAAAGTCTTTGCCGCCAAGAAAATCAACCGCCTTGGCTTACCGCCTTCCAAATCCAGATATCGTGAAGTGAGTCAATTTAAAATGTTCCTCTTAGCTCCATCTCAACAATAACCATGGACGCCGGCTTCATAGCAAATTCTGGTCTTCCCAAAAAGCAATGTGGTATGGGTTCATAAATACTGATGTCCTTTATGCTGAGACAGCGGCCTCTGGAGACGGCGGGACAGACCATCTCAGATCTCCGGTCTCCAGAGCCGACTTGAGCATAAAATGGCGACTTTCAGTGTCTTCCGTACTGACGCTCATTAGGAGTTCTGGGGGCGACCGGTGCAGTGGGAACACGCTTTGTTCTGCTGCTAGCCCAGCATCCTCATCTAGAACTGGTCGCACTAGGAGCCTCCGCGAGATCACATGGAGAACGGTATTCAGATGTAGCACGTTGGAAACACTCCGTGCCCCTGCCCGAAAGATTCGCGGACATGGTCGTACGACGTCGCATACCGTCTGACTTTTCGGATTGCGAAATCATTTACTCAGGCCTTGACTCGGCCAGCTAGAGAGGTGGAGACAGCTTTTCTCGAAGCGAACTTTGCGGTCTTTTCAAACGCCAAAAACCATCGACTAGCTCTATTAATACCACTCGTTGTCCCTACTGTCAACCTGGGACATACTCAATTAATCCCAGCACAACGTCGGCACTATAACCTCACTAAAGGTCTTCTGTCTGCAACTCTAATTGCGCTGTTATTGGTATTGTCATTCCATTCGCAGCGCTTCAGAGATTCGGACCTCGATCAAGTCAACGTCGTTACGATGCAGGCTCTGTCTGGTGCGGGCTATCCCGGTATCAGTGGTAAGTAATCTCGGAAGTTCTATTCTCCTGACTTTTGCCCTTTTTGTGAAGGCTTCAGTCACATAGGTACACTCTTTTAAACGTAATGAAACTAACAATCTTCAGGCATGGATATTTTCGATTGTTATACCATTTATTCCAGGTGAAGAAGATAAGATTCAGGCTGAAGCTTGCAAGATCCTCGGTTCTGTCAAGGAGGAATTGACCGGATTTATCAATCAGCCTATACGTATCTCTGTCGCATGCAACCGTGTACCAGTGCTTGATGGCCATACCGTCTGCGTATCTATACGATTTACCAGACGTCCTCCACCAAGCGTTGATCAGATTCGTGATGCCATGAAGGAATACGTATCTGAGGTTCAGACCTTAGGGTGTTTCTCTGCTCCACAGCGCGCTATTGTTGTTCTAGATGAATCTGATCGCCCTCAGCCTCGCTTGGATCGAGAGACTGAGAGAGGTTATGCTGTTAGTGTTGGTAGGATTAGGGAGGATCCGAGTAGTGTCTTTGATATCCAGTTTGTGGCACTGAGCCATAATACTGTTCTGGGAGCTGCCAGTTCCTCAATTCTTAATTCAAAGGCGGCGATTCTTCAGGGTTATCTAAATCAGTAGTTGAACGATGAAAATTAAGATTTCGGAACATCTTCGGCTGTGCACTTACAAAAGATCGTGAACTCGCTTAGGGCCGAACGCGCATCTCCCACCCTATCAAAACGATATACCCCCTATAACTCTACCAACATAGCCCCAATTTATATAAATAGTAGCTGATTTTATAGCTTTATTCTAGAGCTATAAAATAAGACTTTATTTTTAAAATGTAAAGCTATATTGGTAGAGCCGCAGGGGGTGTCTTACTAGAGCTGTGGAAACTTAAATTGAGGCTCTGCGCTGACTAATTTTAGCTACCCGGCCCCAAAAACCAGTACCCTATAATACCCCCTACAGCCCTACTAATATAGCTCTAATTTATATAAATATGGGCCAATTTTATAGCTCTAGTAAAGGGCTATAAAATAAGGTCCTATTTATTAAATATAAAGCTATATTGGTAGAGTTATAAGGAGTGTATCGTTTTAATGGGGTGGGAGATGCGCGGCGTTCGGCCCTAAGCGAGTTCACGATCTTTTGCAAACGACAGTAACTTTTCTGGAACGGAAATCCTCTTCACCTTCTAGATCCCAAGGATGAAGCTGTCTACCTCGACTCTTGTTCATTAAGTCAAAATATATCGCACCCTTTAAAGCGCTTTTTCAGTCAATTGAGATCTCGAGCAGAAGTCATTAAATTAATTTTCTGGTTGCTGTAAAGCTGTCCTATTTAAGCATTTCGTGATCATATTCTAAAGTAGCGTCGCCCCAGGCACCTAGGCACTAGTACAGAAGCTAATGCAATACTGAATAATGCTTCAGCTGAAATCGTGCAATTCAGCAGTATCAAGGCAGCTGAAGCTTCCTTCAGCTTCCACATAGCAGCTGAATTACAAACCCAACATCAATTGCATTCGTGCTATGACGTAGGGCCAATTGGCCAACACGCTTTTTTGAACCGTACGATTGCGTACCCAATATCTGAGATGGACTAGGAATCGAAAGAACGAACCTCGCCACGGAAATCGAGGATATCCAAGACCCAGGATGGAACGAAGAAATCAAGAAGACACAACAGTCAGGGCAAAGAGAAAGACTATAGAGAGCACTTTACCATCTTCCAAGACCCGCGCGACTCACGTCAGCGTTCACAGGCGCGGTGTCTCTATTTCCCTTGACTCAGCATGCTTAGACCAAGAAACCAATGAATATCCGCTGCGCGGATAATCGAATATCCGCAAGCTAACCTATTCAATCGATCCATCTGTTTCTTGGTCTGAGCCACTTTGGCAAGCTTTTGGAAGCCGAGCCGGTCTATTTATATAAGGCAAACCATTAACTTTAACGAAATTAATGTAAGCAACCGCCACGTCTATTATCCTGTTAATACCTACATTAGAAT
>Ga0307515_10001096_pt1 | contig 62058 bp, 58 predicted proteins | sample 17_EM_MG_FD_194513 | JGI IMG/M metagenome (GOLD analysis project Ga0307515, IMG submission 194513) | Populus trichocarpa ectomycorrhiza microbial communities from riparian zone in the Pacific Northwest, United States - 17_EM | ecosystem: Host-associated > Plants > Roots > Unclassified | place... | reverse complement strand
TTTTGATTTGTCATTTCGAAATAGTAATGTCAAGTTTCATGTCATGACTCAGCAAAGTATTCTATGTTCATTACATTTTTCAAAAATAAAAGTAGCTGACTTTAATCAATTAAGAAATGTATCCAACCAGGCTATACCTATTTTGGAACACTATACCAAGTTTGAAAATCCCATCATGTTGTGGATGCAATATTGCTGAGTTTGATTCGTATAGCTGCACCCGACATAATCGACTAAACGCGAACTTGACTTTCAAAACCTTTCAAAATGCTCAGAATGCTCAGAATACCTTTTCCACTTTTTGCTGATGTAGTGCACTAACCAGTGGATGTTCCTTCATCAGTCAGCAAATCTGGAATAAAATCTTTATCATGCTTACAATTGGCATATGCATCAAGATTGAAAAATTGAGCCTTGGGAAGGGGAGTATGTATAGACACATATCAGGGTGGCAAACCTTCGATTTTGGAACGTGCAGCCCCCTCATTATCACCAGGTGGCAGAGGTGCCGTTCCGGGTGGATGTGGTGCCGGGTCTGGTCGAGGTGCCCCTGTGACTTTGCGCATCCAGCATGTCTGTGGATTCTTCGCTGTGCCATTTGGGCAAGGAAGGCAGCCATCCGTCTGATTTTCCTGAACAATTGCCGGGTGTCATTCTATCACAGTCTTTACCTCTTTATGCCCAGGAAACTCAACTCCCCACTTCTTCTCTTCTCAGACTTAGGCACAAGGTTTCTTGCTAAGGTGTTGCGTTTCCTCTACTGGGGCATTTGAAAACCCTCCTTTGGCTATTTTGGCCATGTTCAAGGCAAGGCGCATGTCAGACTGTTCTAGCTGTACCCGACCTCCTTGCCTTGCCATAGTAGCTGACATGGTGAAAACCTACAAGAAATTAGTTGCTTCTAAAAGTGAGATTCAGCTATTACCTCAACCATATACAACTCCATAGCCTCCTCTGAGTTCTGGAAGGCCTGTGTCGTCCACTCTCGGGGACCTTTATGATGACATTTGTGTGCGGAAATCCCAGAACTGACAACATCGTGATATTCAATTTTGCAGATAGTGGGGATAATTGTCTTTGTCAAGGATGGAGGTATCCCATTACGGGCAGCGATGAATTGATCACAGAGCTCTCCATGTACACCAGTTATACATGATATTGGTAATTGATGGCTGTCTATCTCGGTATGGAGCTACTCACATCCGATAGCATGCTGCTTCTTATCCCAGCTGCTTCTGGTTTTATGTACCATTTTCATATGTACATCCTGGGTCAGATTTTTGGTGGCTGCATTGGAAGCGTCTCGCTGGACTAACTGGTGTCTGCGTTGCTGCTGTGTCTCAGCGGGTGGCGAATTGGATGAAGCACTTGTCGATCGGCTCGATTGGGATCCACTCCCACCTGGCTGAGGTGTATGTGGAGACATGATTGATGTTGTGGAAAAGGTGAGGAAGATGATAACGAGAAGAAGTGGGATGTCCTGAGGAATATATTGTTTGCTTCAACTCAAAACGGAATGAGTGAGAGCTAACTTGCACGTTCCACTCAAGTTGAAGCCTACATCCTATAGCAGCCGGCTGTATGGGATTCTAACTCTCCTGCAATTTCCAGTAAGTGGGTCCAATATTGATTGTGTGTTTACGGGGATATGTTCAGGAGAACAACAGCTGAAATGACCACGGTGATCGATCTAGAAAGGACATTCTTCAACCAAAAGGACGTCTGGTGATCTTTGTCTCAAGACATCCCTGGGATCTTACATGAAACATACACTTACCGTCAGGTCATGTTTTATGGTTACCATTACAATTCCTAATGAAGTGACCGTCAATACGTAGATTTTGCTTTGTTCAAGTTGATCAAAACTACCAACCTTGACATGAAAGATGCAGCTTGCCTCCATGTGGTCCATATCTTGAAACATTCAACATCTCGCCAAACAACAAAGTCAACACAAGATAAATTCGTCAATGCTCGGAAAAAGAACCTGTTGCCACTTCCGTCGGGCCATTGTGGCAAATTGACGAAACACTCCACACAATGATGTCATCAAGCGAACGAAGGCAATAGCCGCTTCGGGGCAGAAAGTGTACGAGCATTGGGACAATTGCGCACTTGATGACCTAGAATGAAGCATTCAGCGGAGACAAGACGAGAAACGCACTTTTTCAGCAAAGACGAGAAAGAGAAATGGATTCAGGATTATGGAGATAGAGAGACCGCTGTGGGAAGTAAGTGAGTTCAAGATGCAGAGACAGCGATTACGCAGGACCAGGAAAATATGAGAAATGCTTAAAAGGCGGGATCGACAACCAGAACGCAGGAAAAAACATTCCAGGAGCTGTTGAATGCTATTGGAGACAGTCTGAGCGATCTTGCATGTTCAGACGATGAGAAGGATGGGGAAGATGAGGAAGACAATGAAGAACATACGGAGATTGTCAAGCTCAGTGTAGATGACGAACCTGGCTGGGTGATGGGCACAATCTCCAAAATGGTACCGCCCCGCATGGATAGTTTTCAGCAGAAGCAGATGAGGTTTCACCAATTGATGCAACCGGGATGGGGGGATGGGACTAACTACTTCTGTGAGAGAGATATGAAGTATAGGATGGCTCAATTGATGGTTCTGGTAGTTGTCATGCCTCAAACAGACAAGACTACAGCCACACCATCACACACAACATTTGGAGAGCTTATGCAGAATCTTGATATTGTCCCCGGACAATCGCAAATGCTGCAAGGGACTTCTCGACCAGGAAGTGGTCAAATGAGGATGGATTCAGAGAAACCCCAGTCAAACAAGGGTGTAGGGTCTCTCCTGCCCACCGCGGCACCCGATTCGTCACAGATTTTGTATTTAAAGCCAGTCGAACCCTTACGCTATTACCCCGTCATATTGTGTCACTAGCCGATGACCAGACAGAGATTGGATTCGGATGAAGAAATAGTAACGGCTCCTGTGTCGCCGGAGGAATAGATTGCCAAATGGATAATTTTGATGATGTATCTCTTTGAAAAACAATTCTGCTATTAATTGTGTCTATGTGTCAGGTGTTTTAGGGGTTCAGTGACCAAATTGTGAGACATCATAATTTGTCAGTGTGTGTGCAAATGACGTACAGGCCATTGGAAAGTACTAGACTCCAAATAAACTCGATTGATAACCAACAAACTAGATATTGTCTTGCCTGTTACGGTTAAGTGAGAAAGCAAAACCTAAATTAGTTACAAAATTTACTGAGAAGAGATATAATGTGGTGAAACATCAGTGCAGTGGATTGATGAAGGCACTTCAAAAATTTCACCACTATGTATATGTGGTCAGATGCCTTCTAGAGACAGATGATTGATCCTAATACAATCGTTCATCAATTAACCTCAAATGCAAATGACCTGCAATGAGCACTGGTTATCTGCTGGATCGCATGCGTACCACAGTTTGATTTTGACTTGAAGTATGTATCAGGATGGATAAATTAATGTCTCGATGGACACAAAAGGGCTGCCCTGCAGCGAAGGGGATTCCAAGACAGAACAGAAGGAACACCTAGAGCAGAAAATTGAGGTAAGTTTATGCAGAATACAGGTGGATCAAGGGCCACACTGAAAGATTGGGTGGAGAGCCTAGAAGCCATTTGTTGTGGGAGGACAGGCGGAGTTATACTAAAAGATATGGAAGGAAATCAGCGAATTTCTGGGGAACTTGAAGTGGCCTGCAGCCAATCCTGATAAAAAAATGTAGCAAATTCGACAGGAAGCCACAAAATACTTTGCATCCAATGGAGTACTCTACCAGAGGTGAAAATTCAATGAACAGCTGGCAGAGGTGTTGATAAGCAGGTAGAGGAGAAGTAAAGCGATGGAACATGTGCACGATTAAAGCAGGCACCATGGAAGGGAAGGAATGATAAGAAAGGTTGTTGAGCGGTTCTCAAGGCCTCATATGTATGTCAATGTCAAAGCCTGGGTGAAACTGTGCCAGCCGTGCACAACACAAGCTCCTGTATTGTATAATGAACCCCTGATAGGTATTACCATCAGTAGCCTGTAGCAACAAGTGGAGATGGACAAACTGTAAACATGAAAAACAGAGGATTGGTGTTACCAATTAGTGATAGCCAGAGAATATCTCAATGGGGGGGCAGAGGCATGCCAACTAATACAGAGTATATCAGAGATTGGTGCAGACTTCTCATATGCGATGGGAATTTCCCAATTTGGAATGCCAGAAATTGAGGGACTGGGTGGAGATGCAGAGAACAAGACATAGTTTGTCCGCCTTCTCAGACCCCACAACATACGGAAGCACAGCATAACCCGGAACCAAGCCATTGCAAATGGAGTAATTGAAGGAGGATATAGACCAATTGAAGATGATCTATCCAAAGTCACATCCTACTCTGATGAACTGAGAGAGATGTAGATTGACTATGTACAGGCAGTACTTTGGGCCGACAGGATTGCTGTTGGATGTTCAACCGGGTATTCACTCTTCCTCCAAATGGTCAGCGAAAATGTGCTACCGCTGGTACAGTTGCAGCACTTAACATTGAATGCTACCAACCGGACCCAACGAACTGACGATACTGAAATACTGCTGGCGGCTAGAGCATGGAACCTTGAGCACCAGTTAATAGATATCAATGCTGCCATAAAAACCACAAAAGTGTCATGGGATGCCAACAAGCACTAAATCGACCAAGCGGCCAACCACCAAGCTGAAGTCCTCCAAATCCGCTTCTCGGCTCCCATGCAAGAAACCAGCATGGAGCAGTCTCATGGCGCCACACTGGATGCTAGGTGGCGAGGACTCTAACGTGTCACAAAAATAGTGCAGCGCTTGGGAACTAATCGACTGGCAAAGCTATGTCGAGCAGTGCTAGCGGGCTGGATTGATGGTAGTCAACTGAGGATGTTCTTTACTTGCAAGTAAAGCATACATGTTGCACGAGCCATTAGTATGCCTAACACCAAACAACAGAAGTAACAGGAGGATTTGGAGGAATTTGGGGCAGATGCAGTAGCTGGCCAGTTGTATATTGAATGAACTGTGATGAGCTGTTTTGGGTAGAATGGCTGGAAGAAACGATTGTTGGTACAGGCGGAGAGTGTGGTGGGGTGTAAGAAGCTGGTGGATAAATTGAATTGTCTATATCTGGTGCCACCAGACCACCTATCCAAAGAATGATGGAAACAATGATGGGAATGGGTGGGAATGGGAGGTGATACATTGCAGTGGTTGTAACGAAAAGTGTTTGAGAATATTGACTACACCAAATTGAGTGGATTTGAAAGATGGCAGTGGAAGAAATATTCCTATTGGCCGAGTTGCACCCACATTACTCTCGAAATTCTCGCAATTCTCTCCTAACAATTTGGTAACCATGAAATCAGAAACCGAGAATGATCGCAGGAGTCGACAGAAAATACACCACCAACAACACACATGACAAGCAAGAAATTCCCAACAACCATGTACACGCAGTAAATGAGAATGGGAAGACAAGAACAAGTTTTAAAGAGAAATAAAAATAGTATTCCTGGGAAATCAAGAACCTCATACAGACTGGAAGATGAAGAAATTGGCACTGAATACCCCATCAGGCATAAAAACAGCAGCTCCCATTTACATTCCGAAGGAATGTCAGCCACCATACTGTGCCGTTTGTCTAGCACTCCACCACGACAACTGCACCCAATATCGCCATTCCGCACTTAACCAACAACCAACTACCAGCATTATGACAACATGAATCAACAACATTTCAGCACACATAGGCGATGCTGAGGATGTCGATGTGGCTTTCGCCACTACCACAACCGCTATGAGTTTCGACACCACCACTGGGGCAGCCACCATCACCCCAGCCCGTATCTTCCCAGCCACCACCACCACTCGAGCTACCACCACTGTAGCCACCACTACCACCACCATTGCTACATATGTATTCTCCTTTGATATCACCACTATTGCTAGTAATCTCTCTCCGCTATCCCATCCATCACAGCCACTGTCACTACTCAGCAGCTATTTGCTCTTCAATAGGCCTAGTGGATCGCAATAAGGAGTGGTGGACGTTGCTGCGTGAGATCTATCCCCTCAAAACCACCCATATGTCGTGCTTGGTATCTATGATTACATTGGTGACTTTACCACTGCTGGCAACATCTATATCACATGGCTATCAAACTTCAAGGAGAACAATCTAGATGGAATTATGGTGAAATACGCTGACACAATGACTTCCTGAAGGTTCTGGATATGTCCTGCATGGTAAGAGAAATGATCAAGGCATCCCACACTGCCCAACAGACGAAGATATGAGCAACCACAAAGCTATGTGGCATCTGGCCAATCATTCATGATCTCTAGGAAATCCGAAGCGAATTCAGCTGAACAGAGAAGTGGCTATGATGATTGAGGATCTCCAGCATAATATCCAGAGATTCTGAGTTAGCGAAGAGACACCTCACTTGAGCAGTCATCAACATCCTTAACAAACTAAACTGGAAGTTGAAAGCTAACAAGTGGTATGCATCCGGTGACTCCCAGGATGCAAAACGATTGTGAGATATGGCCTATTGTTGGCAGGATGAGGGTATTAGCTATAACGCTATGGGCCCTAAATTGTATTGGGGGTTAGTAATGCCACTCAGTTATCATCCTGGCATGGATGACCACAATCAGCCCAATTGACTTTGTACCATCTAACTATTAGTACCACCTGCGGAGGATGGGATACGAATACCACCTCCATCCTGCGATAGGATCAAGATGCTTAGATGCCCATCCCTGCCAACTAATTGACTAGGAATAGAACAGGACCAAGATTAGAGTAGTTTTGGAGGGCTTTTGATGGATCAGGCCAAGGATGCATCTGGGGATGGAGCCAGCACTCCAGCCGAGACCTAGGCTAGTATGATCGGGTCAACTCCCACAGTGAAATTGGCCAGTCAACATGCACCAACTCCCCTGAGAATGAGGCTACTATGATCCCGGAAGCTCCCATTGAGAAAGAGTCTGGTACAATTCTGCCAACTTCTGGCGAAAAAGATGCTGCTGTGACTCTAGCGGTCCCAACAAATCCTGAAAAGAAGAGTACCCAAACACCGGACCGGCCTGCCACTTCCAACAGGCAATGTGGCCATTCTGATGCACACAATGAGTATGGTAAAACAATGAACTTCTTTCTTGTTTGGCTTGGGCTCGGCTGGAACTGCAATAGCATGTTGGAAAATGAGATGAAGATGTTGGCACAGCATGACAGAACAATTGGGTGCAAAGTGGTATGCATCATTTTATACGCAGTAAGAGAAGACCCAGAGTTGAATATGAAGGCCCAGGCACAAATCATCGCTGCCATTTACTTGATGCATGCGGTGATAATTTGATTCCTTACTGCACTTGCCAACATTGTGTGCTTCCCAAGAAATCATGGGAGAAGGAAGGCAGATATGGAGAGTGGTAAACAAATGTGGGTGCACAAGAATTGAGAGTCCATATGTTTTTCCTTTGAGTTATTTGTTATCCTTTGAGTTCATGGTTGTTTTTTGGAATTATGTAGTGTTAGCAATGGGTCTGGGTAACCTGCCAGCGGTCCGGGTTCGGACTAGGAACATGGGTCAGTTCAGTTCCAGACACCTCCAAAACCCTGACCCACTACTTCTGGGCAGTCCAAACCCAGACCCGTACCTGGCTACCGGCGGGTTTCGCTGGGTTTGAGCAGACTCATCCAGTCCAATCTCCTGTTCGGCATTTCGGTTTGTTCTATTTATGGTCGCAATCAGATATCTTACCCTTGATCATAAAATATTCACGATGGTACATCACTGTTCTTTTTGGATGGACTGGCCGCCTTTGTAATCTAAAAATGGAGAGCTATGCTACCTGCGCCATCCTGGAATTGAGTGTCAATGGAGCATCAATTATTTTCGGTCATGCATCTTGGGTAATCTGAGAGTAGATTGTTCACAGATAGTCGTAACCGAGGTTTTGGCTTCCTTGAAAGGGAAAAGCAAAAGCGACACGCTCCCTGCCCCATCTTGAAAATGAGAGTCAACTGAGCACCAACAATTTACTGTCTCACATCTTGAGTGATCTCAGTGGCGCTTGATTGCCGACCGCTATTCAGGAGGAATTCGCAGCCTCTCTAGGCAAATAAGCAAGCGACATTCCTATGACAGCCTCCCATACAGTAACAACTCATTTCATTCACAATGCTGCAACTAAGAGGTCATTAGGATTTTAGCCTAGAAGAACGTTCAAAACATTGTATATAGACAATGACCAATGCATCACGCTTTGATTACCAATGATGAAAAGCCTAAAATCGGTGATACTCTATTGACGCCAATCTTCATGTTTGGGCAGGAAGCATGTCGCCATCTTGTTTCCCTATAAAGGCGGCCAATACTGTGATAATGTATCGTAATGACCAAATAACTTTTGAATTACCTGACTTACAAGACCTGGATTCGTTGATGCTGTGTTGACGCTCATTTTCAGCATGCAGCATGGAGCGTGTGGCTCTCTCTTTTTCCTATAAAGCAAGCGAACACCGCATTGATAAATGGCCACAACCAATCGCCATGCTGATAACCAATGATGCAAGATCAATAATCGTTGACACTTATTTTGCCATGGGCGTATCCACAATATGCCATCAATTAATTTGGTATAGTATATCAGTAATGGTGTTTTGGCAGCCTTTGTATCGTCTTCATGTACTTTCTCCTTCATCACTACATTGTTCTTTAATAATACATATAAATATATTCTTTAAAATATACTTTAAAGTGTCCACTGATTGTAGATAATAATTAACTCAAAAATCCCATTCCATTCCATTGATGCTCATTTTCACAGTCAGGTTCACTCAATAGGCTGCTGTTGCATGCAAAATGGATGTCAGCGTCATTACCACACGGCAGATAGTGTACTAACCAGTGGATGTTCCTTTATCAGTCAGCAAATCTGGATTGATCTCTTAATCGCACTTGCACCCCATGGCATATGCATCAAGATTGAACAATTGAGCACTGGAATGAGGAGTTTGTATATACACATATCCGGGTAGCACACCTTCGATTTGGGATGCACGATATCCCCTATTGTCACTGGGTGGCACAGGTGGCATTCCGGGCGGATGTGGCATCTGTTCTGGTGTCGACTGTCTGAGTTGCTCTGGTGGAGGTGCACCCGTGCCGTGGCATCTCCAGCATGTCTGGGGATTCTGAGCTGTGACATTTTGGCCAGGAAGGTAGCCATCCGTTTGTTGTTCCCAAAGCATAGCCAGATGTCTTCCCATCGCAGCCTTCATGTTTGTATCGCCAGGACACTCAACTCCCTGCTTCTTCTCTTGTTGCACTTTGGCCCAAGGTTTCTTCATCAGGTATCGCATGTCTTCTATCCTGGCACGTGAAAACCCTCGTTTGGCCATTGTGGCCATATTCAGGGCAAGCGGCAGGTTGGCCTGTTCTAGCTGTACCCGACCTCCTTGCCTTGCCATTGTTGCAGACATGTTGAAAACCTACAAGAAAGTAGCTGCTGCATCTATATAGCAGATGCGGCTATTACCTCCACCATATACGCTTGCGTAGCAATCTCTAAGGTCATTAAAGCCTGTTTCGTCCACTCTCGGGGATGCTTATCATGAAATTCATTGGTGAAAATTCCAGCAATGATATCATCATGATGTTCGATTTCGCGGACTGTGCAGACAAATGCCTTGGTTGACCATGGAGGATTCCCCTTCTGGGTGCTTATTAATTGGACATGCAGCTCTGTATATATGCCAGCTGTATGTTATATCCATAGCAAACAACCGTCTACCTCGATACAACAATACTCACATCCGATCGCGTGATGCTTCATATTCTGGCTGCTTCTGGTTTTACGGACCATTCTTGACTGCGCATCCAGGGTCATATTTTTGGTGGCTACATTTGCAACATTGCGGTGGACTACATGGTGTCTGCATAGTACTTGGGTGTCAGTGGGTGGCGTGTTGGATGAAGCGCCTGTCATTCTGCTTGATTCCGATTCACTCGCACCTTGCTCAGGTGTCTGTGGAGCCAAGATTTGCTGGTGTGGAAGTGAAGAGATGATGATAATGAAAAGAAGTGGGAAGTCCTGAGGCAGATGATGATGAAAAGAAGTGGGAAGTCCTGAGGAATATATAGTTAGCTTCAAGTCAAAATGGAACGCGTAACAGCCAACTTGGATGTTCTACACAAGATGAATCCTACTGTGTATAGCTGCAGGTTGCACAGCTTTCCAACCATCCTGCAATTTGCACCAAGTTGGTCCTATGTTGTGTGTTTGTTTCCAGGGATAAATCGAGGTGAATAACCACTGTGACCACGTGTTGGTGAGATATAAACAGCACATTCATCGATGGAATGGAAGTCTGCTGATGTTTGTCTTATGAAATCCCTGTGATCTTACTTGAAACAGTCGCTAAACATCTTGTAATGATATACAGTTAGCACTGCTATTCCCAATGTAGTGACGGTCACAACACAGATCTTGCGTGGTTGACGTCAATTGAGCGTACCAACCTCGACTTATAAGACACATCCTCCCTCCATGCGGTCCATATCTTGCAACATCCAACATCTCGCGCAACAACACAGTCGACCCACAATGCAATGGTCAATGCTACAAAATGAACCTTTCGCCACTACTGGCAGGCAAATATGACAAATCGACAAAGCACTCTTCATGATGACGTCATCAAGGGAATGAAGGACAGACAGGCTTGGAGACAGAAAGGGTCGGTGCCCTTGGAGCATTGCGCAGCTTGCAATCCAAAATGAAGCTTGTGGTGGGGAACCGATGAGAAATACACTTTTGAAGCAACCAAGAGCAGGAGAAATGGATCGAGGTTGATGTGGATAGAGAGATCACTGTGAGAACAAAGCGAGTTGAAGACGCAGAGACAGCAATTAGGCAGGAGCAGGAAGATATGAGAAATGCTGAAAAGGCAGGATTGACAACCAGAAAGCCTGAATCATCATTTGAGGAGATGTTCAACGCCATCGGAGATACTCTGTGCAATCTTGCACACTCCGAAAATGGGGACGATGGGGAACACACGGATGATGATGAGGAAGATTCTGAGCTGGGCACGCTGATCGAGGATGACCAACCCAGCTGGGTGATGGGCACTATCTCTAAAATCGCCCAGCATTGCATGGAGCATGTTCGGCAGATGCTGATGAAGCTTGATGAATTGACGCGACTAGGCTGGGGAGACGCGGCCGACTAATTCGTGTGAGACAGACATGAACTCCGGGACAACAGCATTGAAGCTTCTGGCTGTCGTTCAACCTCCAACGGAAGATGACGCAGCCTTATCTGCACCGACGACATTTGGTGAGCCTATGGAGACTCTTGATAGTGTCCTCGAAACATCACAAATGCCGTAAGCAACTTCTTGACCAGGGAGTAGTCATATGACGCTTGGTTCGCAGAAATCCTAGACACACAGACGCATTACATCTCTCCCGCCCGATGCAGTGCCCGAGTCATCAATGATTATGAAATCAAAGCCTGTTGAACCCTTTAGCTTTAAACCCTGCATATAGAGTCCCCAGCTGGGTACCATATAGAAATCCGGTTTGGATGAGGAAATGGTGACCGCTCCCACATCGCCGGAGGAGTGAATAGGCAAATTGATATTTTTGGCGATGTATCCCTTCAAAGAGCAATAGATGTACCTGCTTCGCTATGTGTCAGCATTTACCTCATTTCAGTGACCAATTTGTGACACATGATAATTCATCTGTGCATGTGCAAGGGTCGGATGGGCCATGGCAATGATCTAGACTCCAAATCGCATTGACTGATGACCAATGAACTTGATATCGTCCTGCCAGTTACTGTTAAGTCAAAAAACTAAAACCAAATTAGAGACGAAACCCAATAACAGAATTTAAGTCGGTGATGTCATAGGAGTCATAGATGGAGGGGTCAACGCACAGAGCAAACTGGGTTGTCTGACAACTGTCATGCTGCATTTGTTTATGCATCCAGCTGCGTACGTCCCTCCACAGACCTGGTGCACATGGTCGAGATTTGGAAAATGGCTGATAGCAGGTCATTGAAATTATGGAGAATGGTCTGCAAGAGAAAAGGTGAGGAAGTCGGGTTGAGTATATCAGAAACTAGTGTACCGATCTATCTGTGGTTACTTGCCGGCCGAAAGCGCCGTAATGTGATAGGCCGACATCATTTATCACTTAGATAACGTGTCTACTGGTGGATCAGAAATTGAGATGCTTGGAAGCATTTGGATGCATGTGTTTATACATAGAAACGATTTATTGGCTGCCAATAACGACTGTATGCATTTTTACATACAATTGTTGAGCATCCAATGACTGTTAGTATGTCATTAAGGTGCACGTCAACTCAGCATCAATGATTTTTGGTCTTACATTTTCGGCAAACAAAGGGCAGTATAGTCACATCCTTCCACAGTGATTGTATTGGCCGTTTGTATAGGTAAAATCGAAAGTGATATGATCGTTGCCCCATCCTGGAAATGAACGCCAACGTTGCATGAATGATTTTTGGTAGTGTGAGTCTAATAATCAAAAACAACTTCGTTGCTGTGACACATAATCAAAGTATTGGCCGCCTTTTAAGCACAAAATACTAGCGACGACATCGCTACTATCTCCTAAAAATGAGCGTCAATGGAGCATCAACAATTTTTGTTTGTGCATCTTGGATAATCAAACTGCTAGGCAACGACATTAAGGAATAATCGAACCGTTTGCCACCTTTATAGGCAACAATGATTTTGATGATATTGCTACCACCTCCTGAATGTGAGCATCAACAGAGCATCAATGATTTTTGTTGTAGCATCTTCGATAATCTGAGGGCAATGCAACCGCGTCAACCCATAATCATAGTATCAGCCGCCTGTATGGGCACCAATTCAATGCAGTATATCCCTAGCACCTCCAAAGAATGAGTGTCAACCGAGCGTCAACGAGTTTTGGTCTTGCATCATGGACTCTCAAAGCGTTGGGCATGGGCATTAACCCATAATCAATGTACCGGCTGCCTCGATGGGCAAAAATACTAGTGATGATATCGCTACCACCTCCTAAAAATGTGCGGCAACAGAGCGTCAACCATTTTTGGTTCTGCATGTTGCATAATCTAACAGCTATGGAACATCGTGAACCCATAACCAACGTATCGGCTGCCTGTATGGGCAAAAATGCTGCGGACAATATCGCGTATGGCTCCTACAATTGAGTGCCCACGGAGCATCTACAAGATTCGTGGCGGTTCAATAAGTTACACAGCAATGAACTGCCTTGCATTATTCCTAAATCGAGTGTTATGCGATCAGTCTTTTCAATATGTCCTTGTATACAACTTCACAAATATGGATTCAATGTCTCGCAGATCTGACCTTTTCTGCTTGTAGCTCTAGAGTCAATATTTAAGAACGCACTTTCTAGTTCACCATACTGTGACATTGGCAGTCTCCCTAGTCAGATTACCCAGCTATCAGTTTCCTACCGCAATGTCGGATTCAACATCTTTAAATACCTGATTGCAATAGGTTATGATCTGATCCAAAAATGAACGTGACTTTATTCGTGATTTGAGCGACCTGACTTTGCAAATCATCTTCGATCATTGGTGGGCTGCAATGAATGTAGGCTCAAAACATCCTATTGCGTGGAATACTTCTAGAAACACTCCTTCGTGGTGATTTTATGTGCACTGCAGAATTGAGGCGATCGGCACCCCTGGAATCGTATGTATCGTTTGTCATCATGTTCTTCGCCATCCATCCGCACACGGGAGCAGCTCAACGGGAAAAACTTGCCAGCAAAAGCTCACATCACAAAGTTCAAACAATTAACAGAGTTAGAAGTTACTGAATTGACTAGTTCAATGGTCGATGAAACAGCATTGACCATCCTGAGGAGACAAGGAAGTCGACTGATTACAATAGTCAGTTCAAAAAGGAATTTCGAATTGGATCTTCACCTTTCATCCATATAAACTGAATTGAAAGACCAAATGCTCCAAACGGGCAGCAAAGGACTTTGAAACTTCTGAATTTCACCAAGAAATGTGGAATCGCTACCTCATGGTAGAATGTGTTTCTGCGTATATACGATGGAACACAATATCAAATCTCAAGCTATGACAGAATAATCAACCAGTATGCAGTGAACTGGTGCTGCCGTCCGCAACAACCCTTAGCAACGCTTGCAGCTGGGAATACTCAGTGACTGTGTATGCAATTATGAAGCAATTGCCATCACGAAATAAAGGTAGTTTAGCATTGAATGGGTGGACATCAATGAGTGAAGTAGCAAGAAGCTCAGTCATTGCTTACTATATGGATCGAAATTGGGCATTGCAAGACGTACAACTCACTTTCGATGAGGTTGATGGTGGATTGTTTTCCTCTTTCGAAAGTCAATTACTGATGATGGGTCAAGGGCCAACACACTGGAGATAGGCTAACCGTACATTTGGAGAACGTTCTTGATCACTTTCAGCTTGCCGAGGGCTGTTTGCTGCAAGTGACAACTGATAATGCTTCCTCAAATAACTAGATGACATGTGAGCTGTAATCGACCCTTGCGGCCTCCGCGATCGAGTGGCCTGCATTGAGGAACCACGTACCATGCATCAAGCGTGTCATGCAGCTGGCTTCAGGTGCATTCATGAGCCGGCTTGGTGTAAACTGCAGCACCAAGCCTTGGGAAGCCCATGAGTGCGATCAGCAATTTGGAGAGAATGATACCATAGACATTGGGAAGAGTCAAAGACTACAAAACGAGGGCAATGCTACAATCAACAATGTGTCGGCCATAAGACCAAGTTTAGCAAAGATAATTGAGAAAGTCAATATTTCAAGATATTTTGAAAGTTCTGAAACTAACCTGTGTATAGCAGAAAATGCTTGCTGTATTGATTACGCTGACACCTGGTTGTCAAAACGAGCTCATTGACTGTCAAAAAGCCAAAGTCCGCCTCGTGGTACTACTCATTAAGGATGTGAAGACACATTGGAATTTGACACTGGAGTTGGTTAAGCGAGCCTAACAATTACGTGAATGCACCTGCGAGTGGCGTCAGAATCCAAAACACAGTGAATACCGGCCATTCTTCACAACAGAGGATGAATGGACCATTATCAAGTACATCATGGAAGTTTTGAGGCCATTTCGATACTGGACCCTGTGGATGTCAAAGTGGTATCGGGTCATATTGCATCATGTTATCACAGTGTACAATGACATGTTCGATCATCTGGATGGCGTTATGTGAGCTTCAGTGAAGATGAAGACTCCTTGGAAGGAAGACTTATACTTCGCTGTGAAGTTAGCGCGACAGAAGCTGTCTAAATCATACTTTTAAGTGACTCCAACGACGGGTATGCTTCTCATTTCAGCACGTATTCTCAATTCTTTCCTGAAGTTGCGATTGTTTGGGAAATGGGACAAGGGAATGGACATTGATCCATAGGGCAAGACATTCTATACTACCCAATCCCAAGAGTCATTTCCGAAGTATGTGGAAAATGCATACTGTACTAAACAGTGAGGTGTGCCTGTCATTGATCTCGAACATGAACTGCGCAACGATCTCTTCCCCTTTGCAAAGGCATTAGGATCTGCTCAATCGTCCATTGGACCATGCGATTTGTCCAGCGATGACGAAGAATGGATAACACTTAACAATGTGGCTGCAATGACAACTGGACGAGGAGATTATGCAGCACACTCATTGTTCGCCGGCAGTCTCTATTCGATTTCACCGCCTGAATCCCCAACCAACTGGGGGCAAGTTAACCCAAATCTCAATGACTACCACTCTGAACCAATGGAGATTAGCAGTATATTTTGGATATTGGATATCACCGACTGGTGGCGACAACAAGCGGAAATGCACTCTAAGTATGCCGATCTCTCTAATATGGTACGAATCATCTTCTCTATCATTCCACATGGTGTCACAGTGGAGGCCAGTGTTGCCTTTCCGCGAGATGTTATGGGCTGGAGGCAGTTAAAACCACAGGCGAGACCCTTTGCAAAAAGTCATTGGAAGGCAGTTTGGTTGAGCCAATAATGGGATATTGGCAGGCGATGATCGAGTGTCGGATACAATGAACACAGAAGATGACTCGGAAATACAGCGAGTGGCTGAGGAAACAAAATTGCACAGAATGGCCAAGGTTCGCGACTTTTTGGAGATGTGGCAGGGCAGCCACAATGTACCCGCTACACAGGAGGAATCATGCGCTCAAATCAAGTAAATGACTGCTGAAGGATACGTTTCGGATTCGGAAGAGATGGTCAAAGCATCCTGGTCACTCTTCCAAAATAATGGGGGTGGCTGCATTTGAACTGTCGGAAAGATAACTTTTCCCACCACCTTTGTCTGCAATGCACCTCCCTGGATGACGAACTCAAATAATAAATGTCCACCGAATCAGAAGAATCGACCATCATCCAGTCAAAAGTGATGATGATAGTGCACCGGCAAGCATGTCGGACACTGATAATTGGGTAAACTGGAATTGTGACTACGATCATCCATATGACAGCAAAGACAAGTGCACGGCAGACGTTGAACCAGGTATAGAGCGAGACGATGGAATGCAGGATCCCAAAAGCCCAGAGCAGTGGGACGTGAGTGCTGCACCAAATGTTCCTGGATCGCTTTGGCTAATACGGATGTCAAAGAGACAAAATGAAATGGTGTTGGTGACGGTCAATACAATGGAAATAAGGAGGAACAAGGGAATCAAGAAAAAGTAGGACAGAATGCGTCGATATGGTTCACCAGCTTCTTTATGTAGCTCTACCGAGTATTTCATTTAGAGATATATTCAGTGCGAATGGTGAGCAGCAGCTTGTGAATATCGGTTGATAAACAGATGTATAGGGGGCGCAATGAATCTCTTGGCAAGATATAAAATTTTTAATTCTATGAGAGCAAACAGGGCAAGAATATTACTGGGCTCGGCTTTGCCACAGGGCTGAGTCTCAATCTGTCAGAAAAGCAACCAATAAGTTCAAATCATCATGAATACAATTATTGATGGCAGCTGATGTTGAATGGACAATACATTAAAATGAGCGTCAATGAAGCTTCAACAATTTTTGGTCTTGTAAGTACGGTAATTGAACACTGATTTGGTCACTTTTAAGCATATCCAACGTATTGGCAGCCTTTATAGGTCAAAGAGAAAGCGATACTGTCACTGCCCCATTCTGAGAATGAGCGTCATCTGAGGGTCAATGATTTTTAGCTGTGCCTCTTGGGTAATGTACGTTCCAATTGGTTGCAGTGATCAGTTGATGAGATATTGGTAGCCTTTAGGGGCAAAAACAATAGTGACACGCTTGCTTCCCCATCTTGAAAATGAAAGTCAACAGAGCGTCAACAATTTTTAGGTGTTCCATATGTGGTAATGAAAGCACCACGTGGATATTTGAGCACATAACAGAACTATTGACCGCCATGATAGGGAAAAATTCAATCTATCAATGGAAAAACATGGATTCCAAAATAATCGATATCGCAAACAGCAAAACATGCAAACACAAATGATTGGCTGTTGAATACACGATTTTGATAAGACACTATTATCAATCTGCAAAAACAAATGTCTTATATGAATCTATAGATGGACACGCGGGGCGACCCGCTGATAACCCGCCCAATTCAGACAGGTTCGGTGATGTCCATCAAACTGTACTCGAGTTGATGCTTCGGGTGTATTGAGAACCTGGTCCACCAATTTGGCAACGGCTTGGTTGGGACCCGGACCCGGACCTGAAGTGACCGAATGGAACTGTTGCTAACACTATGCATGATTTGGTTTGCTGACCAAATGATTAAACAGGTGGATTGTCATGTGCAGGCCAGCATGGATGCGATCGATTTGATTGGTCAGAGTACTTCTGATGTTTGTTGAATCATCCAGGTGCGTTACTGTACACTGTCCCTTGCACAATGTCCACTCCAATTACCTCTCTAAGAGCCTCGGTCAGTGTTGAATCAGGGGTACATGGCTCAGTTGGCTGTTGTGGGTCGATTGTTACTTTGTCAGTGGTAGCATCAGCAGTCGGTGCACCAGGTACATTCCCCACAGGTACATTATTAGTTGAACAGCATGTTGTTGGCTATTATGGTGTATATACTAAAGTTATTCCTTGATGGCTCAGGGTTATCCCAGCCTGCTGTTGGTAACATCTTGTCAAGTAATATCCCTCCATTCATCAACATTATCCAAAATCATCGATTGTGAGCAGCCAGTTGGCTCTCATTGCTCATTGTCTTTGCACAGATTTGAAGTTGATCATGTTTCCACTCAGTATTGACAATACTCTAGAAATGGTGAGTGTACATATTCATAGGAATCTCAATGATTAATTCAGAGGGTGATTGTTTGTTGTTTGAGTAGTGCCACTGGGTTATTCATTTGAAAACAAGTGAACTCAGGTTAGCATGTCAGTGTCACAGCTGCATTGCAGTCCACCAAATACAGAGGAGGTGTACAATAACAAAGTCACCTTATGATCAGTTTTGTTCCCAAACTAGGATATATATATCATATTCCAAACAATGCTCATGAACATCATCTGCTGAACATCGTTAGCAGAGATGCAAAGGTTCCAGTAGTCATCCACTGCAATTATCTACTATATACTTGTGTATGTGGTGCTGTAATCACCACTGTCAGCCTATGTCATTGAGACATTGTCAGTTAAATCTATACTAGAGCCTCCCAGTATCAGATGATTTGAGAAGATCATCTTGATGCGAGGAATAACAGAGTTTCATAGCAAGCTGTATATCCACTCAATGACCATGAAGAACTAATTGAATTGCAGGATGTTTGCTTCAGTAATGATCCTTGGCCACTGGTTGGATTTTATGGTACACAAGGATGTTTCCAAAGGAGATCAATAGGTTGCAATCACCATTGTTGCTAGACTCACAGGCCTCCTATTGAATGAAGTTGGGAGGTTGTACACAAACATTTTATGTGTAAAATCTCTTGTCATGCAAACTTCAAAACTTGATAAAACTCTTGCTGGATTCCCAGAGATATTATATCTCCTCACTGCTATGATGTTTACATTGATGAACCATACAAATGAAAGCAACTATCGAATATCACAGTATATCAAGTATGTGACATACTAACTAACAGTATGTTGTACCATTCGGATTGCTTGTTTTCAGCTGGGTTATGTTGATTAACAGTGCAGTATAATCATATAGTTTGTAACAAAAGAATGGGATATATGAGGCCATCGTTCCACTGAAGGTCACTTGCTACCCTCCATATATTCAATCATACTCTTGATTTATTCCAAATGACACATCGCTGCTATATTGCATTACCACCTTCTTGAGTTCAAACACACCTTTACACCAATTGATTTCCACCAAACACAGTGAATACAGCTCCACCAGGTGGCCCATTTGGCTTGCAACCTTGCCCTGATGACAGTTTGGAATCATCAGATAATAGTTCTTGCAATGCCTCTAGCAAAGACCATACTTTTAGGAAACACACCAATCAATTTTATCCACCTCCTGTGCATGGTTACTCTCCTTCACAGTCTTCATTTCCTGGCACTTCTCAGTTCTGCCACCATTCTCCATTCAACATGACACCAAGTGTGCCAGCAAGGGCTAGTGCAAGCGCAGGATTTCCAAGCTATGGGCCACCATGGCAAGAATACAAAATCCCCCAAGGTGGATATGGTGGATCACAAATAATCCCCCCTCCACAGTTCACCAGACAAGCACTGTCATCTCCAGATGCACTGCAACTTCCTCCAGCACTGCCTGGAAACAATCCACTCATTCCGCTGAAATCTTCCAGCTCAACTCCTATATGATCGCCTTCTGACACCCCAGGAAAATCCCCACTATCACTCTGAATCAAAACGTTACAGCCAGCAGTTTATCTGCCGCAATCCAATATTGCCATCATTGAAGACTTTCCTCCACTACAGGATCATTCTGATACTGAATATGATGTACATGGTAAGACTAATGATTTGGCAAACTTGGGCAGTGCAGAAGGTGAAGCCCCAATCAGTCTGAAGCAAATGGAATTCTTGTGGAAGCAATTTGCCGAAATGATGGGGCAGCCCAACCACAGTGTATTCAACAAGTGGAAGAAAGAATGGGGGGCTTGATGTCTGGGGAAGAAGCATCAAGGTATTATCCAAAGTCAGAAACACTTGGAACAGCTTCAATATGAACTGCTGCACACGGAGAAAGCAGTTATGTTTTTCTTCATCACATTCAAGAGCTGGAGGCGAGTGGGAAATTTCGATAATGTTGAACTGATTGGTTGGCAGTGGATGATAAGTATTTTAAAGAAATTTGCACTTGATGTTCAAGAGGTGATGACAAAGGGATGGCAAGGCAACAAGAGACCAGAAATGGATTTGGGAGAGCACCCTGTCAGCAAAGCAAGAAGAAACCTCATACATTGCCCAATGAATCTTTCAAGGTTGTGATTAGCTAAGTGCCAAGTGATGCCACAATATCCCCCAATTACGTCAAAGCATTGTATTCAAATATGAGGCCCATGGAGGAGCTGATTGATATCATTGAAACAAATGGAGGCCCAAAATAACCATATTGTCTAAGAGCCATAGTCAAGTGCACCATGGTGCTGGAAGAATCTGAAGAGGAGTATACACAATTATATACAAATGGGCGACTGATAAATAACCACATATATAGTCTGATTTTATACAACTGTTGCTTTTCAAATACTGTCAAGTTGAAGCTGGGGTACGATTTGAAGATACTTTTGATAGTGATGCAGTTAACTGCAGAGAAGATGGGTGCAGAGTACATATTCAGACTGGCCAAGATTGTCGCTACTAGTCTTGTTCAGGCATGGAATGCACAAATGCTAAACATTATATATATGTGTTGGAATGTTCGGAGATCAATGAAAGAGTTGAACAAGGAGGACGGTGGGGAAGAATTGGACAGTCGTATTGATGTAAGTTACGATTGAAACAATAGAATTGATTATATTCCAGACATATATATTTGTTTCAATGAGTTTCGGGAAAATAACTAACATTGTGAGGAATATCTGGACTGCCTGAATATCAGCCTGTCAGCCCAACTAACCTCAGAGCCACTACAAGAAGGTATTGAGAACCAAGAAAAAAGTGATAATGGTGCATGGGAGGTCAATGAGCAAGTGGATGGCAAGTAGGTCTTTGATCCAGAAAATAGCAGTTTGGTATGTAACACTGTTCTTAATACACTCTACAACGAAATTGAACTTGAATGGTTTGATATGATGGTTAAGCTGCTGAATGCCCATCTGATATGCCAATCAAAAGATGACTGCATTCCTGAGAACAAGAATTGAATTCCAAGGCTCCCTGGAACAATATTTCTTGTTCACCAGGTCTGAGCAAAATTGTTTATGATGAGGAGATGGATTTGGGATTCAGATTTGCCAGGAGGGCAGGTGGCAGACAAAATTAGTCCTTGGGAAGATATTTACATCAATGGCAGCAGCTGTAATATGCAAATTGCTGACTAAGAATGTAGTTGTGGGGTTGCCACTGTCAACTTTGTGGGGGAATACCCTTGAGCAATGGGTGCATATGGCTCAGAAAGACTATCTAAGCATTATCAGTGAAGAATGTGAGAGGGATCCATTGCGGAGACTGAATTCAGTTCCCCTCCATTGTTTAGAGGTCCCAACCATTCCACCTCTTGGGTATCTGGCACATACCTTAGCACTGGAATGAATCCCAGTGATCCCATTGCGCAAAGTGGCAGAGACTTTCATGACTGTCATTCACAACACAAAATATGGGACCGATTTGAAATTTGGGCACTCATTTGAAGCAGACAATGCAGATCACACTCACAGGAGGCTGAAAATGAATATTGATAAGCCCAAATACCGTGGGAATAGCCATATAGTTTTGTATGATATGTTAGAATCTAGACCAAAACCATCCAGCAATGACCAACTGTTACAATGATCATGGAGATTTGGGATTTGTGATAAGTGTCATTGCTATTAGACGAAATTCACTGTGGGCTGGCGAATTGCAACCCATGATAGAATTTCATTCAAGCTGCCAGTCACAGCAACACCTGGGTACCATTCAGTTGTTGATTGGGATTAGCAAATGATGTGACAAGTGTGAGCAACGGTTCCATTTTGGGACCGTTTCTACTATAGCAGGTCGAAGAATACCTGGAACTGGCCAGTTCGGTTCCGGTTTTTGCCAAACAGTTCCCTTGAATAAGTCCACCAATATTGATCATAGAATTCAGAGCTTGGTATGTGAATTATGCAGCTTTGCATGGCGCATCTTTTGGTCGTCTCCAATTTTCAATATCTTCTAAACACAGCAAGTGGCTTTGAAAATACAGTGATTTTTCGCCCAAAAACCTTGTTTTTGCACCATCGCTTGCCAAGTTTTGAAGGTATCGAAAATTGGAGACCAACAAATGAAGCGCCATGCCAAGCTGCATAATTCACTTACCAAGCTCCAAATTCTCTAATCAATATTGGTGGACTTAATTTGGCAGTTCGCTTGACAAATTGTCGATTTTTGATGTGGTAAGGCCGTTGCCATGCAGACCTATAAACCCGGCCAGTTCCAAATATGAAACCATTGCTAACACTAGATGTGACTTTGTTTCAGTTTGGCATAAGGATCCAGAAAATTACACTCTGATGCAACAGAATTGGGCAGAGGCACTGTATTCAGCAGTGAAGTGGTTAATGCATGCCATCTGGACTGAAGGAAATGTAGCTTAACAGGCTGTGATGCACTAGATGATACAAATAGCAAAGGTTTGGACAATCTAATAATTAGCAGATTAGGAACTTGCAAATGGAAACCATCTGTTCAGGTTTTGCCAGATGCTACACACTTTGTTCATCATACATATACTGAACAGTTGGAAGCAAGACGGGAGATACTTCTGGAAGGGTACACATTGTGCGGTATTTCAACAGAATGTTGGGATCAGAGATGGTGGCTCACTTGGTTGTCATCATTCTTGTAAGTCACTGCGGATTGCAATTTCATATCTGGGGAGTGACACTATGAATGGCCACTGGATCCTTTGGTGAATTCTCTAATTATGCAATGGCTGAGAGAGATATTTCTCCAAATACTGATCATTGATCCAGTGGAGGATTCTGAACGTCACCACGATAAAGCATCAAGTGAGGTACTTCTCTCTGACCTAATCTGATACAATAATGCTCACCTCAGTGCACCACCTCCACCAAAGACAGTGTTCTGTGGTCCACTTCATGGCCAGGTATATTATATTAAGTGGTGAATAATAAAGTATTTTGTGTATCAATTGGATATATTCCACAAGTAGGCAGAAATGGTCAATGATGAATATACAGAAATTCAGCTCACATGCCAGGATTCTCCAAAAGGCTGAGTGTCCGTAACTCTACCGAACATGGGTGGGACAGTCCCAATTCTTACATGAGTGAATCTTGCTGTCATAACCCAGCAGCTCTATGTATTGAATCTACAGTACAGAGCAGTGGCACTGGTTGTCTGGCTCGAGCAAAACTGTGTGCCACTCAGGTGGATATGCAAGACAGCGCCTGGAGGCTGCGACAATAGAGCGAGTGTTCTGCACCAACACTCCAGAGTGCCCCAATTGAGACTCCTGCATGGCCTGATTAGTCGACCAACTATTACAATCTTAATGATGTATTGAATCCCGGCATGTCATGGGGACTATACCAAGTCAATGGCAGAGAACGGAGATACTATACAGTCAGGTCTTAAGAATGAACCATTGTCTCAGATCATTAATACAGTGAAATCAAGGTATGCCTCTTTAAATATACAACCAACACAATCTTATCAACTGACTCAAATAGTCAAAGTGTGTCATTAGAAAGTCCATCAGCAAAATGTAAATTGGTCCAGAAGCCACATGCAAACCTCCCAGACACTCCGGTCAACCTCTCCTGTGCTTATATGTACTTCCAGATGCTCTCAGGCCCCCCTGGAGTTAAGCATAGTGCTCTCGGACTCTGCAATCGCATTCTCAGGTGCTCATGAAAGCACCTGCAGTTATGGAGGTGCATTCAGGATGCTACGAGATTTGACTTATAGGATAGTCAAATTTTGGATGAGCTGAGACTTCTGCAGAGGTCTGCGGGAGACTTCGAGAGCAGCTGAGACCGCTGTGGAGACTGCTGCGGACGCTCTGCAGGAGAGTTGGTGCCGTATTCTCACAGCAGTGGTTCTTAGGGTTCCATAACCCCAAGGCTTTTTGTCTATCATATTCGTCGTTGTTACAGTCACAAGATTTGCTATATCATAATATAGCATGCATTATTTATGTCTCTCTGGATATTTACATATGGTTAATCTGCCAGCGGATGGTAGTCGAGCATAATTGGAGGAGCACCTGGAGACGCCCATTGCGAGAAGTTAGAGATGCACCACTTCCAGGCCATTGTGGTGAAACGACAGAGCTATGGGGCAGAGAGCCCAACATCAACCGTCCACCGGACCTCGGGGGACATCGAAATAGAATTCGTCAGAACCGGCAGTTCTGGCGCAAGGAGCGTAAGGACAGGGAGAGAACATATATTACTACCCAGCCATGAGGATCCACGCACATGCTTGGATCCATGACATCTCGGAAAGAGCCAGTGAGACAAAAAGTTGGGAAAGGCTGACTGTGTATTTTCCTTGTATGATAAGATGAGATGAAATGAAATAATGTCTCACTACCCTGAGGTCTCCCAAATATATACTCCCCATTGTTCAGTCCACCTCTGTTGCCCCTGTATCTCTGTACACCCGCCGTCGCTCAATAATGATGTACTTGCAGGCCCTGCTCAAGCGAGTTTGAACATGCACTGGGAGGCTGCGATCGAGTAACACAGAGATGCACTTGGAGGCCCTGATTGAGCGAGATGGGAGATGCACTTGGAGGCCATGATCGTGCGAACTTGGAGGCCGTGATTGAGCGAGTTTGGACATGCACTTGGAGGTCGGGATGAAGTTCAACTCAGAGATGCACTTTGGGGCCGTGATCGAGTGCAGTTAGAGATGCACTCCGAGGTCATGCCTGAGCGAGGTTGGAGATGCACTTGGAGGCCGTGATCGAGTGAGTTTGGAGATGCGCTTGGACACCATGATCGTGCAAACCTGGAGGCCATAATGGAGCGAGTTTGGATATGCACTTGGAGGCCGTGATCAAATAAACCTAGAGATGCACTTGGATGCCGAAATCGAATAACACAGAGATGCACTTGGATGCTGTAATTGAACGAATTTGGAGATGCACCTGGAGGCCAGCACCATGCAAACTTGGAGGCCATGATCGAGCAACGTTGGAGATGCACTGCGATGTCACGATCGATGGAGATTAGCAGAGGACTTGCAGGTGGTCGATCTGGAGGTGGTAGATCGGGTTGCAGCCGCCACGGCTGCTGCGACTGTATTCATTGGTTAACTCATAATTGTGGGAATGCAGAGAGCTGAGTACAATAAGGTCCACCGAGAGATACGAGATGGGAGATGAGAGACTGACTGGGAGCAGGAGACTGTTGATCTTGGGATGATGCAGTACTCGATGTATGTAGTACTCGGTGTATGCAGTACTCGGTGTATGCTGTACTTGGTGTATGCTGTACTTGGTGTTAACTCTTGATCATGGCATGGAGAGATAGAGAGGGATGACTGAACTTCATGTTCTGAGGTGATGGTAGAGTTGAGGACGAGAAAGAGAGAGATAAGAGGACATGGGGGAAATCATTATGAGAAACTGGGACTTGTGAGAATTTTGTGTGCGAGTCAATTTACCATTCCCGATATGGCAGGTTCTACTCCCGATCCGGCAGGTAAGAAAAGCAATACAAGGTCTTCTAAACCCAATCGGGCAAGTCATACCCCTGATTTCTCATATCCGCTTGTATCCTCCGTATCATTCCCATCATCATCCCCCATCTCTCTTTCTCGTGCACAACTCTACCATCATCGCAGAACACAAAGTTAAGTCATCCCTCTCTATCTCCATGCCATGATCATGAGTTAACACTGAGTACAGCATACACTGAGTACAGCATACACCAAGTACAAAGCATACATTGAGTACAGCATCCACCAATGATTGTCTGTCTTCCCTTCATTCTCAAGATTGCCAGTTGACCCCTGAATGTAGCATCACCTTCCAGCGTGCCTCCCTACAAGATCGACCGCCACCAGCCAACTCTCCTTGAGAGCTCAAAGGTAAAGTCACCTCGTCACATTCCCAGCGTTGTGAGTTAACTAACTGATGAATTGCGTCTCAGCAACCGGCGCGCCTCCCATCGACCGCCTCCAAGTGCATCTCCAAACTCCCTCGATCCTGGCCTCCAAGTCCATCTCCAAGTCCATACCATCACGGCCTGCAAGCATTTATCCAAACACACTCGATCACGACCTCCAAGTTCACACGATCATGGTGTCCAAGTGCATCTCCACACTCACCAGATCACGACCTCCAAGTGCATCTCCAAACTACCTCGATCATGGCCTGCAACTGTATCTCTGACTTCACTTGATTGTCATCTTCAGGCACACCTCGAATTGCTCTCACGCACCGCCTGCAGCCAGTCCAGATATACCGTGTGTAGATGGGTTGCTATATAGATACATAGATGCATAGATGAGAATACAAACTGAATACATAAGTTTTAAAAATCGTTGAACAATAAGTAGTAGCTATGATTTCTAGGCGCACAAGGAGTGTAACCAAACCAGATGATGATTTTCCCAGACTGCTCTACAGTGATTCAACGTGCTCCCAGGCTTGTGGTCAGTGCTCCCAGTCTTGTCGCCGGAACTCCTAGGTGCTCACAGGAGTGTGGTCGGCACTCCAAGACTTGTAGCCGGTGCTCCCAGGTACTCCCAGGTACTCCCAGGTGCTCCCAGGCTTGAGGTCGGCGCTCCCAGGTGCTCCCAGGTGCATCTGAAGGCCACTGCATCGGTGCAGTAAACTCTGGGATTTCACCACCCTGGGATTCTGGTCCGACAACTCTCAGTCACTCCCAGAGGCTCCCAGTGGCCAAAATACACTTTGCTGATGTCACTCCTATACCTAAATAAATCATATCTGTCATTTTGAGCTGAATCAAGATTTGGAATTGTCATTGTTTCTGAAAATAGTATTTGTAAGAGAGGGATTGAGTTGGCTTTCATGGTTATTTAGTGACAAATTCGTGAAATTGATTGTTCTGCAAATGATATGGAAAGAGAACCTGTAAAGTTGTTGGTGCCCCAGTCAAATAGTGCTAAGTCATGGGAAATATTTTTTGGAAGCACAGATTGAGTAATTCATCCTGTGCTGGGTGATGTTTTGGTGAATGCCAGTATGCTAAGAATACACCAAACAGGACGCTGCAATTGGTTGTGTCAGACTCATCTCATACTAAGATAATTTGTCTAGGAGGAATTCTGATATATGAGTCTGCAGAGGGATCCAAATAATACATCAATGGCATATTTAACATGCTCCAGAAACCTGATGCCAAGTACAATATTTAAATTCCAATGACTCACACTGGTGGCTCTCTCAGGCGCACTGGTGAATCCAGCAAATGTCTTGAGTCTCATCAAGTCAGATAGTGTACTGCATACTCTCCAATGACAATGGCAATGAAGACAGTCTAGAGGAGATTGAGTACCAGTGTTGCAATAGTGGACTCAGCTTGCCTATTTGTGGCGATTCTGTAGCTTTGGCTGCCCCATGATTGAATTTGAGGAACACCTGAAAGATCTGCAACCTAGAGAGTTGGATGATGAGACACGGCTCAGCTATTCATTGCCAAGCCCATTACAATTGCTTCTGGGTATTTCCTGGGCAATGATTTGAATTTCAGGCACAGCTCAGTTCTCTAATCCAATCAAGGATAATGGTCTTTGACTTGTATAAAGCCATCTTAAACAAACTGCAATTCATTGTTGATATATCATTCCAGCACAGGTATATCTCAGAGCAACAAATCAGTCACTGAAGTCCATGTCCCCCAGTTGGGAGCATACTTTGAATTTTCCATTTACTATTTCCTGGTATGTTTCATTCAACTTGAATGCTTCTGAATCAGTGGAAGCAGTGCATACAGATTGTCATCTATTAAAGACTCTCCCTGTCTAATTGCAGGAAGCATCTCCCACTCAGTCCTGCTGATATATGAATCTATGCTTGAAGGGTAGGTCAAGGCCACCACAGAAATACCTGAAAATGTCTGCACTATATCAACTGTCTGTTAGAGGAAGGTAGCCACCACTCACTGAACTATAAATGCACAGCCCTGACATATTAGTAATGTTACTTAACTTGATATTGACCAAGTAGGATGTTTGGACCACTGCCTCCAAATTCTCAAATAGCTTCTGAAAAATCATCCTCCATCATTAGTCCTTGAGCTTGGAAGCCAGTATCTCCAATGACAGATTTTGCTAAGTGACTCTGCAGATGGTGGGGAACTCCCACTCGCTCCATATACCACATTTACTCAATAATTCTTCAATTCTGAATGGTTTTAATGCAGAACTAACTGGATTCACGCTTAATTTATGTTTGGGCCACCTGAACCAGCACCTTTAAAAGGACTGTGTAAACATACTCCCATCAAGAGAGATTGAAGAGAGAGTCTAGAAAAGCAACCTCTGCCCAGGGGCAAAATATGTTGATCAGTAACTTCCCCTGCACCACATGTGTTGCAAGGCTGCACTTCATGATGAATTTTATTCTGACCTATCAGATTCTCACCAACATTCCATATTACTAGTTGTCATGAAAATCATATTTTCATGAAAACTCAAGTTACGAAAGGACACCTTTGAGTAGTTCAATTAGCAGTCATGCTGAGCAAAGCCTGATATCCCAGCCGTTGCATTGAATCCTGATAAATAATTGAAGTGTTGGTGAACCTCAATTTCCTAGAACTCATGCAATCAATCCTCTGCCCACTGTGAGATGACATCTCACTATGCAATAATCCACGTTATACAGCTATTAACCCTAACATTGCTTTAAAGTCACCATCTGAGTAGTGTGATTGATAAAGGATTTGGGTGTGAATGATGTGCAATTTAATAGATATTAAGTTCAACATTGGCATGTCAATGTATATTCATTAGCAATTTGCTAGCAATCTTAGCATTAATGAGAGTTAGAGTTAATATGATGACCGCTAAATTAACCATTCTAACTTAACATTCTTTCAGTACGCCTTTATTACTCTTCTTTGCACCCAAATGCTCATTCTCTCCCTCTGTTAGCTGCAGCATTGTGTGAAGGGATTTGGCAGACATGACTCAGATGAACACATCAATGTGAAATTATACTTATGAAGTTAACCTATTAACTGCCAATATAGCTTCAGCATCCTAATACACCAGAACATTATAAAACAAAGTCTGTCCTTCCGACACATATACCATACATGAACATTCATAATGTTGCCTTATCAATATTGGGCTTGGTTTGAATGCTTGTAACTTTACCATCACTGATAAGATCCCAACTCCCTTCAGTTTTGCAGATTCGGGTTGCTGCAACATTTCTGGGCCTTGCGGTGATGACCAATGGTTGAATAAACATGTATAATTACTACATTCGGATGAGTTATATGAAGGGGTATCTGTTCTTATTCAGGTTCACAGTGCTTCATTTAGCCACCACCAGATGACAGTTAATGTTACAACATTGATAATGACTCAAATTGTTCAGGTGTGTCTGGTTCAATGCTAGGTGCATCGGCTTAAACCAAGCACCAATTTATGCATCCATCCCATTATTGATAGGAGGGCTAACATGTGCCAGTGGGCATTAGGAATTCATCTTTTCTGGTGCACCTGTAACTTGCTCGATCACAACACCGGACTTGCCATCCCCAATGTATGTATGAACCATACAAGTCATCTCTCCTGAACCCTGTCAGGAAAGGCCCCAAGTTGTACCCTCCTTGACCTTGTTCAACTTCTTGCACCATTTTTCCCATTCTTCTATTGCACATAATTTTATATTTAACACTTATATACTGTCTGTCCCTTCTATACCTTCCCCAAACTTTAATCATCAATTCCATCAACATCGAACCTATGCCCAGCCAGGTGAGCAATTACCACTTACACAAGAATCAAGAAGCACACCTTGAGAGAGCACTCACACTCACTCTCAAGACAACAGCCAATCTTCATTGTCCATCATATGCTAAACTTCCAACCTTGTTATTGCGCCTTGCGTTTGAGATGGCTAATGAACAAAATTAGTTGATGAAGTTGGATGATAATGCTGAGTGGGAGATTGGTGATGATATAACTGATAACACTGGAGAGTCATCAGTGTCATCCAATATCAAAGATTACAAATTGGATGAACATAATGAGAAGATCCTACTTGTTGGGGAGTTGCGCCACAACCAGCTATTACAAACTGCACAGGTGCCACTGCCCAAGACTCAGAACGATGTCAACATTGTCATTGCATGCCCTCTGCTTCCAATTTCCTGAAATGCAGCTGGGCAATGTCACCCCAGTGGCTGAAACAGCCAAAGTCAAACCTCATCAACTCATTATACAAGTCTGACTGTGCCACACCTGCCCAGGCGATTCTGTTTGCCAAGTGAATTGGAAATCAGAATGTTCCACAACCCAAGGCCAGCAGAGATCAGAACTTTCCCCAACACCAAAGAGCTACTTCTGAGGTAGCATTGAAGATCATGTTGACAATTGTATTCGTGAAGACTCATTGCCCAATTATATTTAATGAGGAGTACTCAATTGTTGAAGAAGCTTGTAAACCAGCCATTGAAGCACAGAATCGTCAGCAGGTATTAGCAGGTGCTTCTGTAGGTACATGATCTGTGTGTCAATTGCCTAGTGGTCTATTTCTCAATATACATCAGCAAATACCAGAAGCTGTAAGTCATGGATTCTGTGATTAGCATCTCTATCAGACTTAGAACAATTGAATATGCCCCAACTGATATTCACAGTAATGGCTCAAGATTAGTACCAATTGAGGATGCTTGGCAGATAGGGCAGTTTGCACTGTTTACTGTAAGTACTAGTTGGATATATGCTCTGAGACTGAGGTGTGCATCACGGTTAAAGAGCTCTGGTTCGACAGTACTTATCTCTCAATGGTCCTAGATGATGCGAAATTATTGTTCAGCCTAATGGTAGTTCAGGATTTCATTTACCATCAATACCTCTTCACCAGCAATTGCTTGGGGCCTCAGCTTAATGCACCCCTGTTTTCTCAACCTTTTGCGCTGCAGACTTTACCACTGGTGGACAGCACTATTCATTGTGCACTATTGTAATATGCATGTAGATAGAAGGCTCCAGTTATGTTTTCTCAAGATGAATCTTGAGTAAAATTTTAACCAACCCCAGTAATTAATTTTGCACTGGAAGATTCTGCTCTCATCATCCACAGCATTAGTGGGCCACTTGATACACTCTCTTTATTCCACTCTGCGATGATAGGCACTCCTTACATCCCCATCCATTCTCCTCAGCCTCGCACTTCTCTATTTCATTCCACTTTCAATTCCTCCTATTTTGGCTCTTCTCTGCCACAATTGGCACTCCACATTCCCCATCTGCGCTCCCTTTATTTATTCCATGCTCCATGCTTCCCCATTTGCAGTGCATGTCTATTGTGATTGGTAATTCTTGATCTGCTTCAGTGCTGGCATGATTCATTCCGTGGTCCTTCACCCTTGAGTTTATGTGCTCCTCTGCGAGGATAGTCACTCCTCAGTCTCTATCAGTGCTCTCCTGGCTGTTTCGGGGCTTCAGAATTGCATTTCACAGTACCAACCCACCCTTTTTGGCACTGCTTCACCAGTCTGGGTGGTCCCCAGCTGGATTAGGCAGTTCTGCATCCTTGTCCATGCTGATTTGACTCGATTGCCACTCTTCTGCTTCATTTCATGCTTTTCAATCACCTTCTGAGTACTCCTCCTTTCCATTCAGGACACCCCGTCAACGCACTCCTCTTGTCCTGGCAGTTACTCTGATTGTTCTCATGAATATACCATATTACTTTTCAAGCCCTATTTCAATTTGCAACTAGCAAAAATCTTGTTACACTATTGTTAGATAGCACAAATCGTGCCAAGTGACTTTGGAGTTCAATTTCACCTACTTGCTAGGTAAAAATGATTTGTAAATAGAAGGATTTTATTCAGCTTCTTTGCACTGTAAATGAATGCGGTGGTCCTGCCATCATCAGCCATAATGAGATAGAAGATGTCGTCAATCACATTAACACCATGGTTGATTGATATTGTTGGATTCAATAGTTGGGTTATTTTTAGTATGTACTTGCATTTATTTTAAATCATACACCTTTTTCTGTGGTTCATTACTGTTGCAATGCAAAAAGTGGAATATTGAAGCAGGGGTTATTTAGTATCAGTGTTATATAGAAGTGTAGATCATTTAGAAGAGATGTTGAACAATAATCAATGAATCATATTCACTGTGGAGGGTAATCCAATACTAATGTAAATCTACAGAAGTTCAGACAAAGCATTCAGTCCTCTTAATGATCATCCATGAGACCAGACACCTCTCAGACATTTTTTGGGATACCTGCTTTGGTTGCGTGACTCACCCTAGCACACTAAAAGCTCTCTCGAGTACTCTGAAGTGAATCTGAGAGTATCACAGTTAATGTGATGGTGCTTCCATATGAGTGATTGCAGTTGAAAGGGGCTGCCAATGCCAGCCAAAATGCTGTCCAAGGGTTTGATTCTCTCCTGGAACATGCTGCTTGTATGGTCACACTCAGCCACTTCTCACACACTCCTGGAGGCTCCCATTGACAAAACAAGATATTGCTGATATACAGAGATTGTAACTAATAGGGGAGAAGAATCAATCTCTGCATGTCATATATCTGCTAGAAGAATACATTTACTGTCAAGATATTCTGTTCTAATACCATGCTGCAGGTGTGGTCGTGGTCAATGATGCTATATCGTAAGCATATCTTTGATTTACAGTATTTCTCTGTGCCGTGTCTGCAGAATTCCTTGACTACAATATTGAAGTTGATGGAGAAGAGAGAGGGCGAATAATTGGGTGCACTAAGCAAAGATACCAGTGTGGAGAAAGAATGGCTATGCATGACGATGATTTAGGGGTAATCTCATTTATTCATGCACTTGTCTACATTAGGATTGTGAACAAATGGGTCATAAATACTAACTTGCATTCTGGTTTTCCACCTAATCTCTCATCAGTCGCAAAAAGTTTAATCACAAATCCAAATACAGTTCCATTACTTCAAAGTTGACTCATAATTAACATTGCAGTGGAGAGCTGTATACAATGATATAAATGTGTAGTGAGACATCAAGTTACAGTGGGCAGAGGAACAATTGCATACAGTTGCAGGGATTTGAAGTGCATCCAGGGTTGAATGGTCACAAGGAATCGACTTCAAATCCTGCGATTCCGGGCTTACCTTCCTTCCACTGTTAAATGCACGGTCAGCAGTCATCTTTTATTAACCTGAGATTTGAAGGTTCTGTTTTTTCGAACTCTCCTGAGAAACATTCGTTGAAAAATATAACTTCAGAGACTGGTTTTGGCTGCCCAACGATATATTTTGTCACAATCCGGTTTGGTCTGCACTAAAAGCATTGAAAACTTTGGCCTCTTTGAGTAAGTGCGGTGCATTGACTGAGTCCTCATCCGCAGAGTCACTGAGCAGTATCGGCCTTTGGAGATTCACACTCAAGCTCCAGCTCTTTTGAAGGAGTCTGATCTCTCAGATTGTATTTCATGATTTGGAAGTACAGGTCCAAACATACCGCTCAGTTAAGATCAAGCTAAGTGAGGTTACTAATTGGCCAGGGCTGTGCATTTATTGTTTAGTGTGCAGTGAATACCTTCCTCCAACAGACAGTTGACATGGAGCGTAACATTCAAGGTGTTTAACTGGAGGCATTTACATACCAATCAAGAAAAGATTCATATTTTAGTTGATGCTGAGGACGATGAGCCACTTGTACTAAAATGCGAAGTGTCTTCAATGATGCCAATCTGTGTACAATGCTTCCTGTAATGCAATGTCGAAGGAACCACACTTCAGAAAGATGTAAACGAAAATATCACATGCACTTCTAACTTGGAGACATGCCCATTTCTTGCTGATTTGTAACTCAGAGGCATGGGTGGACTTGAGTTATACATCCAAAATGAATCTTGGCTTGTCAAAGTTGGCTTTATATACATCCAAGATCATCATAAATTACAGGATTGTAGATTCACAGTGTTGCTGAAATTCAGTTATAGGCCAGGAAATACCCAGCAGTGAAGCTACAGCTTATCCATATGTAACCAAACCATCTTTCATTATCCAACTCTTGGGGATGTGGATCAGTGAGGTGCCCAAACTACAATTCACTACTACCAAAGCTGGGGATTGGCCACAAATATGGCAGCATTATCTGATATTCTGACAAAAGTACGAAATATCACCAATACTCTTGTTATTGCAAAATGGGATTGGAGAACATAAACTGCTTGATCTGGCATAATGAAACATGTGACTCAAGATATATGCAAAATTCTCAGGTACACCTGAAAGTAGTTCATTTATTCTTTTTATTAGTCTGTTGATTTTGAAATTTGTAGGGTTCCTGTACACCATACATTTGCCAATGATGATTTATTCCAAGTCCTCTACTGAATCATATCTTGTAATTGAGCGATGGTCAATTATAATGAGATATGGTGAGTCTGGAAATGGAAATTGTAGCCACAGACTTGGCAGATTTTTGACATTGTGCCAATAACATATACATAACCAGCAGAGGCTGCATCAGTCAATGAGTGACAATGAGGAATCTTGACAATGGCTCATGTCTATCAAACTGGTGTGTCTTCTACTTCCCACAATGAATGCATAACAATTAACTCCAGATCTTGTTTGTCATTAATTATAATCAAGAATGCCAATGATATCCCCTTCTGACTTATACTGAGTTAAGAAACAACCATTCCTATATCAAAGCTATGGTTCACTTTATAATGACCCAGAGAAATGTATCATTTATGCTGTAGATTGTGCTGTACAACCAACCTTTTTTGACTATTAGTATCAGTTGAGAAGATCAGACTGGATGATTGTATAAAGAGATATACCTCAATTTCAGAGTCCAAATAATGTAAGATGTTTGTTCAGCTGACTGCAATGTGTCTCCGTTCACTGTCATCAATATCATTCATTTCTGATGAGGCTGCAAAATCCAGGGAAGAGTTTACATCATGATGCTTGGTCAAATCATCAAGCTCTGCCGGACGCTGATTCGTACCACTTGTGAGAATTGGTGGAGATCACTCACGAGGATATCACAGCCACTAGGACCTGAACTCAGTGACCATGTTTGTGGACCTCCCTTTGCCCTTGGCAGATATCTCGCGCAAATCCCAGGTTCTACTCATTCACACTCCAGAACTTCTGGGTCGTTGCAGAATGGTTTGGTGCAGTAAGATTTAGGTTTGCCTTAGCGACGTTGGGTGTTGTTATGAATACAGAGGGATTTAGTGAATCATGGAATTTGAGCTGCATTTCTGTAAATTATCGTTGCCCATTTCGGCATACATGTGAAATCTATTAATATTGTCTGCACAACCCTTGGTCACCCACCACTTCAAGTGATGAACCTGACAAGGAAGAGGACAAACAAGCACCGCCTTTGTGGAGGAAGTGTACAAGGGAGAGCATTTTCACTTCTCTCTTGATCTTGAAGAAGCACCTCACTTAATGTTTGTCTGGGTCAGGTTCAGGATACTCTGCTGGTTCTTTGACAAGCATTTGCCAAATTGTGTTTCCCAGATATTGGAACATTGGAGATTGCACCCAAGTATGCGGTGGCCATTTGTCATTCCATTATCCTGAAATGTCGTTACAATTCTTGGTGTCTGTTAACTTTAAAATAATGATTGTAGGTGCCATCACTGAACCCACCATCCTTCTGAAGCATGCTGTGATGTGTATCATTCCACAAGGGTCTTCAGTTTTGCTTGTTCTTCCTCAGTCTGCTCAAGATCAACAAGGTATACATTGTCCTTCAGTAACCAAACAAGTGGTTTTCTAATTTCAAGTTTCGATTCTGACCACCTTTCGATCATCCAAGGCTTTGTATCCTGTATCATCTTGTCAGCAGCATCCTGATCAGCTTCTTTGACTTCGGTCCAGATGGCCTGCATCACACTCTTCTCCGCATGATACTGTGCCTCTACACCATGTATTTCCAATGCTGTATCATCTGCTGGATGATCCATTTCACCTAAATTCACTCAAATTGGCTGGCAATACCAATTGTGGAGTGAATGAAGTCCTGGTGTAGTGGTCATCACCAGTTTGAATTCAAACCTCACTGTTGTTGGAATTTACCAGGGAATACTGTGTTTTGTCTTCTAACAACAAGACTGTTCAAAAATTCCACATCTTCATGAACAGTATGACAGTGGGCTATTGCTTGATAGTTTTGCAAAGTATAGTGAGGTATCCTATGAGACAAGGTGGACATTCCAGCTACTGTCCAGATCGTCAATATGGGTGTTCCAATCGTCATGTCTCATATTTGCATGTTCCACTTCCAATATGTTCGCAATGTCAAAATTTATCAAGTAATTCATCTTACTGATGACACTATTGAAAGTCTTTGCCAATTAGGCCATTGTGACCACAACAATTAGTACATGGGCTGAAGTCATTGCTGGATGCCACAGATGTGGAGTTGTCACGATTACTAACAGACAGCAGGGTAATGAATTATGTCTCTACAATGGATACCACTCTCGTTCTGTACTGATACTGCTGGGATTGCTGTTCTCAGCTATATTCACCCATTTGTTAAGGGTATTCCCCCTCAATATTGACAGTGGCAGCCCCACAACAACCTTCTCAGTCAGCAATATGCATATCATAGCTGCTGCCATACAGGTAAAAGTTGTGCCAAGACCCATTTGATCTACCACCAGTGCTTCTGCAATATCTGAATGACAAACACATCTCTGTACGACATACCATAATACAGAAACCTGGCACACCTGGAACCAGGTTCCAGGGGGAGGTGATATTTGATTGATGTACGTAGCAACATGGTCAGCGTTTGATCGGACAATTGGAGGGGCATTCCGAAGCCTCACTACCTTACCCAGACAGCTGTATTAAAATTGATTGTTGGTTCTATTGAGACCAGTGCTGAGAACTTAGCTGCTATTATCTGGATCGAGGACCTCCTCACCATGCTCCACTCGCTTCTGAACTTCCCTTGGAGCTTGATCCATTATCTTTTCATCCTCAATGATCCCTTTCAGTTGTACCAAGGTAAGTTGGGTTGATGGGCTCATACTCCGGTGTCTTGTTATGTTTCGCCCAACGTTAGGTGTTCTGCTGAAAAGCATGCATTGCAACACATATACAAGTGTGGAATGCAATCAATTCTATTCTTTCAATCAGAACTTATATCAATACAAGTACCATTCTCTAGCCCACAATCTTTCTCTCCCTGCAATCTTCCACCCTTTTCAAAACCTACCAAAGTCTATGTATAATAAATAGCAGTTGAGCATATCTAGCATTAACATGGCTAGTGGGGATTTCCTTTGCCAGTCTAATTACATACTCTGCACTCTCCTCCCCTGTTGCCCTCCTCATTTCTGTAAAAAATATTGTAACATTGTTTCCCAGTTTCAACTTAAACGCATTTGAAAGGCAACAGTTGTATGCAATCTGGCCATGTTTGGGTTCCTTCATCCTTTCCCTCAGTGTGTATAATCCTGTTCACTCTTCATCAGGAAAAACTAAATTTCCTTCATTGAAGTTGGTTAGTTTATTGTACCCACAAACTCAAAAAGATGAAATCCAGGTTTCCCGGAAATATGGCACTGCTTAACTATTCTGGAGTGTTCTTTGAGTGATCGTGATGATGTTTTCAAGTGTCGCGACCAGTGTACCCACTTTTGCGAATGTGACAATCAGCACTTGACGAATGGTTCACACTTCCTTTGGCAATATCACGGATCATTTCTCGGTATACACCTACATCGCCCAATTGGATATGTCCTTGCAATGGTCATAGTACTCGCTCCATACGTTGAATGGAGCGTGTAGTTGTTTTTTTTAAAGACCCTCGTTGCGTAATTAGACCAAAGATAGTTACCTTGCGGAAGTGGTTCACGATATGTAATTCGTCGATTCAGGATGGTTAGTAACTTGCAGTTCAACCGTCGTGGGAGGGTTATGCATCATTGCAATTATGATTTCACACATTTGAGATCAGACTAAAGTAAACCATGAGGTATATCGCATTTAGTACTATTATTGTATATCGACAAAACCTAGAATGGAGTAGCACCCAAAGGAAATCCTCAATCCGATCACTGACACCATTCCTACCCTCCAAGAGACATCACACCATCTATAATCATACTTCCATTGACTAATTCCATATTCTCAACGCTCGTCATGTTGGTGATGCTGGTGATGTCGTTGCTGTTGCTGTTGCTGTTGCTGCAGGGGACGGCCTGGCTGCCGCTGGCGATGACAGACCCACTGATAGGCAGAACAGCTGAGAATCGCATGCTAGCTTCAGTAGCAGCAACAATGCTGCTGAGAGGATTAGAAGAACTGCTGGGTTGCTCTATCAGCTCCTCCGGGACGAAATGAAGAAAGTCCTCATCAAAGCTACCCTGAATGTTGTGAGGTTGTGCCATCGCTGGGTCTGTACCAGTTGAGTGGATCCTTCAGCGAATCATGGTGCGGATATTGTCTATCTGTTTGGCTTGAACATCTGGCGAAGAGACACAAAAATCCGGGTCAAGACTACGAAATTCATCTGTGCATGCATTAATAACCGCCTGATTAATGTTTCTTGTATGGCACTTGCGTTGTGCTCCACCTCCTGCACCAAAGTCTGGCGGGACCCGCAAGTCGCCAGCATTCCAGGCCAACAGACAATGGTGAATGGCCGTCGCGGTGATGGCATTGAAGGTTGGGTTGATTCTATCCATCAATGATCTATCTTTCATTCCTATTTGTTATATGCCATAGAAGTATGTCTGGTGAATAAGATCCACAATTTCAGTCGCTGCAAATTGAAACTTGCACTCCTAAATTGATCGTCAAGACAACAATTAAACAAGAAGGGAACTTTGAACTTACCTCATTAAGGTTTGTGGGGCATGTAAACATGTCCTTGGCCAATACCCCGGCTCAAAATTTCCGGATCTCTGTACACTACTGTGTTCGAAATCCGTAAATAGAGTCGAGTGAGGTCATGCAGCGGTATACCTTTGCAACACTGGAGCAAGCAATCTTTGTGCAAGCCTGATGCACAAAGTCAGTGATGGAAGCAATCATTGAGATGATTCATTTACCACTGAAATGTAGGCACGTGGTGGGTGTGAGTTTCTCTGGGCTGGATCAATCCTGGCGATATCCTCAGACCATCAACTCTGAATCTGGGCGGTCGTCACCGCATTCGTGGCAAAGGGATTCAGAAACATCGCATAATTGATAACTATAGGGTTCACACGTGCCATGAGCATCGCTGAAAGGCATGAATGGGTTGTCTGGGCATTGTATTCTGCGCTGACGATGAGAACTGTCACGTCATCAACACAGTGCTTATACCGCCACACATGTCCAGCTCTCCATGTAACCAATTGCTCACCGACTTCATTTGAATTCTTCCTCTGGTAAATATATACAATAGCAGGCGGATTAAATCATTCAAACACCTAATGTGATACGTTCTTGGATACCAGTGGCCCAGGCTCGCGTTCATCCTCCTCTTCACAGAAAATATAGACCTCCCAACTCTCAGGATGAAGGAATTGCGCCAACGTTTGAGCCAAAGGAGTTGGTGCGACTTGCTTTCCAAGTGTTGTTGTGAAGAAATCTGTTGTTGGCCGCTTGCCCATTGCTTTCCGGAATGGTAGCGGAAGAGGCTTGTCGTCGGATTCTCAATTGTCGTCTCCACAATCATGTTTGTTGTCGGGTATCGTGCTAGGATCGTTATCGAGATCCTCATCGTGGATAGATTGTCTGCTTCCCCTGGTGTTGGAATGAAGACGAGGAGGAGGAGAAGAGTGGCACCTTCTCATCATGATTTAAAAAGGCGGCGAGTGATAATGATGACCAAATTAAAGGTGTGACTAAAGGAAATGTGTATGAATGTAGAGTAAATGAATTAAAACGTTTTGTAAAGGAAAGAAAGTGTTGATATGATTAAAAGCATCGCCAAGATGCGTCTTTATATGCTGTTGATGATTCCTGAATCTTGGCTTGTCCCGCCACCAACACTTCGAGCTCCTTGGATGGACAGTAACTTAGAACTATGAATGGCAGGTGACAAGCATGCCACATGGATATCGATTGGCTTCCTTTGATGAAAATTGTTAGCGCAATGAGCTGAAAAGTGTTCGCATTTCACTAATCATTCAGGCTAACTTCTGCTGGGTAAAGATACCAAACTACCAATTACATGATAGCTATATACGGAGTCCTATCGCTGCCACTATGCCTTTCCCAAAAACAAGTTTCTCAATGATTAATACCAACATCGTGAACCCTCAACACAGACCTTCTTGCATGAATCTGAATGATGTAATAATAAAATAAACAAAACCCCAAAAAGAGACCCAAAACCTCACCAAAAAACTCCAAATTATCACCCATCCGTCCACCCTCCAAACTTCCAGAAAAATCCCCACCCACAATGCAAATTCTTGAACAACTATCCAGCCAGTGCATTCCATCCTCACAATGACTAATTTGCAGCTGTGCGACTGCTTGAACGCTTCCTATTGGCGAAAGAGCCTGCAGCGGGAGGATGTACAATGTGATCATGCTCGCGTAGCCAAGCCACATCCTCAACAGCAACCACACAATGCTCATAATGGGCAAAGAGACCAAGATCACGGTTTCGGATGACTTCAAGGTATTGGTGGTGTCTGATATTCCTCTTCTAAAGCTTCCGTTCAAACGTTTGGAAGCTTGTTTGTGTCATTGGGAAGCTTCTTGGATTTGGGCGCCACGTCTCACCATCATCATCGGGTTCCTCCCCGATCTCGTCTATCATATCCTCGTCAGGAGGTGCGAGGATGTGATCCAGAGCAAGGTAGCTGCAGACACCACGCATTGGGGTCAGGGCACCACCTGTGTTGTCTGCTTATTGGCCACGATGCACGATGCAACAAGCATTGGGTTGCTTAATTTCATCGCCACCTTTACCAATCTGGCAGCAGTATTGTTATCGAAGCTTGGGGTAACACTAGTGGCGTACAGACCATCATCTCCATTAGGCTCCACCCAGCAGCCCCAAAGCTCTCGGACTTTCCGGCTGGCGTCTGGCAGACCGGCGATTGCGGCACTCACTATTGACACAATGGTGCTATAAACAATCGATGTAACTATCGGAAGTATCGATTCATCATCCCCAGGCCAGTGCCATGAGAATATCTGAGTATTGTGTGCTCCCACCTTCTTCCCAGCAATGTCGGGATCCACATAGGTGATAGTAAAGTTAAATGGCTCAACAATGAAATTGGGCGAGGTTTTGCAATGCACCTTGATCGGTGAAGACCTGTGACCCGAGGTTTCTGTCTCGTCGTATTCTGTATCTACACATGATCAGGAAGAACAAAAGAAGCATTGGGGCGATGAAATACATACCAACGTACATGAGTTTCCTCTTCTCAGCCGTGGTTTCTTTGAGCCTAATCATCCTTCAGCGAAGGCCAATCTGCGCGAACAGGTACAGAGCTGCCATGAGTTTCTGACGATCGTGGTTAGTCTTGTCTGCCATGTACCGTTGCAAACGCCGCCTTTTAGATGCCAGATGACCGATTCGAGTCATGCACTGATCGATTAGGAGATCCCATCTCTCAGGGCCGGCTTCCTGCTTGTTGAGGATGCTCATGGACTGGGCAATCGCCATGACGCGCTCCCTCACAGTATTATCTATCTGTTGTGTCATGAAGCCACCCTTATTCTTCCAAATCCCCATAGTGTCTGCTGCCCATTGGCTGACTCCAATACCTGCATTCCCGGCCCAGATGCGGACTTGTAGAGTTGGCATCCGGATTGTATTAGCATCTGCGACCACTGATTTCGGCAACCAGGAAGCATCACATTACAATTGAGGTTCTCAAAGGTTGTCAGTGATTGAGTGGTGGATATCGAATGGTCGTTACTCGAAACAAGCGTAGGGAATGTTGAATTTATCATCGAGGGTGATGTGATGCGGTAGCAGAGGTGAGGAGGGTGTGTCGAATGTTCTGACGATTGTAAGTATGGTGGGCAAGTCAGCCGAATGACTATATGGGCTTGGAGGGTTTTCTTGATCCGGCGACATCATCTTGGCTGCAGTTTAGCTGGGAAACAATTTGCTTCGCATCTTCTAAGCAGCCTGATTCCTCGACTGAACGCTTAAGTTCATCACAAAGACAACTAAAAGCATGCTCTGCAGTCATTTCTCACTAGGTTGTCCTTGCTCTAGTTCTTGTACCCCGCGATGACATCGCTGGGTTGGGATCTAAGCAGAATGCACAGTTCCTGTAAGGTACGAACATAACAAGAAGTGACAACCACAGATCAGGCAATGGGCGTAGGAGGATCTTGTGAGGGTGCAAAACAATTGCTGTGATGAGCTGATTGCAGAGGCGGTATGCTTTTCGAGATCCAAGGGATGTTGAAATGGAGACAGCGATTAAACACTTTGCAAATGCGCGAAGGAGGATAAGAGAAATCATAGGAAAGTGGAAGGACCTCTGTTTGGGAAAGGTAAATCGAGGAACGCCTTTTTCCGAGGACAAGCCGGCTTGAAATGGTTTGAGTCGGTAAAAGACCGTCGAGACACTTCTTAACGTTGTTAAAACATTTCATTTTGGTAACGAACTATTGATTTTGGTCAACAGTGTCTTTACTGCTCGAAGACGTACTCCTACATCAGCGCTTAAATCACCAACCTCCGTCGCGACCACAAAAAAACGATTGTATACATATGGGCCGAACAACTGCCAGATGATGATTTTGCGATCGAGCACGATGGAATTCCACATCCATCGGTTCAGGAACCACATCGTGACCCTTTTCTCCACCCTTCTGACGATGATCCCAGCAGTACAGAAGCCGACAGCGAGAATGCTTGTATCAATGCAGCGCAACCTCCAGTTCAGAAACATATTGCTGGTACTCCACACTTGGACAACCTTGTAGTCAGCAAGCCTATTAGTAATGAATATTTCGATATCTTGGACAATGAAATTGATCTAGGGTTATTGTTTTCTCGCGAGGAGGAGTATCAATTAGTGCACAGGTGTGTCAAGCACCTCTTGAGCAGAGCTGCTATCAACGAGCTTTTCAGGAACCTCATGATGGCAACTGTCAGCAACTTCACTTCATCCCACACAGTATTCAAAGGATTGAATGAAATGTCCTACGCGGTGGGCATCGACTCTTTGAAATCCCGAAAAGTGTGTTACAATCGTGTGGCCGATCCAAACAACCTTCAGGACGATGATTACACACGTTTCATTCACTGCCATGCTGTCGAATGCATTGAGTTACTTATGCAACAGCCTTCGTTCAGGGAACATCGGTCATATGCTCCAGCAAAGAAATTCAATGATCCTGAGCAACGTATCCAGTTAGAGGGGAAATCAAGAAACTGGTGGTGGAATGAACACGTACCTTAGTTTACTTTTGTCATAGCTGTGATGATTTCGACCGGTTCAATAGCTATGGTGGCCGCTTGGAGGTTCGATCTTCCCATCATTTGGCAGTTCAGACCAGACACATCTTCCATACTATTCGCACGACATGTAGGAATGGCCTGAATATTTGTGTATCGGAAACATGGACTCGATGATTACATCAAAGCTTCCGAATCTTGTTAGCATCCTTGTTGCCCTTCTTCCTGGTCCTCCAAAATATCACTTCAAAAGACATTGAAAAACAACTGCCATGAAGGCACAACAAATCCACAATCGAGAGGTTTGAAGGAAGGTCCTCGCACTGATTTTTTGTCCTCTCGATGCGCTTTTCAACACTGGAAAGCTTACGCTTTGTGCCGACGGTCAGATGTGCCAATGCAATCCTGGCATCTGTGCATGGACAGCTGAGTACCTCGAAATCGTTAGCTTGCACTCAATCGAGCACCCCCATTGGCCTGTGTGCGAAGCACCGACATCGTCGTTTGGAGAACGGAATTCATCATGGTTGCATTTGAGAGACTGTCGGCCGTGCTTCCAAAAGATGATACTCGTGACTCCGGGAGATGAGACGGAGACATGCGAAGCAAGATGATTTCCGGAAGATTGAGCGGTTGGAACTTCAGAAGGTGTCATCTGGAATATGAAATGCATCGCTCTGACGAGTATTATTGTACCCAATATTCTTCATACTGTTTATCGCCTTGTGCTCAAGCAGTTGATGGACTGGGTAACGTCCTTCCTCGAAAAACATTCCAGGATCAACAAAGTCAACCAACTCAGGGCGATGACAGCTCCATATCCTGGCTTTGCTCGATTCAACAAGCCATACAGCCAGGTGCTGCAATGGCATGGTAAGGAGATGAAAGCACCTGGGTGTGTGAATGTTCCAGTGTTCGCGGCGACTCTTTCAAACCCTTCCGCAAGCCAAAGGATTCCCTTCACAGAAGCCTTGTTGTGCGTCAAGAAGTTCAGTGTATTGTCATCTTATGGCAAAGTACTGGTACCATACTGAGGCCACGATCGAGTACCTGGCGAATTACCTGGAGGAGTTTCATCGTCACAAGGATGCTTTCAGTCGATTCCGGGCCAGTAAATCTACAAAGCAGGTCTTGGAAAACTTGACATTGCAGTGTATGTTGCACAATCAGGAGGAATGGGAGAGTGACCCCGCTTGGAACAATCTGTCAGCGGCTGCAAAGCGTCATCACGTTGATGATGATACAATGCAGATTGCGACAGAAAGTGCACAACATCTTGTTGACGAATCGGATTTCAATTTCGGCAAGATGCATCTCTTGAACTACTTCCCTGATCATATCCGCCAGCTTGGCAACCTCTTCAATATATGGTCTGAACTATCAGAAAAAGCTATGATGTATCTTAATCAAGCGTACTGACAATCGAATCGTCATTAGGCCACGTTCCAGGTTTTTCGAACTAACGCCTGAACGGAAGGGTTTCAGTTGCGAGAGCTGAAGTCAAACGCTGCAAAACAATGTCGCGAGGATGATATGCCTCTAATCAAAGCGCCTATCAACAGAATGATGCAAAACCCACAACCAGAAATCAAGACCGTTGATGACTTGGCTGAGTGGTGTGCAATGCCAAAAGGTGAGCACCAGAATCACATTGCTTGGTGTATTAAGAGATTTGCCGACCTCACAGACTATGTCGATCACGATCAGTATTTCCGTTGTCTCAATGATGCAAAATACATTTGGTACAAATCAGTAGCTATTCTTGTGACCTCTTTTCAATGCGATGAGCAAGCTGTTCATATGGTTCGTTGCACTGCGTCCACATGGTGGAGAAAGCATAAGCAACCAGGAAATGATACAGTGCTTCTCTGGATGGGGACGAGTCTGGATAGCCACTTTGAGTTGACTGCTGGACTCAGTACCTCACGGTTGATGTGTCTTTTCGTCGTCAATGATGGTGAATCCAGTGTTCGAGGGCTTCTTGCTGTGGTTCTGACATTTGCATCAGGGCTGATACGTCAGACTGCTGGTGTGGTGATGGTCGATGAGAGGCATCAACCTCAGATGCAACGCTTGCACGATGGAAGCTACCATTGTGAGCCTCTTTTCAGCGTCTGAACCACCCATATTGTCCCGATAGGCGCGATCCAAGGAGCTGTACCCTATCTCCTGCTGACGCCGCAGCCAGATAGCTCGCCGTGGTACTTGAGCAACACGATTAACTTCAATGCTTTCAATTTGTTCTACATGTTGATCATTCGACTCGATGCTTGAAGTAATCATTGCAGTGATATATTGAAATCTAATGAGTGTTCACTCTGGGTGTCTTAATTTTTGTAATGGGAGTGGTGCAAGCTTGTGTATAATCGATGTCTCAATGGATTGAATAGTTGACAATATTCTGGAAATCAATGGAACAGTTCAAAAAACCGTCGAAACGATTAAAATCTAGAGGACCAACAGGAAATACACATGTCTAATGAATTGGCTTAAATAACTACACACGATTTTGAGATGTCATGACGGTGCAATCACATCATTGAATGCTTCGAAGCATGGTGAAAGATTGCAAATATGTTGCTCGGAATATTTGTGGAGAATGTGGAGAGGGATTGGCAGGAGGGGTGCATTTTCGGAAACCAATATCACTTGTTGCCGATGTGTGTTCCATTTATTGTATTCCAACGCACACTTGCATATCAATTTTAAAGTGTTTGGCTATTTCAGACATACCCTTCTTTCGATAAGCTCATTTCGCTTCTCCTAGTGCATCACAGCTGTATACATGGCAAGGAGTGGTTTGGGGGACATAAGGATACCAATGTCATTCAACACCCAGCGAATCATGACCCGGCAGGTTGTATTAGGCAACTATTTGAGATTATTTCTCACATGTTCGCTTGCACACTCTCACAAATCCATTGCTAGTCAATTGTTGCCTAGCCCTCACAGTGTCCTCTCTTCTCGAACTTGGATTCACATTTCGTCCAAGATATTTTGATTTGCTGTTGCCGAATCCATTCACCATTGTCAAAATTTCCCAATCACTGTCATTTCTCCAATGCTGCCTAAAAAAATGCTAATCACAACTACATATGTGGTGGTCCATCTCAATGTGATTTCAAATCGTTCTGACCCTGGTTAATGTGCCGATGTGTGTTGTCAAAAACCCCACTCAGTGGTACGTTGTTTCCTTTGCCGAATGCAGTGTAGTTCGGTTGCCCCATTATTTCGACAAATTGCTTCAAGGAGAACATAGTTTCCTTCAAGCTGTTTGGAGCTTTGCCATTTACACCACGGATGTGAAATGAATCTTCGCGCCCATCATATCATTCAAATTTATCATTCGACAGCTCTGGCAATCTGGGCACATTCAGAATCCCAGTATCATCAGACATCACCACATCCACCACCAAATCGAATCTTCTCATTCAGAGCCATGTATGGCATCTCCAATGTGCATCCACAGGTGGTTATAGTGGAATTGTACTGAAAGCTGTTGGGTGAATGACTGTATTGTTTTCTGGTGGTGCTGGGGGCACTGATGTGGCACATGGAGATGATGGCCCTTGTCCTGAATACTGTGGAGAGGGCAATATTTGAAACTCACCATAACCACCATGGTCATGTCCATATTATTGCCATGGTGGCCTATAACCTGGAAATCCTTCACATTCACTGGTGCTTGCTTTTAAACTAGAAGTGATGTTTAACAGATAATACTGGTAGTACACCGGAGCGGCTGGGAATGGCTGCTTTGAAGGCAGATAATCATACTGATGTGGCGGATCAATTTGAAAGCTCTGTTTCACAAGGGAATTGTGTTCGCCCATGGCAGTTGGAGTAACATCACCTGAAAATCCTCAATTGTTGCCATGGTGTAGTAGGATTCCAAATTGGCCAGCTTGTGGTGCCATATTGGCTGATATCGGCTAAGATCCGTTCATTGACATATGCTGCTAAGCACAGGGCGGTAATCCAATACTGATGCAACATGTGTTGCAGAGTAATTGTGGGAATGGTTCAGTACATTACAGGTAGCGGTGACTTTCATTGAAATAATGCTCTCTTGTAACCCTGTATATTTTCATGAATGGCTGTGTTTCACTACACCTTTAATGTTTGAAATCCAACTGAGAAAAGAATCCTCAATCACACCCAACCAGCTTTGCTTTCTTATATGCTCAAATTGAAATCATAGCACCTTCAATTGACAGTAATCATGATATGGTTTCATGACAAATCTGGTCAGTGAAGCGATATGATATAATATCAGTATGAACAAAACAAAACCTATATCCGGTTTCAAGGTTCGCGGGGCAAGGGATCTTACACATGAATTGAGTGTGAACATACTGTAACCTCATTCGGTAGGGGGCCTGTGGGTCCGCAGCAACAGTGATGCCTTCCCATTGAGCTTCTTATCTACATTTCATTGTTCTCATAAGAATCTACACTCCAGTTATTGTCCATTACAGAAGCAAACACCCTACCAGCCTATCAGTTCTCAATAATCATTGGCTGGGCATACAGCTAGCTAGGAAACTCACCTGTTCATTCTATTGAGACAAGGTACCTTCATTGTAAGCTGCTCAGAGGCTCAGGCATCGGTATAACTAACAATGCCACAATGTCTTTGTATATGCCCGATTGTAGTGATTGCAGCAACACTGCATGATAAGAATCAAAAGTGGATTCCACTGATGACAAAAGAATCCTTTGGTTCTCTGCCAACGATTTCCAGCCATAGTTTTGCATGTTTATTGTTCATGATATGATATATTTGTGATGGTTTATCAAGGAAACTGATTGGAGGGTGACTATGTCATACTTCTTTCCACGACTTAGTGGGATTGAATGCAGCTGTGAACTTGATACGCGAACCTGGATATGCTTACTTTCCAACCAATATCTCTGAGAAATTATATCCATCCTCAAGAATCATCCAGATTGGTCCAGAAATGTCTAAACTGACCACTTCTCGAATATGGTGAATGCTCACCAGAACCATATTAAGTGTTTAATCTGTGGAAATAATTAATCTGACAAGAATCAACAGGAGCCCAACTGCCAACACTATCACCTCATATTGATGAATGAAGGGCTGTTACCAGGTAGGGGATTGCTACCTGCATGTGGGGATCATCCCAAGCTATCTGGTTTCATCTTCACCAAGTGCACCTGAATGACTATTGATGAGGTAGTCAACCAATTTTCTACTCATAAAGAATGTACCTGCTATACAACCACCGGACAATATTCCCAATCCAGAAACCATTGATCGCCAGAAGCCTGATCTGATACCTACAACTAATCCAACAAAGGCAAAGAATCATAGAGAGGAAGTTGAAGTGGAAAAGTAGGTGGGAGAGCATATGGCAAAGCAGCTGGATTGTACAACAAACATCACAAGTACTGAGAGCTATGATATCCATGGAATCTATGTCAGTCCGCACATAACTTACAATAAACTCAATCATTTAGCCAACAAATGAACATATTGATTGAGCATGATCCGAGGCATGGACTGGAAAACTTTATTATTGAACTATTCCATTCAGAAGATACCCCGCAAGAGCTCCTCTCTGAACTTGATTCCATGCTTCGCAATGAAAGCTGGATTAAGGATCAATCCCTTCCTTATCTTTGGATGATTCAACAATAGGGATGTAGACAACTTTGCATGTTTCCTATTGGTCCATCTTCCAGTTCAGGTGCAGCTTGATTTTGAACTAGTGTACTTTGGAGACGCAATAGGTTGCCAAATGTGGAGCAAGATGAACACAGACATTCGGAGGTGCGATAAGCAGGATCAACTTTCTCGCAATGCAGCAATGAATGCAGTCATTTATACCTTGGGCAGGATTCATTTGTTGAATTTTTTGGGCAATCACCATGCTTGGCTGTACTATATCACAATTGGTAATATTGGTAAAGACATTCACTGTGCACATATACATCATACCAAGATTCACATTTGGCTGATCCAATTTGGCCCAAATGGTGCCAAAAACACTGATGAGTCATGTCATAATGCAGTTGGAACTGTGCTATCCCCACTCAGAAATCTTGACATAACTGGTTCCTGTTTAAAATGGGATTGCGGTGATGGATTCCAGACACAATGGTACCCACTGTTGGCTGCCTGGGTTGGGAAATGTCCCGAACAAGGCATGCTTGCTCAAATCTTATATGGTGCATGCCCAATGTGTGAATTTACTAATGGTGGGCAGATGGGGCATTCAAGTTTTTGACATTTCGCTGACTCCAGTGATCAGCCTGTTTACTGGACGTTTCTCCAGGAAATTAATATGGATCCTCTGCACACTCTAGGTTTTCACCCAATCCACAACCTGCTTTGGCAATGCCCTCTCTACAATGTACATTGGCTTTGGCAGCCTGATGACTTGCATAGGCTGCTTCAGGAATTAGTTCAAAACATATTGAACTGGCTGCTCAAATACCTGAATTGTAGAAACAGGATGAATCTATCTCACAATCATGTTACATTGGTTCCACGCTATCCAGGCCTCCAACGCTTCTTGGAACCATTTGATCCAGTCAAAAGTGGCCCCTGGCATGGAACAGCAATGCAGGGCATGATCAGAACACAGGCTGCAAATTAAATTGCAATTCTTGTCATTTCAAATGATGACAGGAAATTTGTGGCCAATGCATTATCTCATGACATAGTGATGGGAGCAGTCCGTACATTATGGCAATTCACTATAAATCTCAGCGACCAAAATCACTCCGATTGATTCCTTTCAGCACTAAACGATACACTCAAGCAATTGTACCCCAACATTGCCATATTGTGAACATAGAAAGTGATGAAGTCTGCGAAGTGCAAAGTGGATGAACAGTCGGCAAAAGAATCTCATCCAGTAAGAGAATACCTATTTTGGGTACTTTGTACTCCGATGGGGGGCCTTGTGTGTAGCGCTAACCAGGTTACAACATCAAAATGAAAGCGATTTCAGGTAAACCTGAATAGAGCCCACCAAGCGGCAACCAAATCGTCAGATGCTGATCGATAGAAGGCAAAAGTGTGATTGGTGTGCAACATAGATCTGGTGACACCTGATATACAAAAGCCTGTCAATAAATCATTCTACAATGATGAGTGAAAACTATTCAAAGTACTTGGGTCCAAGCCAAATGGTGCCAAAAGCATATCCATCAACAAGCTTACCCAAATGAAAACTGCTGCAGAAGAGGTTGTTGACAGGGGTGCAACCATGACCCCCAACAAGTGTGTAGAATTTCAGGTCTGTCTTTCTGTGACTGAGTCTGAAGCCGCCATCTGGAGTAAGGATCATATGCACCAGGTTGTGAACCAGCTGGAGCGAGAGATATATGGTATCATTTGGAATGAGCGGATGTGGTTCATGGAGTACTTCATCATCCGCTTGATTGACTTTGAAGCAAGGTGGAAGGCATTCATCGTTCATCAGCTCCAGAAAACCGTCAAATAGAACATTATACGTCTCACATACCCAACGATGCATCTTCTGGGCCATAGATCTGTGCCATTATGGCTAATCAATTTTGCCGACAATTTCACCACAGATATTTCTTAAGGACTGTATATAGAGGCGGAAAACATCTTCCTGTCAATTGAAGGGACTGTTAGGGATCATCCAGATATCGTCTCGCTAAAACTACCTAATATGCAACTGTCCCGCAGAGTGCACCTTAACATAACCAGAACCACCCACCTATATAATAATCTTCCCCAATCATCTTCAAGAACCCTTTCGAAGACACAGAACACCCAGATCAAAAGACAAACTTACCTCACACGCCTTCTTCCCTGTCTCATTTGTCTTTGCCTTTGGCCACCTGCCTATTTCCTTCCAATACTGCTTCACCGACTCTTTAGCTTTTGCCATATTCTTCTCTGGCTCCCACATGTCATCCTTCCCATCCCAACCCTTCAATTCTACATCGTATGCCCAACCAGTTGCATCAGAGCTTCATCAGAGATTATGGAATTGATTTGATGACGCACTGTGTATCTGTGAGGTGTGTCCACTCGGGGGGCAGTAGTGGCTGCGAAGTGACCATCTGATTATCTGTGTGGTCAACTTCTACCCTGCGGGCATTAACTCTGTCACAGAGTGTCATCTCATTGGGAAAACCTTCTTCGACAACATTCCCACATATCCAGATAATTGTGTATGGGCCAAATGTTCACTACATTGGTTTATGACAGGTAGGGTTGATGTTAACTTATGTGACTTGCAGAGTGTTGAATCAAAGAATCACTTCGTGATATCAGCGATAGGGGAGTCGATTGCACATTGTGACATATCAGGCTTCGCCGTCAGTTTACCCTCGGGTTTGCTTGGACCATGTCTAGCGACTCCAACAATATGCGACAATCATTCTACAAATTCCTGGACTTGTCATATTTATGACAAACCGTTGGCCTGCAGCTGTGGCAGGTCAGCAATTGAGTCTAGTAGCAAGGGCAGCGCTAAACCAAGATGGAGATCAAAAGATGTCTGCTTCATTGATCTCTCTACTGAGGAATTTGAAACATTTTCTGCTAAATGAAGGTAGTCATCCTAATTGGTTACAGTGTGGGTTGCGAATAGTGTTAGCAACAGTTCCGGACCATCACATGGGGTCCGGATCTAGGTCGGAACCAAACAGTCACCAATCTCGTGCTGCTGGTTGTCAATACACCGAAACAATCAATTCAGGTACGGTTCGATGGAAATCTCCCAACCCGTCTCAATAGGGCAGGCCCTCATCAGGTTGTTTAGCAGGTTCATCTGTAGATTCATATAATTCTGTTGCCTTTGATGTTTGATAATAGTATTTGATCAAAATTGCTTATTCAACATCCAATAATCACTTTTTGCATGCTTCGCAGTTTGCAATATCAATTATTGTGGAATAAGTGTTTTTCCTTGATTCATTTTGTGTCTTTGACTCCTAATGCAGTCAATAGTTCCATTATGAGGACAAATATCCGCACGATGCCTAGATTACCCACTATGGACAAGCAACAATTGGTGACACACCTTTGACACTCAGTTTCATGCTGGCATAATGACGATATAGAGCACTGTTTTGGTTGAAAAGACTTCCATTACATGGCTTATGAATATTTGCCACAAAGTAGCACTTACATTACCAATGATGCAAGACCAAAAATCATTGAAGCTACGTTGACGCTCATATTCAGTATGGGGCAGGGAGCGTGCCGCTTTTGTTTTGGCTGCGTAAGGCAACCAATACCTTATTTATGGATGTCTGGAACCAATTGCCATGTAGATAACCCATGATGTGAATCCAAAAGTTGTCGACATTCAGTTAATGCTCATTTTTAGAATGGGGTGGTGACAGCATCACTTTCTCTTTTGCCTATGTAGGCTGCGTTTACTTTCATTCTGTATGACCACTGCCAGATCACTTGTTAATTACCTGACTTAAAATACTAAAAATCGTTGAAGCTCCATTGGCGCTCATTTTCATGATGGGGTAACAAAGATATCATGCACTGATTTGCCTGAAATGGCTGCCAATACATTGTATACAAATTATTGCCATAAAACACTACTTAGATAACCAAAGATGCAAAGCTAAAAATCATTCAGACTTGGTTGAGGCTAATCTTCAGAATGGGGCAGTGACCGTGTTGCTTTCTCTTTTGCCTATAAAGGCTGCCAAGATGTTGGTTCTGCATAACAGCTACCAATTCACTTTGGAATTACCTTACTTGCAAGTCAAAAACTCATTGACACTCCATTGACACTCATTGTAATGCAATGTCTAGTCAAAATCTGCTGCCATCAATAATTGTATGAATGATTATTTGGACTTATTGGTTCCCTTTCTGACTGATTGAGACTCAGCCCTTTGCCAAAGCCAAGCCCAGTACTATTCTTGCATGGGTCCCTCCCATGCTATTAAAAATTTTACATCTTGCTGAATTATTCATTTCGCCTGCTATACTTGTGTTTATGAACCTATATTCACATGCGACGACGCACTATTCTCCCGTAATATTTCTCTGTGTGACATTCTCAGTCAAGCAACATATAGACCCTGGTGAAAACATATTGACCCATTCTGTCCTACTGTTTCTTGTTTCCCTTTCTCCTCCTTGTTTCCATTACAGTGACCATCATCAACCCCTTGTCAGACTGTTTCATTAACTTCTGCGTTGGCCAAATCAATCTGGGAACATTTGGTGCGGCATTGACATCCAAGTGCGCTGGGATTTCCAGATCCTTGATGCCCGTGTCTCGCTTAACATCAGTTTTGTTGTCTGCCTCCCAGTCGTCTTTGCTCAGATTTGGATTATCAAAGTCACCATTCCAGTTGAGCCAACTTTCGGTGTTGGAAATGCTTTGAGGTGCGCATTCCTCATCACTTTCTGCTGGATGACAGTTGATTCTTTTGATTGGGTGGAGAGTAAATACTTGAGTTTGTCCTCCAGGGAGGTTCTTTGCAGATGAAACTGGTGGCAAAGATGATCTTTGCAACAATTTAAATGCAGCCGCACCATCCTGTTGAACGTTTGACCAGGATGCTTTGATAATCTCTTCTGCATCTGAAGTGTATCCTACAGCTGTCATTTGCTTGTTTTGGGAGCGAGATTCCTTCTGTGTAGCACATAGGTTTTGGCTGCCCTGCCACATCTCCAAAAAGTCATGGGCCCTGGCCATTCTTTGGAATGTTGGTTCCTCTGCCTCTTTCTTGAATTTCGAGCCGTTTTCAGTTTCGGTGATATCCAATGCTGTGTAATCACCATCAAATATCCCGTTATTGCCTCGAGCAATCTGCCTTACCACTACTTATTAACAAAGGGTCTCACATGTGGTTTTTGACCGCCTCCAGCCAACAACGTCTCACACAACGGACAATCTGACCACCAATTCGACACCATGTGCAATGAGAGAGAATATGTTGCATGCCACATTCGAGTGATTGGCGTGCTTTGAGTGTGGTTCCGCCTGCTGACGCTACCAGACAGTGATATATGGCAACCAGAATGTACTGCTAATCTCTATGGGGTCGGAGTGGTAATCACTATGATTTGGATTAACTTGCTCCCTGTTCATTGGTGCTTCAGGGGGTGAATTCAAATTAAGCCTTGCAGCTGTCAATAAGTGAGCTGCATGATCGCTTTATCTTGGTGTTGTTTCAGCCACATTTTCAGGCGTTAAGTACTCTTCATCATCACTGGACATATTGTATGGATTACAAGAAGATTGACCACATCCAGAAGCCTTTGCAGAGATGGAGAGGTTGCTGCTTGGAACATTTTTCGGGTTTAATGATGGACAATCGTCCATGTTTAGCACAGTATTCGTTCTACACATACTACAGCAATGCCTCTTGGGATTGGGTAGTTTTAGATATCTCGACCTCAGGATAAATATCCATTCCCTTGTCCCACTTCCAAAATGATCACAACATCCAGAAAGAATGAATGATATGTGCTGAAATGAGAAGCATACTGGTTGTTGGAGTTACATCAGCATATTATTTGGACAGCTTCTGTCGCGCAACCTTCACGGCAAAGTATATGTCTTCCACCGATTGAGTCTTCTACTTAGCTATTGCTTGCATAACATCATCCACATGATGGAACATGTCATTGTAGACAGTGATAACGTGATGCAAAGTAACCGAATGCCTTGTCATCATCCACAGGGTGCAGTATTGGAATCGTCTCAAAACATCCATGATGTACTTGACAGTGGTCTATTCATCCTGTGTTGTGAAGAGTGGCCAGGAATCATTGTATGTTGCATTCTGGAGCCACTTGGGGGTGAATTCTCATGGTTGGTAGGCTCACTCAAGCAACTCCAGTGTTTAATTATACCGCATTTTCACATTCATAAAAGGTAATCCTGCGATTTGTTCTTTCACTTTTTGACAGTCAATGAACTCGTGTCAACGACCAGGTGTCAGTGTAATCAATACAGCAAGCATTCTCTGCTATATAATGGTCAGTTTCAGGACTTTCAAAATTTGTTCAAATATGTACTTTCTCAATTATCTTTGCTAAATGTGGTCTCATAGCCAACACTTTGTTGATTCTAGCATTGCCCTCTTTTTGCAGTCATTGACTCTTCCCAATGTCTGTGCATTCATTCTCTCCTGATTGCTGATCGCACATATGCACTTCCCATGACTTGGCGTGGCCTTTTACACTGAGACTGCTCATGAATGCAACAAAAGCAAGATGAATGACGTGCTCCATGCATGGTATGTTGTTTCTCCATGCAGCCAACACAATTCCGGAGTCCTCAAGGGTTGATTGTAGTTCCCGAGTCATTGAGTAATTTGATTAGCCATTGTCAATTGTACTTCCAAATAAACAGCCAGTGGTAAGCTCAATACAATCCAGAACTTCCTTCAAACGTATGGTTCGCGTTGCTTCAGTATGTTGACCCTTGACGTATTATCCTTCATTACTTTTGAAATAGGAAAAGAACATGCTATCAACCTCGTCGAAAGTGAGTTGTACTTCTTGCAATGCCCCATATTGCTCCATTGTGTAAACAATGACCGACATTATGCCTAATTTGTTGGATGATGTCCACCTGTCTGAAGCTAAGCTAACTTTATTTCTTGATGGCAATTGTTTCTCAATTGCATCCACTGTCAGTGAGTGTTCCCTCCAGCAAATGTTGCTAAGGGTGCAGGCGGACAGAAGAACCAGCTAGCTGAGTAATGCATTGGATACCCATCACAGCTCTCGGTTTGATATATCATTCCACAGCACATCAGCTGAAGCAAATCCTACGATGAGATAGCGATTCCAGGCATCATGGTGAAATTCGGCCATTAGAAAGTCCTCAGCTGCCAGTTTGGAGTGTTTTGTCTGTCAATTTTATAAATATAGATACAATCGAAATGTAATCTTTTGAGTTTCCTTTGCACACTTACTATTGTATTCCCTCGGCTTCCTTGTCTCTTCAGCATGGCCAATGCTCTGTCATCAACCATTGTAGTTGTCGATTCAGAACCTTCCAACTGTGTTAATTCGTTTAACTTTGCAATGTCCGCTTTTGCCAGCCAGTGTTTCCCCATTGAGCTGGTCCCATGTTGCGAAGGATGGTGAAGATCTTGATGAAAAACAATATATATGATGCCAGGGCTGCCAGTCTCTTCAATTCCGGAGTGCAAATAGAATCTCTATGAAGGAGGATGTCTGGAATCATTCCAAGCAATAGGATGCTTCGAGCCCACATTCATAGAAACCCACGAAATATCAAATATAATTTCTAAATTATGGTCACTCAAATCCCGAATAATGACAGGTTCATATTTGGAAGATATCATAATCTCTAGCTATGAGGCATTTAAGGATTGCTAATCCAACATGGTGGTAACAACTTGAAAGCTGCATAATTCGAGTTGAGAGACTGTTAAAAGCCACATTACTGTTAAGCAGAATGCAGGTTCTTAAATATTGACTCTAGAGCAACACACAAGACAAATGTAATACCTGTGAGATATTGCATGCATAGTTGTGAAGTTGTATACAAGGACATATTGAAAAGACCGACAGTTGAAAACTCATTTTAGGAAAGATGCAATGCAGTTGGTTGCTGTGAAGCTTACCGGGCCCCACAAAAGCTGTTGCTGCACCACCAATGCTTATTTTTAGAAGGCGGTAGTGGTATTGCTACTAGCATTTTTGCCCATCAGGGTGGCCAATACTTTGATTATGGGTTAAAGTCGATGCACAGCCCTTGGATTATCCAATTTGCAAGACCAAAAATCATTCACACTCTGTTGACGCTCATTTTTAGGAGATAGTCGCAATGTTGTTGCAAGCATTTTAGCCTAGAAAGGCAGCCAATACTTTGATTGTGGGTCAACGTTGTTGTACAGCCCTGGGATTATCCAAGATGCAAAGCCAAAAATCATTGATGCTCCATTGACGCTCATTCTGAGGATGGGGCAACGAGCGTGTCACTTGCCATTTTAACTATAAAGACAACCAAAACTGTCACTTTGGAAGGATGTGACTATGCAGCCCTGGAATTGCCCAAAGTGTGAGACCAAAAATTGTTGCCACTCCATTGACACTCACATTACACACATTCTAACAGTCATTGTATGTGCAATAATTTTATGCTATGAATCATATAGTCCTTGTTGACAACCAATATAGCATTTGTGTGTATTACCATTTGCATCCAGAATCTTTGTGGCTTCTCAATTTCTGATGCACCACTATACATGTTATCGGAGTGATGGATGACGAGGCCCTTTCACATTCCCACACGTTCAGCCGGCAACGTAAGGCATGTAGATTGTTCCACTAGTTTTCAATAAATATACCCCGACTTCTGCAGCTTCCCTCATCCAGCACCTTCTCCTCAATTTCCATGACCTACCATAGGTAATTTTCAAAATCTCAACCAAGTGCACCAGGTCTGAGTGGAGAGTTATGCAGTTGAATGCATGGATGAATGCAGCATGATGGTCGTCATGCAGGCCGGTTTGTAGTGGCCACTGACCACTCCCTCTATGACTTGTATGAAATCACTCACTTAAATTTTGATAGTGAATTTCGTCACTAATTTAGGGTTTGCTGTCTCACTTCAGAGTAACTAACTGCCAAAAAGGTATCGAGTGTATTGGTCATCTTACAACCTGATTTGGAGTCTAGAACTTGCGCATGATGTGTACGACTCTTGCACATGCACAGACGAATTATTGTGTCTCACAATTTGCTCACTGAAATCAAAAAACAGGTGACACATAGCAAAATTGGTACACAAATTACTTTTCAAATATATATGACATCAAAAATAGTGATTTGATAATCTATTGCTCCAGTGATGCAGGAGCCCTCACAATTTCGTCATCAAAATCCGACTTCTATATGGTGAGGAGCTGGGGAGGCAATATGCAGGGGTGACAGCTAATGGGTTTAACAGTCTCTGCGTTCTGAGTCAGCGATGAATTACACTCCTTGTCGGGCTGAAGCACAGGAATGCATTTGTTCAACTGTGGCTTCCCAGAACCTAGCCTCATGTGAGTACCTCCCGGTCGAGAAGTCCCTTGTGGCATTTCCAATATTCCAGGGATGATATCAAGAGAACCTCATGAGCTCTCCAAATGTTGTCAGTGAAGGTGCGGCAGTAATATAATTGATTTCTGGTTTCAGGACTGCGGGAACACTCAATTCAGTTGTGCTGTACTTCTTGTGTCTTTCATGGAAGTTGTCGGCCTCGTCTCCCAATCCCAGTTGTGTCATTTTGTCAACTTTCATCTGTTACTGGCGAAACCTCTCTATATGTTGCTGGACCATTTTGGAGGTTGTGCCCATCACCCAGCTGGTTTCATCATCTTCGCTCGGCTTGCCCCCCAGCACTGTAACTTCATCATTCTCATCTTCGCCATCCTGCACATTGTCAGAACTTCCAAGATGGCTCAGACTGTCTTTGATAGCAATCTTCATCCCTGAAATGTTCCTTTGGGCTCTGAAGTTGTCAATCCCACGTTTTCAGCATTTCTCTTATTATCCTGATGCTGTTTAATCAATGTCTCAGCATCTTCAACACGTTTTCTTGCCACAGTGGTTTGTCTCGCTACATAATCCTCGATCCATTCCTCTGTCGTTTCGTGGCTTAAAAAGTCCGTTTCCCGTCATCTTTCCACTGCAACCCGATTTTTGGATCGTACGCTGCGCTATGGCACAAAGGCTCGGACGCTGTCTGCCTCGAAGCCGATCTTGCCTACTTTCCCTTGATGCCGTCGCCATGTGGAACTCTTTGTTGATTCGCCGGATTTGCCCACCAGAAGTGGTGAAAAGTTCTTTTTTGGAGCATCAACGATTGTAGTTTGTGTTGACTATGTTATTGGGCGAGATGTTGGATGCTGCAAGATATGGATGATATGGAGGCAAGCTGCATCTTTTATGTCAAGGTTGGTATGTTTGATCAACTTGAACAAAGCAAAATCTGCGTTTTGACTATCACTACAATGGGAATAGTTCTGCTTACCATACAACATGACTAGATTTTTAGCGTCAGTTTAATGTACTATCCAGGGGATTTCTTGAGACAAACATCACCAGACTTCCGTTTCCTGGGAAAATTTCCTGCTTATATCTGGCAATCATGAGATTTCAGCTGTCGTAAACCTCTATTGATCACTGGAAACAAACACTCAAAATCGGACTGACTTGCTGCAAATAGTGGGATGGAGGGAAACCCCTGCAGCCTGCACCTATACGAAGATGGATTAACCTTGAGATGATCGTGCAAGTTGGCTGTTACTTATTCCATTCTGACTTGAAGCTGAGTATATAGGCCTCAGGACATCCCACTTTGTTTTGTTATCATCTTGCCCACCTATCACACACCAGCAAATGATCGCTGCACAAACACCTCAGCAAGTTGAGAGCGGATCCGAATCGAACCAAACGATGGGCGCTTCGTCCAATGCATCACTTCTTGGTGCACCATAAGAACCCACACACCAGTTAGTCCACCGCGACACTGCCAATGCTGCGACCGAGTATATTACCCAGGATGCACATTAAAACATTGTCCATACAACTGGAAGCAGTAAGAATCAGAAGCAGCATGGAATCAGATGTGAGTATATCCATATCACGGTGAATGACCATCAACTAACCATATAATGCAGAGCGGGTATATGTAGATGGCTACAAGACCAATTGATAGCTGCTGGAAATGGGAAACCTCCATGGTCGACCAAGGCATTTGTCCTCACAGCCCGCGAAATCGGATATCATGATGTTGACAGCTCTGGAATTTCTGCTGACAAATTTCACGATAAACATCCCTGAGACTGGATGAAACAGGCGTGAATTGCCATCGAGGAGACTACCCAAGCATATATGGTTGAGGTAGTTGGCGAATCGCAATTTCAGGAGCAGCAACTAATTTCTTGCAGGTTTTCATCCTGTCTGCTACAATGGCATGGCAAGAAGGTCGGGTACAGCTAGAACAGTCCGACATGAGCCCTGCCTTGAATGAGAACAAAATAGCCAAAGGAGGATTTTCGCGCGCCACAACAGAGCAAGCACAGTACCAAAGCTAGACACCTCACCCCGGTGTCTGAGAAGAGAGGAAGTGGGGCATTGGGTGTCCTGGGCATAGAAAGTTGAAGACTGCGATGGAAAGTCACCCGGATATGCTTTGCGAAAACCACATTGACGGTTGCCTTCCTTGCCAAAATGGCACAGCAACACATCCGCAGACATGCTGGAGGCGCAAACAAACGCCTGCACCTCTACCAGACCCTCACTGACAGCTGACACCTGGACCGACGCCACCTCTGGCCGGACCACCACCTGCGCCACCGAGTGACAACGAGAGTGCTCAATGTTCCCTAATCTACAATGTGCCACCCAGATATGTGCATTCACATTCTCCTCTTCGCAACACTCAATTTTTCGATCTTGACGCATATGCCACGGATAGCATGCATGATAATGATTTCATTCCCAATACAATGACTGATGAAGGAGCATCCACTGGTTAATACACTATCTGCTGTGCGGTAATGCCGCCAAAATCCATTTTGCAGACGAGAGAAGCCTAATTAGTAAACTTGCAAGTCCACACGAGCATTGGTCGAAAGGAACAGGATTTCTCAGTGCATTATTTTCTACAATTAGCAGACACTTTAAAGTATATTTTAAAGAATATATGTATATGTATTATTAAAGAACAATGTAGTGATCAAGCAGAAAGTACATAAAGATGATAGAAAGGCTGCCAAAACACTGTGCATGATATACTTTGCCAAATCCAATGATTCCATTTTGCCGATACACCCGTGGCAAAATAAGCGTCAACGGAGTGTCAACAATTATAGGTCTTGTGAGTCAGGTGATAAAAATTGATTTGGTCATGGTTATACATGATCAGAGTATGGGCCACCATTGTAGGCAAAAATTATACCGACATGCTCCCGTCCCCATCCTGAAAATGTGTGTTAACGGAGCATCAATGATTTTGGTCTTGCATCCTGGGTAATCTGACAGGCGATAGGTTTTAGACAGTTATGAATGCAGTATTGGCTTCCTGTATAGGAAAATGTGAATGCGACACCCTCCCTGCCCCATTCTGAAAATGAGCGTCAACTCAGCATCAACAATATTTGGTCTTGCATCCATCAGCAACAACTCTAGTTTCCGTCTGAAACACCCGGGTGTTCCGGACGGCTCTGACGGCTCTGACGGAACCTCGTACCCTCTGACGGAGAATTACACGCTTCCCGTCGCCCAGGCGACGGGTCG
>Ga0307515_10001093_pt1 | contig 62142 bp, 58 predicted proteins | sample 17_EM_MG_FD_194513 | JGI IMG/M metagenome (GOLD analysis project Ga0307515, IMG submission 194513) | Populus trichocarpa ectomycorrhiza microbial communities from riparian zone in the Pacific Northwest, United States - 17_EM | ecosystem: Host-associated > Plants > Roots > Unclassified | place... | reverse complement strand
GATACTTGCATTTTGTTCGTTCGGAATAAAAGCTTTCCATTCGTTGGAAGTCTTTGTTCCATCCAATATGAATTTGCCTTCGTCTTTTCTGCGTACGGGGTATTTGCCCTGCACACGGATGGCGATATCTCCGTGGACTGACCCAAACACGAAATTCTGTGCAGGACTGAAATGATGGTTCAATGCTTCCATGTAGTCCTTGTGGTTCTTTGCGCGGTTGAGCAGGTAGAAGGCTTTCATCGGTTCCGCGCCATCGTGTGAGATCCAGCGGTAAGCAAAATGCTGCCGCTCGCTTTCGCTGTGATAGCTTTCATCGAAACGCACCGGACCATGGTGGGTGTAGGTGATTGTATCATAGAAAGCTTTGCCATCACGTACTTCAATTTTTTCAATCACTTTGCGGGAAGCGATCCATTGCCCATCGCTGAAGTATTCGTTCTTTGATTTGTCTTTGAACTGAATGCGGTACCAGTCCACGAGGTCGCGTTGTGCGTTGGTACATCCCCAGGCAATAGAATCATTGAAACCAAGGATCACAGCAGGAGCCCCGGCCAGCGAGCCACCCATGGTATTTACCGAAGGAGAATTAAGATGGAGCACAAACCAGAGCGAAGGTACTCCCAATGACAAATGCGGATCATTGCAGACAATCGGAGAGCCGCTGGCTGTTTTGCTTCCGCTCACGGCCCAGTTGTTACTGCCGATGCCTCTTGGTTTGCCGGCAGGCGGTTTCAGTTGAATCAATTCTTCCGGCAGGGCAGGAGGAATGCTGTCTAACTTTACAGGATTGAATTTCCAGTTGCCGGTATTGTCAACAACCGGATCAGTTGTCAGCTCATGGTCAGGATAGAGCAAGTCGAGTGTTTCCTTGCCGAATACTTTTAGTGCGTTGGTAAACTGAATATCTTTCTCACCGCTGTTCAGCGTCTGTGAAAAATTCATTTGCACCATGCCTGCTTTCAGGTTGCTCCAGGGTTCGGGCTGATAATCCAGTAGCTTATATTCGAAAGGTAAATGCTCATAATCCAGGGTAGTGATGTAGGCATTTACACCGGTAGTATAACTACTCGCCATCGACAACAAAACAGGATCGCTTTCCAGGCTCTTAAGATTATTCTGCGCACCATACGTCATTCCTATTCTGCGCTGCCCCCGATCATAATCCACTGCAGCGTCTCCGATAATTTCAGCGATCCTCCCCGCTGCCGCCATCGTCTGAAACTCCATTTGCCACAGACGATGTTGTGCGGTAACATAACCCTGGGCCAAATAAAGGTCTTCATCGTTCTTTGCGAAGATATGTGGTATCAGCAGGCTGTCGTAGATGATGGTTACTTCTTCTTTTAAACCGGGAATGTTCAGTTGCTGATCGTTCCATTCTCCCCGCTCGGCATTCTGCCAGAAGCCATGAAACGGATCGAGGAATTTGCCCAGCGGAGGAATACGGTTTCCGATTACCCAGCTGTGATTTAGTGCATAGGTCAGTGCCAGTGTAAAAAGAAAAGCGACAACAAATTTCAGGGCCTTCATACCGGGTAGTCAAATTTGTTATAATGTAAAAAGCTTTTCCTAATTTTCGCCCTTGCAGCATATAAAAATCAAGACCCCAAGGTGAAACAAGTATTGGAAAAGTATCCTAAAGAGCTGATTAAAAAGGCCTCGCAGATCAAGGCGATTTTTTTTGATGTCGATGGTGTTCTTACGGACGGAGGCATTATCTACGATGATATGGGCGGGGAAACCAAGCGCTTCAATGTGAAAGACGGATACATCATCAGTCATTTAAAGAAAGCAGGTATTGTTGTGGGGATCATTACCGGCCGCGATTCGAAAGTCGTGAGTAACCGTGCTGCAGAGCTGAAGCTGGACTTCTGCCACCAGGGAATTATGGATAAGTTTGCCGTATTCGAAAAGCTGATAGAATTTTATCAACTGAAGAAAAAGCAAGTAGCCTTTATTGGTGATGATATCAATGATCTGGCGATACTCCGGACCTGCGGACTGTCGGCTTCACCGGCTGATGGATTAAATTATGTTCGCAATGAAGTGGACATGGTTGCCGGGGTGAAGGGAGGACAAGGGGTAGTACGCGAGGTGGCGGATCTTGTATTGGCATCGCAGGGATTGCTGGAGAAAATCGTAGATAACGGGTAACATTCACTTGTCTTTCTACCAAAGAGAAGCAGAGAGAATACAGATTAAAGAATTTAAAAAAACGGACAATGAATTTGTTTAAAGATAAAGTACAGGTAACCGACAAGATTGTATTGGGTGGAGATCGTATGGTGCTTTTTGCGGGGCCATGTGCTGCCGAAAGCTATGATATCTGTTACGAGACCGGTGCGAAGGTAAAAGAGATCTGCGCAACGCTGGGTATAGATTATGTGTTCAAGTCTTCCTTTGACAAAGCGAACCGTACTTCTTCCTCTTCCTATCGTGGCCCTTCCAAAGAAGGCGGTCTTGAGATTTTGCGAAGAGTAAAAAAAGATTTGAATGTGCCTGTGGTTACTGACGTGCATGAGTCGTACCAGTGTGCCGAAGTAGCTGAAGTGGCTGATGTATTGCAGATCCCTGCATTCCTTTGCCGCCAGACGGATCTGCTGGTTGCTGCCGCACAGACAGGTAAAGCGGTGAAAGTGAAGAAGGGGCAGTTCATGGCCCCGGAAGACATGAAGTATGCCGTAGAGAAAGTGCGCGGTGAAGGAAACAACAATGTGTTTCTAACCGAGCGCGGTTCCAGCTTCGGTTATCATAACTTAGTCGTGGACATGCGCTCATTGCCTATCATGCGCGAATATACACCCGTCATTTTTGATGTGACCCATAGCATTCAGCGCCCGGGCGGACTGGGTGGTAAGAGCGGAGGAGATCGTCAGTTTGCTCCCTTCCTGGCACGCGCAGCTGCGGCTGCAGGAGTAGATGGATTCTTCATTGAAACACATCCTAATCCGGCAGTAGCTTTAAGCGATGGACCTAACATGGTGCCGCTGCATGAGTTAAAAGCATTTGTTGAACAATTGCATGCGTTCTGGAAGTTAAATAGGAACCTTGCTTAGGATTAGGAGTAATCAGTGCTTTTAAATTTTTTATAGCGCTCTTTTATTCTTGTCAAGGATTCATTTTCATAAATTATAGTGTGTTGCATACGTTCTAATTAAATAGCGCAAACCGGGACGTGAATGAGGAGAAGGGAAATGAAGAGAAATAATGCTGTTCCCGGGAATCAGTCAGCGATGCAATTTTTAAGAAGCAGGAGAAGATCAGGAGAATCATTTTGTTTCTCTCTTACTTCACTAGTTACTTCCCGGAGCTTCTGAAAGGATAACTTTATCTTTTCATAAGTGACTTATCAACAACCCGATGTACTTGAAAACCATACTTTTCCTTTCCACCATTAAAGTTTATATTTGGAGTTTTAAACCTTATAGTGAAAACAATTTATCTGCGTCTTGGCCTGCTCTTGGGCGGGTTAGTTTTTTTAGGCTCCTGTATCCCAAATAAGAAAATCACCTTACTTCAAAAGGGTGATGTTAATGTAAAGAACCTGCCAAAGGACAGTGTAATGCGCACCTACGCGGTTGATTCCTTTAGTTATAAGATCCAGGCAAGTGATATCTTATCCGTACGCTTTGAAAGCCTGACACAAAAGGAATTCGATATTTTCGCTACTAAAAATATGCAAACAGCAGGTCTTGGAGGAACAACAGCCAATACGCTTTTGCTGGGAGAACTGGTGGATAATAAAGGCGAAATTCCTTTTCCGGTTATCGGAAAAGTAAAGGTTTCAGGTCTTACTGTATTTGAAATTCAGGACAAGCTTCAGAAATTGGCAGATCAATACCTGGAGTCTCCTTTGGTGAAAGTAAGGCTTATTAATTACCGTGCTACTTTTTTGGGCGAGGTAAAAGCGGAAGGTACTTTTGTATTTGATAATCATCGCGTTAACCTCGTGGAGGCCATAGGACGTAGTGGAGGGTTTTCCGATCTGGCTGACCGATCGAACGTTAAACTGATCCGACAGCGGGAAGGGAAGACAGAAGTGGTTTATCTAAACCTTTTGCAGGAGGGCTTTATCACCTCTCCTTACTACTATGTTTACCAGAACGATGTGATCATCGTGCCGGCTTTGAAGCAACGTCCATTCAGAAAATATTTTGGGGAGAATCTCGCGCTTATCGTAACTTCTATTTCGCTTATTTTTTTAACGATTAATCTGACTAAAAATTGAATCAGCCATTCTTTCAGGAGCACTCTATTGAGTTCACCACCAGTAAAGGCCTGAAAATCGACTATAAACGAATACTTTACCGGGTACTGCGCTACTGGTATTTAGTGGTACTATCGTTAATGATCGCTTTAACGATTGCATTTTTTAAAAACCGGTATGCCACCCGTATTTATTCTGTAACCGCCTCGATATTAATAAAGGAAACGGAGGATGTCTCTGAAGGGAAATTGCTGTACAACAATCCGCTGGTCAGTTTTCATCGTAACTATCTGAACGAACTTTATATTATCCGTTCCTATCCACTGATCGAAAGGACTTTAAAAGAATTGAATTTTGGTGTGTCATTTTATCAGGAGGGAAATGTAGTTACCTCAGAAGCTTATGAATATTTGCCTGTTGAAGCTCATGTGGTAAACGATTTTGATGGCTCCAGCGGTAGCTTTTACTTTAAAATTCTAAATGATAGACAATTTCAATTGGCCGAAATCAGTGACAATGAAGAGGAGTTAAATAAAAAATCATTCTCTTTTGGGGATACGATCAGCTATGGAGGCCTGAATATTTTGTTTGACAGACTTCCCAGTTTTGATGCCAACTACCCACAAGAAGATTTTATATTCTCTTACACGCCTGTTGCGTATTTGACTGATGGCTATGTCGGAAGCCTGTCTGCTTCCTGGGCGGAAGAAGGAGCAGGGGTAATTAATCTGGCCATTACAGGTGCTACACCGGCTAAAGCAAAAGATTTTATGGCAGGTTTGATTGACCAGTACCAGGCATTTGATCTGGATAAGAAAAATCAGACCGCTTCCCGGACCATTGATTTTATCAATGATCAGCTTAGAGGCATCACGGATTCGCTTACCCGTGCAGAGAATCGGCTTGAGCGTTTTAAAGATGAGAACGCTGTTATTTCCATGGGCGATCAGGCTGAGCGTCTATACAAAAAGCTGGAGACCATCGAAAAAGAAAAGGCAGACTATTTCATTCGTAAAAATTATTACGATTACCTGACTATTTATATTCAAGGGGATAAAAATTTAGATCAGGTAATATTACCTAGTTCAGTAGGTATAGATGATCCGATATTAGTAGGACTGGCATCAAAGATGCAGGATCTTCAATTACAGATCAGGATGATGGGAAAAGAAAACAACCCTCTGGTAAATGAATCCAAACGAAAAATAGGAGAGATTAAACGAGACATACTGGAGGCTGTCATGAATCAGGCTTCTACCGACAAAATAAAAATGGGTTATATCGACAGGCAATTGGCAGAAGTAGAGCGGCAGCTAGGCAAGCTTCCCTTAGCTGAACGTCAGTTGGTTGCCATTCAGAGAAATTATTCCCTTTTGGAGACACTTTATATATTTTTACTTCAGAAAAGAGCAGAAGCAGGAATCTCCCGGGCATCGACTACTACTGATATTGCTGTTGTTAACCCGCCAGCGTCAGGGGGCGCCATTGCACCTGTACCATCAAATAATTATCTTATTGCATTACTATTTGGAATTGGGTTGCCGCTTGGCTTATTTCTTTTAATAGAAATTTCAAACAATCTGGTACAATCACGTGAAGATGTCGAAAAGATTACCAACATCCCGTTTATTGGCGGACTAGGCCATAAACGCACTGACAATAATCTCGAAGTTATAGCCACTCCTAAATCACCCATTGCCGAATCTTTCCGGGCACTGCGTTCTAATCTGAATTATTTTGTCGGGAATAAAGCCAAAGCGGTTTTTATGGTAACCAGCTCCATTAGTGGTGAGGGTAAAACTTTTGCTTCGATCAACCTGGCCTCTGTTTTTGCGCTATCCGGTCGTAAAACGCTGATTGTAGGTGCCGATTTACGAAAGCCCAAAATCTTCAGTGATTTTTCCCTTAACAACGATGTCGGGCTGAGTACTTACCTCGCAGGTCTTAATGATTTCGATAGTGTGGTACAGCACACCGATTATCAATCACTTGATCTTGTCAGCGGAGGTCCTGTACCGCCCAACCCATCCGAGCTTTTGCTCACCAATAAAATGAGTAAGTTTATTGAGGAAGCTAAAGAACGGTATGATTATATCATTATTGATACGCCTCCGCTTGCCCTTGTTACGGATGCATTTGTGATGGCCAATCATGCGGATCATATCCTTTTTATAGTTCGCCAGAATTTTACGCCAAAGAGCTTACTTATCAATATTCACGATTTCTATGCAACAGGTAAGATTAAGCATATCAGCATTGTTTTGAATGATATTTATAAATCGGGCCCAGGTTATGGTTACGGTTATGGATATGAATATGGTTATGGCTATGGATACGGATACGGATTAGGAAGTAGCCGCAAGAAGCGAAACAACGGTAACGGATACTACTCGGAAGAATAATCGAACCTGCCGTTGGTGTGATAATATTGGATTTTGTTTTTAACATGTAACATATTGTATTTCGAATATATGTACTTTAAGTGCAGTAACAATTGATTTACCAGAGGATACGGCATGTGTAGAATAGCAGGGATTGTTTCGTTGAATGACAAATACGATTTTAGACCTGAGTTAGGCCGTATGCTCTCTTCCCTTCAACATGGCGGACCTGACGATGAAGGTATCTTTATTGAGGGAAATGTTTCATTCGGCCATCGCAGGCTTTCTATCATTGATCTTTCGCCTGCAGGTCACCAGCCCATGCTATCGCACGATGAAAATGTCGTGATATCGTATAATGGTGAAATATATAATTACCTGGTGCTAAAGCAGGAGTTAGAATTGCTTGGATCCGTTTTTAAAACCAAGACCGATACGGAAGTATTAATCAGGGCTTATGAACAATGGGGCCTTGCTGTCTTTAACCGGCTGGAAGGAATATTTGCACTTTCGCTGTATGATAAAATAAAGAAGAAGATTTACCTGGTACGTGACCAGCTTGGAATAAAGCCATTGTACTATTTTGCCAATAGCAAGGAATTAATTTTTGCTTCCGAGGTAAGAGCCTTTCAGGCGCTACGGAGCGATTGGCAGGAAAACGATGAATGGAAGGTGCTCTTCCTGGCCTTTGGTTCATTGCCACATCCGCATACAACGCTGGCATCCGTATTCCAGCTTGCACCAGGTACTTTGCTGGAATATGATTTAGAAACCTTTGGTTTTCGAACAGAAGCGTATTACAGACCTTTGCCATCGAGATATGATGTAGAGACCTCGGATGATGCCCTGGTTTGTATGCATCAGGCAATTCAAGAGGCGCTGCATAAGAACATGTTATCCGATGCTCCACTGGGTATTTTTCTGAGTGGAGGAATCGACTCCAGCCTGTTAACCATGTTGGCGGACCGGATGGAGCAAAATGTAAAAACGGTATCGGTCAATTTTGAAGATGCAACTTTTGATGAGCTTCCCTATCAGCAAATAATACTGGATCACACAGAGCACCTGGAGCATCACTCTTATCTTGTAACGGAATCGGTGTTTTGGAAAAATCTTGAAGATGTATGGCGAGCCATGGATCAACCTTCCATTGATGGTGTGAATACTTATTTTGTTTCGCGCAGTGCCAAACAAGCGGGATTGAAGGTCGTCTTATCGGGGGTAGGTGCCGATGAAGTATTTGGAGGTTATGAATCTATTAAACGAATTACGTGGCTCAAGAGGCTCCGGTTTCTTCCTTTTAGAAACACCATTGCAAAACTACTTGGCCTTTATAAGAAAGAATTTAAACGACTGGTATTTTTGTCTATACCGGGTGGCATTGGTGACTATTTATTGTTGCGTGGTATACATACACCGGATGCCATTGCCCGGTTGTTGAATATTCCCGAAAAGAACGTGTGGAACATATTGAAAAAAATAACTATTGATCTGCCCGAAACGAAGGATGACCGTGAATATGTGTCCCTGCTCGAATCCAAAATATACCTGACCAACCAACTTCTGAAAGATACCGATAGCATGAGCATGTGGCATGGACTTGAAGTACGTGCACCTTTTCTGGATATTGCCTTACTCCAAAAAGCAAATCAGATTATGCCTGCTATCCGGTACAATACGCAAGCCCCCAAGTATTTACTCACTGCTTCCAATAAAGATATTTTGCCTGATGAAATTGTGTACAGAAAGAAGGCAGGATTTACCTTCCCGTTTGCGTTGTGGATGAAAAGAAACCCAGCACGGTTTAAGACACTTGTTCAGGAGGGAAAGGCAACGGATGAAATTGTGCATGATTTTGAAAGTGGCCAGTCGCACTGGAGTAAATACTGGAGCCTTGTGGTCTTACATCAATTCAAGCTATTGGCAGCTGTTCCCTGTGCCCATTTTATAGAGGTTCTCTAATGATTATTGGAATATAATCCTCATTTTTGCACTTCTCTTCGCGTAAATTTATGCACCGAATTATTATTGAATCTGGAAGAACCGAGAAGAATTACTGGAAGGATTTATGGACTTTTAGAGAGCTTTTTTATATTCTGTCGTGGCGAGACATTAAGGTTCGATATAAACAAACGGTGCTGGGGGCAGCCTGGAGTATTATCCGCCCTCTGTTAACTACTCTTATTTTTACCTTTGTATTTAATCGTGTAGCCAAGCTGCAACCACCAGGTAATGTGCCTTATACCATACTTGTTTTTACTGGTATGTTACCTTGGCAGTTCTTCTCCAATGCACTTAGCGAAGCCAGTAATAGCCTTATAGGTAATACCAATCTTATTTCGAAGGTTTATTTCCCGCGACTTATTATTCCCGCCAGCTCGATCATGACAAGCCTGGTGGATTTTTTAATAACGTTTGGTATCCTGATTGTTATGTTTTTTTACTATCAATACGTACCCGATATCAAAATTTTATTTCTGCCCGTGTTCATAGTGCTTGCCCTGCTCGCCTCCCTGGGTATCGGGCTTTACATCACGGCTTTGAATGTGAAATACCGGGATTTCAGATACATCATTCCATTTGTGGTACAAATTGGATTATATATCACCCCGGTGGGTTTCAGCAGCAGCATTGTGTCTGAAAAGTGGAGGTTGTGGTATTCACTGAATCCGATGGTGGGAGTTATTGATGGCTTTCGGTGGTGTATACTGGGAGAAGAACAATTGTACGTACCCGGTATTGTTTTATCTGTAGTAGTTACAGCATCCTTTCTTGTTTTAGGGATATGGTACTTCAGAAGAACGGAGAAAAGCTTTGCCGATAATATTTGATCTATGGCTGAACCCATCATAAAAGTACGAGGCCTCTCCAAGAGTTTTATCATTTCGCATGAGAGTAAAGAACGTTACACCTCTTTACGCGATGTGATTACCAGCCGGGCAAAGGAGCTGCTTACATTTTCAAAAGGCAGCGTTACCACCAAAGAAGAATTTCATGCCTTGAACGATGTCAGCTTTGATATCCAACAGGGAGATCGTGTTGGAATCATAGGCCGAAACGGAGCTGGTAAATCGACCCTGCTAAAAATATTGAGCCGCATTACCGAACCTACCAGCGGCCGTATTGAAATACAGGGGCGGGTAGCCAGCTTGCTGGAAGTAGGCACAGGTTTTCATCCTGAACTATCTGGACGTGAAAATATTTTTCTGAACGGAGCTATACTGGGAATGAGCCGGACAGAAATACGCAGTAAGTTTGATGAAATTGTAGCCTTTGCGGAAGTAGAACAGTTTTTGGATACCCCTGTGAAGCGATATAGTAGCGGTATGTATGTACGCCTGGCATTTGCCGTAGCGGCACACCTGGAGCCGGAAGTGTTGATTGTAGATGAAGTACTTGCCGTGGGTGATGCTGCTTTCCAGAAAAAATGCCTTGGAAAGATGCAGGAAGTAAGCAACAATGAAGGTAGAACAGTATTATTTGTTAGTCATAATATGGGAGTGATCTCTCAGTTGTGTCAGAAAGCAATTTTGATGCAGCGGGGAAAACTTATACAGTATGATTCTACAAGAAACGTAATTGATAATTATGTTCTTAATCTTCAAGGAGGTTCTAATGTATATGAATTTTCTGGTGATGAATCGGATAAGAAAGTATGTTTTACCAGAATTGAAACAGTAAATAAAGAAGGTGCATTAACAGATAGTTTTCAATTCACTGAATCGGTTTTCATTAAAGCCAATTTGTTAATTAAAGAATATGACTCATCAGCTAAAGCCTCATTCACTTTGCAAAATAATAATGGTGAATACATATCCACTTTTGTAGAGGAGCTAAGTGTTTTTTATACAGGAAAACCAGATGCCAAAGTTCTAATTAAACTTCCATCCAATTTAATAGCTCCCAATACATATGCTTTGCGCTTAGCTATTTTTTGCCCGAATGGGATAGTTTATGATTTACAAGAGATGATTTGCCCTTTCAAGATTATTGAGACAGGCTCAAGCATGGCACTGTATGAAGGGTTTAATTACGGTAGTTTTTTTATGAATTATGAAATACTGAATTAATCAAGCATACATTGATTTTCTTGAAAAGAATATATTATAGCATATGCGAACGGATTTATTCTGTCGGAAAAAGTGAACATGAAAGGAAATCACTATCCAAATCTCGTTTGAGTGTCATGATTTCAGATAATTCTGTACTTTATGAGAACTCAACGATATTGAATTTTGCCAATGATGTTTCTAAAATTATCATAGGAAGTAATTGTCATATATACGGTTCGCTAACGGTGTATCCAAAAGCGGGTTCAATTCATATTGGAGATAATAGCAGTTTAGGTGAATTGTCAAGAATCGTATCTGGTTTTAAAGTTCGTATAGGAAACAGAGTGATGATAGCTCACAATGTAAATATTCTGGATAATAATTCTCATCCTATCGAAGCCAATTTGCGTCATGAGGATTTTATGAGTACTTACTCAACCGGAATGCCTGATTATGATTTATCTGGAAGAGAAATTATCATTGAAGATGATGTATGGATTGGATTTAACAGTATCGTTTTAAAAGGGGTGACCATAGGTCGTGGAGCGATCATAGGAGCAGGCTCTGTAGTGACTAAGGATGTGGCTCCCTGGACAGTGAACGTTGGAAATCCACTCCGCTGTGTGGCAAAATTAGATCCCGTAAATTTCTAGAAGTGATTAAGAAAATTAAGAATCAGATCAACAAGCTAAAGTGGTTTGCCAGACATTACCGGCAGATTCAGCCTTCTGCAACATTACTACCTTCTGTATTTCAAGGTCCGGTTACTTTTCAGGCCGATGGTGTAATTACCAGCAACAATTGTGATTTTATACAGGATGCCCGTTTTAAGAAAGCGTATCAGGTAGCAGAGGCTACCAATCCATGGCCTGGTTTTAATCTGCCCTGGCGTGTATACGTGGTCTGTTCTCTGGCAGACATGGTTAAACATTTACCTGGCGATTTTGTGGAGTGTGGCGTAAACACGGGAGCCTACTCAAGGGCAGTGATTGATTATATTGATTTCAATTCGCTGAAGAAAACATTTTATCTGCTCGATACTTACCAGGGGCTGGTGCGCGAACAAATTACTGCCGATGAACTTGATGCAGGAGTTGGCGATTACCTTCAGACGTATAAGGATGTTTACCAGGAGGTTGTAAAAACGTTCAGTCCTTTCAATGCCAAAGTCATACGAGGTGCTGTTCCGGGTACACTTTCGCAGTGTGAGACCTCATCCATCTGTTATTTGTCGATTGATATGAATGTGGTAGAACCGGAGATTGCTGCAGCTGAGTTCTTCTGGCATAAGCTGGTGCCGGGCGGAGTAATGATTCTGGATGATTATGGGTTCCCTTCTCACCAGGCACAGAAGAAGGCATTTGATTCTTTCGCAGCACAAAAAGGGGTTGCTATTTTATATATCCCAACGGGGCAGGCTATAATTTTTAAACCTTGAAAATACTCGTATTAGGATCTGAGGGTTTTATTGGAAGCCATTGCGTATCCTATTTTATGGCGAAGGGGAATACCGTTTACGGGCTGGATCTGTTTGAGCAGCCAACGCAAAGCTATCTGTACACCAAAGTGTCACGGCTATCGCCTGAGTTAGAAGAGTTGTTCACCAAAGAAGAATTTGAGGTGGTAATCAATGCTTCTGGCAGTGGCAATGTGCCGTATTCCATGACGCACCCTGTTATCGATTTTGAATCGAATAGCCTGGACACCATCCGAGTGCTGGATACCATTCGAAAATACCAGCCTGCGTGCCGCTATATTCATATTTCCAGCGCTGCTGTATATGGTGATCCTAAGCAGCTTCCTATTCATGAGAGTGACGCTTCCATGCCCTTATCGCCTTATGGCTGGCATAAGCTTATTTCAGAGCAGCTATGCAACGAATATTCTTCCTTGTATGGAATTCGGCTGGCGGTGATCCGACCCTTTTCTGTTTATGGAAAGGGATTGAAAAAACAATTGTTCTGGGATCTGTTTAATAAGATAGCTCACTCTTCTGGCGTCATTGAACTGCATGGAACAGGCAACGAAAGCCGCGATTTTATACACGTGGAGGACATGGTTAAGGCCATCGCTCTCACAATTGAAAAAGGCCGTATGCAAGGGGAGATATATAATGTAGCAAGTGGTGAAGAGACTACTATACAGCAAGCTGTTCAGTATTTTATTGAAACGCTGAGAAAACCAGTTGAGTATAAGTTTAACGGACGGGTTCGTGCAGGTGACCCCCTCAACTGGCGAGCAGATATCTCCAAGCTTCAATCATTGGGTTTCACTTCTTCTTATACGTTGAGAAGCGGTTTGGCAGAAGTATCGGTGTGGTTGCAGCAACTAACAAAGTGAATCAATCATGCGCACAATAAAGAAGATCGCATTAATGGCCGTGGGTGATTCCGCCTGGCAGGGAGGTATACAATATATTGTAAACATTATTCATGCTTTGGATGCGGTCAGCACAGGCACTCCTTTGGAGGTGCATCTGTTCCGTCATGCACATCAGAAATTTTCGGGGCTAGATCGATTTACTCACATTCAGCTCTACGTTCATAACATCGATGAAGTGTTAGCTCCATGGTCGCTTAGGAATAGAATTTTCTGGTACCTGCAGCGTAAATTCTTTAATCGAATTTATCCACGGCTTGAAAATTATTTGTTGGAATATGGGTTTGATTACGTGTATCCCGCAACACTTTCTGATTGTAATGGAAGGCTGAATGTTGGATCCTGGATTGCCGACTTTCAATATAGAAATTATCCTGATGGCCATAACAAAGAGACTACGCTGCAAGCGGAAAAGACGATTGGTACGATAGCGAAGAAAATGTCGAAAGTTATCTTTAGCAGTGCGTACTGCGAAGAGGAGTGTTTTTCTGTTTTTCCAGAGGCGAAGGGGAAAACATTTGTTATGCCTTTTGCTGTATTTATGGATCGGCAGCATTTCACCACTTCGTTTGAACAGGTACGCAATCATTATGATATTCGTGGGCCTTTTTTAATGGTTTCGAATTTGTTTGCGGCTACTAAAAATCACAAAACACTTTTTGCTGCCCTTGGTCTTTTGCGTAAAGAAGGTTTGAAAATTCCGCTTGTCTGTACTGGTAACCTGGTCAATTCATCACAAATTGAATTTACCAATGAAGTGTTGAATATGATTACTACCTATGGTATACGAGACCAGCTGTACCTGTTAGGACTAATTCCCCGTGATCACCAAGTATCCCTTTATCGCATGGCGGTTGCCATGGTTCAACCTTCGCTGCATGAGGGGTGGAGCACCTGTGTGGAAGAAGCAAAAGCATTAGGTAAAACATTAATTGTATCTCATATTGGTGTTCATCGTGAACAGTGGCCGGACAACCCTTTGTTTTTTGATCCACTGGATGAAGTCATGCTGGCTGATCGGATTCGCCAACTATGGAAAGCTGCATCTTCATCTGATTTTCCTGATTTGAATAATGAAATGAAAAGTATGCAAAACTATCAGGAAACAGTAAAAGCATTTGGTCATAATTTTCTCTCAATAGCCTCTGTTTAAAAAGATAATATGAGTTTACTTTTTAATGTTAAATCAAAGCTTCACGAGCAGTTTGCATTGCGATTTTCAAAGCTGGATCGCTGGGGCATCAGTGCAGGTTCGCTTCAAGGGCAAGGTATTGAAATTGGTGCGATGGATTTGCCGCTTAAAGTTAAAAAAGGAGTTACCGTTAAATACCTCGATCGGATTTCGAAAGAAGAATCCGCAAAGATATTCCCCTCCATTGCTTCTAAACTGGTTAATGTGGATTTGATAGGCAATGGAGAAACCCTGGACGTGGTGCCGTCAGCCTCTCAGGATTTCATTATTGGAAATCATTTTATCGAGCACACGGAGAATCCTGTTTTCACTATCGAAAATATGCTTCGCGTACTTCGCCCGGATGGAAAATTATTTATGGCTATACCTGACAAGCGATATACCTTCGATGAGTTTCGCGCAGTCACACCATTGGATCATTTTATCAAGGATTATACGGATGGGCCTGCGTGGAGCCAGGATGAGCATTACTATGATTTTGTAAAACATACTGAGCATGGAATAGGCAAATCAGACAGCGAAATCAATGAAGTAATACTAAAATTGAAAGAAATGAATTGGTCTATTCATTTTCATGTCTGGGATCATCAGGCCATGATCGATATGTTTTGCATGCTCAAGCGTCATTTTGGGTTTAAATTTGAAATTGAAGTGTCAGTAGCTGCACGCCTGGGAGGGAATGAAAGTATATTTGTATTGAAAAAGAATTAGAATTGATGATTTTTGGGAATCGTAAGAATTTAATATTATCTCGATGCAAATAAATATAGTAAAACCATTTTTGCCTTCTTTGGATGAGCTGGCAGTTGAATTCGGGCAATCGCTATCCTCTGGATTGGTCACTAATAATTCGCCTTATGTAAGATTGTTTGAAGAAAAGCTTCAGTATTTTTTTGGCTCCGCTTTACGTCCTTCACTTTACTGCAACGGAGAAATGGGCTTGTATCATTTAATACAAGCCTGGAAGCATAAGCTGGGGTACACTCCACACGAAACCTTTGAAGTGCTGGTACCCTCCTTTACTTTTTCAGGTACTATCAATGCCATCGTGATGAATAATCTGAAGCCCGTGTTTTGTGATGTGGATGATACACTGGTGCTGGATGTAAAGAAATTGAAAGTTGATTCTGCCCATGTAAAGATGGTAATAGCGGTGGGTGCATATGGCAATTTGCCCGATCTGGAAGAATTAGGAAAGTTTACGAATGATCATAAATTAGTTTTATTATTAGATAACGCCCCTGCCTTTGGTTCTACATTCAAAGGTAAATTCTCTTGCCACTATGGCTATAGCGAAATGATCAGCTTGCACGCCACGAAGATTTTTACTTCGATGGAGGGTGGGGTAAATATTGTAAATGATGAGGAGATTCAGGAATACCTTCTTCGGTTGCGTGATTATGGACAATTTGAAAAAGTACGGGGTAATATTGATATCCCGGGCCTTAACTCAAAGATGCAGGAAATCTCTGCTCTTGTAGGATTAAAGAATTTAGAGAAAGTAGATTTTATTCTGGGGAGCCGGTTTGCCAATGTAGAACGTTATAGAACCTTTTTTAAAGTTCTTGAACAACGGGGCCTTATCCAGACCATGTCTGTTCATGAAAATGTACGTTGTCCTTATTTATATTTTCCGATTATTCTTCAGGAGGAAGCTACGGCTTTTGTTGAATATATGCAGCAGCAAAATATAGCGGTAAGACGTTATTATACTGCTAACCATACATTGAAGTATTATCAGAACAGATACAGGTGTCAGGATCTTTCCCACACCGATTCCATTAAAGACAGGATCGTTTCACTACCCCTGCACACGGTGATGAGTGATGAAGAACTGACTTACCTCTTTACCACCATCGAAAAATATTTTAATAAATAGAAAAACTATAAATAATGACAAAAGTACTTGTAACGGGCGCAGGAGGTTATGTTGGTATACCACTTTGCCAAACGCTTCTTAATAAGGGCTATCAGGTAGTCGCACTGGACCGATTTTTTTTTGGTGAAGATAAGTTATTGGTCATCCTGAAACATCCTAATCTGACGGTTGTGAAGGAAGACATCCGCTATTGCAGTACGACTATTTTTAAAGATGTGGAGGCGGTGTTTGATCTGGCAGGCTTAAGTAATGATGCCTCTGCAGAGATTGATGTGGAACTTACCAAATCCATTAATTATCGTGGTTCTGAACGCTTCGCAAAAGCGGCTAAGGAGGGTGGTGTAAAACGCTATATCTACGCCAGTTCGGCCAGTGTGTATGGGGCAGGATCAAAGGAAGCGCTGAAAGAGACAGATCCACTTGCACCACAAACAGAATATGCAAAAAGCAAGGTAGCTATCGAGCAGGTGCTGACTGCATTGAAGAGTGACACATTTTCACCCGTTATGCTACGTAATGCTACCATATTTGGATTAGCGCCTCGTATGCGTTTTGACTTAGCCATTAATATCATGACCATGCGTGCCTGGAAAGAACGTGTGGTTTACATCATGGGTGGAGGGGAACAATGGAGACCCTTTGTACATGTAAATGATGTAGTAGCCGCATTTGTACTCATGCTGGAATCGCCCCTCGAAAAAGTACATGGTGAAGTTTTTAATGTAGGAAGCTCGGATCTAAACTTTCAGATCAAGCAACTGGCGCAATTTGTTGTTGATGTAGTACCAAATGTTAAAATCCACGTCATTCCGGATGATCCTGATAAGAGAACATATAATGTGAGTTTTGATAAAATTCAAAAGACACTTGGCTACTCCACAAAAGTACAAGTGCACGAAGGGATTGTAGAAATCAAGCAAGCTCTAGAGAAGGGAGTTCTGGATCCGGATGATCCGACTTGCTATACTTTGCAGTGGTATAAGTCTCTTCTTTCATGGGATCAGCGCATCAAGAATCTATCGTATGATGGTAAGATATTGTAAAACTTAACAATAGAATTCAAGCATGCAGAATCTGATGATCATAGGCGGAGGTCGCCATGCTATCGAAACTTTTTATCTCATTGAAGATCTAGGGTTGGCCGCAGATGTCAAGGCCTTTATCCAGGATGAAGCCGCCAGTGATCAGCACTTATTGGGCATACCGGTTCTGTCTAAAAAAGTTATTCTTTCCACTGACCATGAACCGGATCAACGGCCCTTGTTGATGGGAGCCATCGGTGAGATTAAGGATAATAAAAGACTCATCACTGAGTTTAGAAATGCTGGTTTCTTGTTTTTTAATGCCATCAATTCTTCTGTTAATACATCGCGGCAAAAGTTGATTGGAGCAGGAGTAACAATTGCCGCAGGTACCATTTTGACTCATTCGATTCGTGTTGATGATCACTCCATGATTAATATTGGATGTACATTAAGTCATGATGTGCAGATCGGTAAGTTTGTTAATATTTCTCCGGGCGTACATCTGGCCGGATATGTTAAAATAGAAGATGAGGTTTTTATAGGCACTGGTGTTACGGTGATACCGCGTATTACTGTTGGAAAGGGGTCTTACATTGCAGCAGGAGCCAGTGTTACTAAAGATGTGCCTCCCTATAGTCTTGTAGCCGGAGTGCCTGCTGTTGTTAAACGGAGTCTACTACCTTCTATGTCATGATATGTTTTTAAACTTAGGAGTGTATTTTGTTTATGGGTTAACGCGATTTTTTCGTTTTGTAAGATATGCACCCGAAAGGAAACGATTCTTTCGTGAATTAACGATCAAGAATGTTCAGGACGAGAATCTGCGGAAAGAATATACCGGTAGTGAAACTCATCTGATTGTTTTTTTTGTGCCTGGTGCTGATCATGAAACAGGACTGGAGACGATTTCCGGTGGAGTTATTTCACTGGTGTCAATTTGTGAAGAAAGTAAAAAACTGAAGGGGTTACATCATGCAGAAACACTGATGTGTGTTTTTCCAAGAGACTTCCTTTTTCTGAAACATCTGAATTTTGACAATGAAACTAAGCTCTATCGATTGGAGCAACTTCCTCTTCATTTTAAAAAAGTAAAAAAACTGACTTTACATTTGCCTGAACTGCTGGTTCCCTATTTTGATAAATTGCTCTTACCCTTTGAGAAGATATGGATTCAATCCATTCCAGATGTTCATGTGAATGTTATTAACGCAAATATTTTGTTAATGCCTCCTCCGGATCAGATCAACCTGCTGGAGAAATTTTCAAAAAAGATTACCATTACGGCAGCGCATAGCAAATATTGTACATGGCAAAACCGGATCTTATTTAACCGCCCGCTTCATAAGTTTTCCGCCTGGATAAGTCCGGAACAATATGTTTTTCGGCCTTTTGAAAAGAAAGAAAACATTATGGTGGTATCGCCCGATGGGAATGAACACCGAGACAGGATTATTGACTTGCTGAAAAAGGATTCGGGATTAGAGATTATCGTTTTACAACATTTGACTTATGCGAAGTTTAAAGAAGTGATTGCCAAAGCAAAATGGGCACTGACTTTCGGTGAAGGACTTGATGGTTATATTCTGGAACCCATCTTCAGTGGAGCTTTCGGCCTTGCGGTTTATAATGAAGATTTCTTCACCGAAGATTTTAAGAACATGCCTGGGGTTTATGGTAGCTATGAATTATTGGCTGCAAAAATTGTGGATGATATCGCTGCTTTGAATCAAAGCACTTCTTTTGTCCTAGCGCAAGCTGCTCAGTATGAACTTTGTTCCAGGCATTACAATTACTCGCACTACCAGGAAAATATTCGTAAATTTTATCTCGAAGATTATACTTTTAAATAATGGGTAAAACTGCCCCTTTAGTAACGGTAGTAACGGTCACGTATAATTCATCTGCCTATGTAGCTGATGCGATCGAGAGTGTATTACATTCGAGCTACACCAACTTTGAATTGATTGTGGGAGATGATTGCTCAACAGATACTACCTGGAGTATTGTCCAATCGTATACCGATAGTCGGATCCTATCGTATCGTAACGAGCAAAATTTGGGAGAATACCCTAACCGCAACAAAGCGATAGGTATGGCAAGAGGGGAATATCTTATTTTTATTGATGGTGATGATATGGTCTATCCGCATGGATTAGAGTTTATGGTACGGATGCTCTCCTCATTTCCACAATGCGCAATGGCATTAATGCGCTGGTTTCAAAATGATTTATTTTTCCCTGTAGTCATTACATCTGAACAATTTTATACCGGAGAATATTTTGGACATGGTTTTTTGGGGACGGCCTTTTCAAACGTACTTTTCACCACGAAGATTTTGAAAGAAGAGGGAGGGATACCAGCAAAATACAAATCGGGAGATAATTATATTCGGTATAAGATTGCTGCAAAATACCCAAGCCTGATCATTAATGATGGTTTGACCTGGTGGAGAGAAACTCCAGGGCAAGCCTCTCAGCAGTTCACAAAGTCAAGAGAACAGCTGTTTGAATCGTTTGGAATGAAGTTTGATTTTCTGGAATCTGTGTTCTGCCCCTTATCAGATGAAAAAAAGAGACAAGCTAAACGAAATCTGCTTTTATTACTAAGTAAAATTGTTATAAAGGAAATAATGAAGCTTCATTTTCGATATGCTTTTCAAATCGCTTCAAAATTTAAACTACCCCTTCATGCTATCTTTTACTGCTATAGAAAGCCAATAAAAATTAATCCCTTTTCTTCTTTTTCGTCAACAAATCCTTACCGGGAACCCTTTCAGAATAACCCATATAGCAATTCGATAAAGTCATGAACAGACTTGAAAATCTTTTTCGCAAGTTGATCAGGAACCCTTTTTTGATTTTCTATTATTTTTTTAGAAGTGTGGGATGGGTGATTTTACGACTACCTTTTTTTCGCTTTATCCGGGAGACAAAAAAATCGGAAACAGCCATTACTTTTTCGCAATGGTTTATTCAGCGGGTATTGCGGATCAATGCATCTGCTTACTGGCCAATGCACCATTCCAGTATCATTAGCTATTCAAAAAATGTTTATGCAGGCATAGAAACCTGTCCTGGATATAACCCTGGGTGTTACATTCATGCAGTAAATAAAATCTACATCGGAGATTATACTCAAATTGGTCCAAATGTAGGTCTTATGAGTGGCAATCATGATTTATATGATTTTCGCATTCAGACTTCAGCAAACCCAATTCGTATAGGAAAGTATTGCTGGATTGGCATGGGCGCTGTAGTATTGCCGGAAGTGGAACTGGGTGATTTTACTATTGTTGGTGCCGGAGCGATTGTAACCAAATCTTTTCCGGAAGGTCATTGTGTGATAGCCGGAAACCCAGCAAGGAAAATAAAGGATCTGGACAAGGCCAAGTGCCTTCCGTTTATGACTGAAAAACCGTATAATGGCTATGTGCCTCACCACGAGTTCGAAGCGTATCGTAAAGCTAATTTGAATGTATAATTAAATTATGTGCGGGATTAGCGTGGTTATCAATTCTCAGGGTGGAAAGGTGGAGGAAACTCTTGTCCGGGCTATAAATAATAAAGTAGCTCATCGTGGCCCAGACGATGAAGGATTTTACTACGGAGATCACTTTGCATTAGGCCATCGCAGATTGTCTATTCTTGATCTTAGTCAGGCCGGTCATCAACCGATGCTTTGGAATCATTTATGTATTACTTACAACGGAGAAATTTATAATTATATAGAACTACGGGAAGAACTGAAAGCGAAAGGATATACTTTCCAGTCGGGAACCGATACGGAAGTTATTCTGGCAGCGTATGATGCCTGGGGTACTGATTCTTTTGCCCGGTTCAATGGGATGTGGTCTTTTGCTATTTATGATGCTAGCCGAAAAGAGATTATTCTCAGCCGGGATCATTTTGGCATTAAACCGCTTTATTACACAAAAACAAAAAACTACTTTCTGGCCGGGTCGGAGATAAAACAATTTACTGCAGTAGATGAAGTAAAACCCATATTGAATAAATCAGTGGCCGTGAATTTTTTATTGCAGGGTGCTTTGAATTATTCTGATGAAACTTTCTTTGAAGGTGTTTATGAACTAAGAGCAGGGCATTATTTACGCTATGATCTTGTTGGTCATAATGCAGAGATAGAACAATGGTACGATCTTTCAACCGCTTCTGTTTCCATAACTGATTCATACGATAAAGCGGTAGAGAAGGTACGGTCGCTTTTCATAGACAGTGTCCGAATCCGTATGCGATCGGATGTACGTGTCGGTAGCTGCCTGTCGGGAGGTATCGATAGTTCCTCCATCGTGAGTGTTATTTATAGTAAGGAATTAGGGAATAAAGATTTTGCTACGGTCACTTCATGTTACTCAGACGTGCGCTATGACGAGCAGAAATTTAGTGATTTGATAACTGAGCAAACTTCATTTCGAAGTGTTAAAGTCTATCCAGATTTAAATCACTTGCTGGATGAAGGTCACCTGGATAAAATGATTTATCACCAGGATCAACCTTTCAGCGGAGCCTCACATTATTCGGAGTTCAATGTGTTCAGGGAAGCCCGGCAGAATGAAATGATTGTGATGCAGGATGGGCAGGGATCAGATGAATTTTTATGCGGTTATGGAGAATTTTATATTACTCATGTCCGTTGGTTATTGCGTTCTTTTCAGTGGAATAAGGCGATACGATTGATTAAGGAAAAATCCCTTCATAGAAAGACAAGTTTTGCTCAGGAATTTAAATCCGTAATCACCACCGCATACGGTCATTCTTTCGTTGCTTTTATAAAAAAAGTGCTAGGTAAAGATCGTTATCCGTGGCTCTCCGCAGATTGGAAAAAAATCGCCAGTGATAATCAGAGAGATTTTCCTGAGAAATCAATCCGGGATTTGAGTTTGATGGAGATAGAACAATCGAGTATTCCCTATCAGCTTCATTCGGAAGATCGGAATTCCATGTTGTTTTCGATTGAATCGCGATTGCCATTTTTGGATCACCGGCTGGTGGAATATTGTATAGGTCTTCCGGTTGATTTTAAAATAAGAAATGGGTACACCAAAGCTGTTTTACGCGATGCTATCCATGAATTGCCTGAAGAGATTAAAACACGAAAGGATAAAATGGGATTTGTGGCGCCAGATCCGGTTTGGGTGATTCAAAACAAAGACCGGATCCGGAAAGACCTGGAGAACATCATTCAATCCACCTCTATTTTTTCTCCGGAATTGTTGAATCGTTTTGATCGATTTGTGAACGGAGAATTAGGATACGAACCGATTTACTTTCGTGCAATGACTTTTAGCCGATTCTGTAAAATTTTTAACGTCCAATTACAGTAATGTTAACAATTGTTGATTATGGCGTAGGCAACCTCGCTTCGATGCAGAATATGCTGAAGAAAATAGGTGTGCCGTCTAAAATCAGTTCTGAGAAGAAAGACATTGAGGCAGCAGATCGGTTAATCCTTCCGGGTGTAGGCGCCTTTGATACTTGCGTTGAAAAATTGCAACAGTCGGGGTTAGTTGAAACGCTTACATTTCAGGTAAGGAATAGAAAGGTACCTGTACTGGGTGTTTGCGTTGGAATGCAGCTGCTCATGGAAGGAAGTGAGGAAGGAATACTTCCTGGATTGGGCTGGATTGCAGGACGCATCGTAAAATTCAGGCAGGAGCTATTGCCTCCGGGAACCAAGATTCCACACATGGGCTGGACGGATGTCGCTTCCGGGAAGCCTTCCCGGCTTTTAAACGACCTGGAAGAGGAGCCCCGTTTTTATTTTGTGCATTCGTACCATGCTCAGCTCACTAATGATCAGGACGCGTTATTATATGCAGACTACGGTTATCAATTTGCAGCCGGGGTAGAACGGGATAATATTCTGGGAGTACAGTTTCATCCTGAAAAGAGCCATAAGTTTGGTATGAAACTTCTGAAAAACTTTGCCACCCTTTATTCATGAAACGTATCCGAGTGATTCCAGCTTTACTTATCCAGCAAGGTGGACTGGTTAAATCTATAAAGTTCAAGGATCATAAATATGTGGGCGATCCGATCAATGCCGTCAGGATTTTCAATGAAAAAGAAGTGGACGAGATCGTGATTCTGGATATATCAGCTACGAAGGAGCGAAGGAGCCCTGACCTCGCAGTTATTCGTGAAATTGCCAGTGAAGCTTTTATGCCCCTGGGCTATGGAGGTGGTATCACGCAACTATCGGAAATAAAAGAGCTGATCAGCGCAGGTGTGGAAAAAGTGATTTTAAATACGGCTGCCTTTACGAATCCATCGCTGGTACGGGATGGCTCTAAATATGTCGGTAACCAGAGTATTGTGGTTTCAATCGATGTAAAAAAGAATTTCTGGGGGAAGTACAGGGTGTTTGTCGAAAATGGAACACGTGATACGGGTTTAGATCCGGTGGAATATGCCAGGCAAATGGCAAATTATGGGGCTGGTGAGCTTATCCTTAATTCGGTTGAGCGGGATGGAACCTTTTCAGGCTATGACACGGCTCTGATTAAGGCAGTAAGCGCCTCCGTGGATATACCCGTTGTCGCTCTGGGAGGAGCTGCCACCGTAGAGGATTTTGCTGCTGCTGTGCAATACGGGGCTTCCGCAGTCTCAGCCGGTAGTATGTTTGTGTTCCAATTGCCGCACCGCGCTGTTCTAATCAGTTATCCTACACAAAAAGAATTGAAAGAAAAGCTATTTTCGCAATTATAATAAAGCGGTGAGATATGGAATTTGAGTTACCTCAGACGTTAAAGAAGTTATATAGAACGGGTTTTATTGTTGACCGAAAGAATGTTGAAAGAAGAGCTATCAGCTCTACAATATCTGAAGCAGAGGCTGTTATTTTGATGAAGATCGTAAGCGATGTGAAGGCAGAGGTGACTTTAGAGACTGGCCTGGCTTTTGGAGCTTCTGCGATTGCCATTTGCCATGCCAAGCAAAGTTTCCATTCGGAACGAAAAATCCATTATGCAATTGATCCAAATCAAAATGATTTTTACGAAGGCGCAGCTTTAGTTGCCTTGGAACAGGAAGGATTAGATAATCAGTTTAAATTGTTAGAAGGGCCAAGTCATATGAAGCTACCTGAACTGATTAGTAATAATGAAAAACTCGATTTTGCTTTTGTGGATGGCTGGCATACATTCGATTATACCTTACTTGATTTTTTCTTAATTGATAAAATTCTTAAGCCTGGTGGAATAATTGCTTTTCATGATATGCAAGCTTTGTCTAAACAAAAAGTGCTGAGATATATTCTGACCCACCGCAAATATAGGATAGAAAAAAAATACGCTGTAAGAGGAAATGAATCCCGTCTTTATTCCTTTAAGTTTTTTTTATGGAGACTTTTAAAACATCCGTTACTTTTATTTTCATGGTTTCACTGGCATTATCAAATGTTTAATTCTTCGGGACTCCTGGTATTGAAAAAGGTTGAGACCTACGAACCTGATTTTGATTTTTATACTAATTTTTGATTGTATACACAATGGTTTTAGATAAGAATGATTCTGGCTATCAGCAATGCAAGATTACGGTGATGGATAACATAGCTGATCCGGATATTACATTCGATGAAAAGGGTATTTGTAATTATTATTACGATTATCAATCGGCAGCAAAAAACGTTTTTACCGGGGCGGATGGAAACACCAGACTCCACCAATTAGCTGAAGATATAAAAGCAAAAGGGGCAGGGAAAAAATACGATTGTCTTATCGGGTTGAGCGGTGGTGTGGATAGTACTTATGTGGCTTACCTGGTGAAGGAATTAGGACTACGTCCGTTGGCAGTTCATTTGGATAATGGATGGAATTCGGAGCTTGCGGTTCAGAATATTGAAAATATTATTCGTAAGCTAAACATTGACCTCTATACCCTGGTGGTTAACTGGCAGGAATTCAGGGATATCCAGCTTTCTTATCTCAAAGCTTCTGTGGTTGATATTGAAGTGGTTTCGGATCATGCCATTTTTGCTACCATGTATAAACTCGCCCGGCAGCATGACATAGGGTTCATCATTAACGGATCGAATATTGTTACCGAACATATTATGCCGCCAGGCTGGTTGTATAAAAAAATGGATTATGCCAACCTCAAGGATATCCACAGTCAGTATGGGAAGGTAAAACTTAAAACTTATCCTTCTTTCGATTTCAAGAAATATGTGTATTATTCTTCTGTATTGAGATTAACACCTGTTTATATTTTAAACTATGTTCCTTACAATAAGAAAGAAATAAAGCAATTTATTATGCGTGAGCTTGACTGGCGTGACTACGGTGGCAAGCATTATGAATCGTTGTTTACTAAATTTTACCAGGCTTATATTTTGCCCGAAAAATTTAAGATCGATAAACGCAAGGCGCACCTGTCTACATTAATTTGTTCCGGACAAATGACTAAAGAAGAAGCTTTGCAGGAACTGCAATTACCTTTATACGATTCTGTGGATTTAGAGCAGGACAAAACCTATGTATTGAAGAAGCTTGGGTTAAGTGCTGCTGATTTCAATGCAATTATGAACGAGCCTATTCGGAAACATGAAGCTTTTCGGACCGATACTCAGCTGAAGCAAGACTATATGCGCTTTCTTCAGAAAACTCAACGACTACGTAAAGCTCTTAAACTGTAAACCTTTCTCATGACCTCGAAAATTAGATTTGCTATTATAGGTTGTGGTCGTATCGCACAACGCCATGCGGAACATATTCATGCAAAAGGAGAACTGGTGGCCGTATGCGATAATGTTCCTGAAAAAGCAGACCAGTTGGCCACCCAATATCAGGTGAAAGCCTATTACAGTGTAGATGAACTTTTAGTACAGGAAAAAGGAATTGATGTGGTCGCCATTTGCTCACCTAATGGTTTACACGCGGAACATTCTATAAAAGTACTGAATGCAGGATTCCATGCTTTGTGCGAAAAACCGATGGCGATTACTGCCTATGATTGTGGCAGGATGATTCAGGCTGCCGAACGATCTAACAGGCGCCTGTTTGCCATTAAGCAGAACCGGTATAATCCCCCGGTAGCAGCGGTCAAAAAGGTGATTGATGAAGGAAGACTGGGCAAAATCATGAGTGTGCAGCTTTCCTGTTTCTGGAACCGAAATCCCGATTACTACAAAAACTCATGGAAAGGAACCAGGGATCTTGACGGGGGTACATTGTTTACCCAGTTCAGTCACTTTGTCGATTTATTGTATTGGCTGGTGGGTGATGTAAAAAATACCCAGGCCTATGTAGGCAATTTTAATCACCAGGGGATTATTGAATTTGAAGATACCGGAGTGGTTATACTGGAATTTAATAACGGAGCTATCGGAACCATCAATTATTCGGTGAATAGCTACCAGAAAAATATGGAAGGATCGCTCACCTTATTTGGAGAGAAGGGCACCGTGAAGATTGGCGGTCAATACCTGAATGAACTGGAGTATCAGAACATTGAAGGCTATAAAATCGAGAATCTTCCCGAAGGCAACAAGCCTAATAACTACGGTAATTATGTAGGATCGATGAGTAATCATGACAAAGTATATGATAACCTTATCGATGTACTCCAGCATAATGCATCGATTACCACGAATTCATTTGAAGGTCTTAAAACAGTGGAGATCATTGAATCGATTTATAGAAATGCCCAAAAAATAAAATGATATGCGCAAAATCACATCTTACTCGAAGGTTCAAGGTATCATAGGACGTTTAGTTCGTGGACGTGAATTGGGTACAAAAAAGAAGAAATCCAATCTGCTGAATGTAGGATGCGGCCCTCATGCACATCCTGATTTTATTAATCTGGATTATTGGTGGACACCACAAATCGATGTTTGCTGGGATATTGTCAAGAAGAAATATCCGATTGAATCAGATCAATTGGAAGGCATCTACACAGAGCACTGCCTGGAGCATATTCCTCATGAAAGTTTTAAAGAGAATTGTAAGGAATTCTTCCGAATGCTAAAAAGCGGTGGCGCATTACGGATTATTATGCCTGACGGGGAACTCTACCTGGACCTCTATCAGGATCGGAAAAACGGAGGAAAAAAATTAATGCCTTATGAGGAAGGATATGCCACTCCAATGGCACGAATAAACGGCATATTCCGGAATCATGGACACCTTTTTATCTACGATTTTGAAACAGTGAAAAAGATACTCGTGGATGCAGGTTTTACTGATATTAAAAAAGAAGCCTTCCAACATGGAAGACAACCTTCCTTATTAATCGATACGGACTGGAGAGCCCACGAGTCGCTGTATGTGGAGGCGACCAAGCCATAATTGTTTGATGATTTGATATGGACAAGGTACAATTTTTAGAATCGGGCATTTCTAATGTTTCATTTGGATCTAATGTAAAAGTGATCAGGCCGGTTAATTTGTACGGATGTTCGATTGGAACGGGTTGCTTTGTAGGGCCATTTGTTGAAATACAGAATAAAGTGACTATCGGAGAACGAACCAAGATTCAATCCCATAGTTTTATTTGCAGTTTAGTTACTATTGGAATGGAATGCTTTGTTGGTCATGGGGTAATGTTTATCAATGATGTTTTTTCCCATGGCGGGCCTGCCATGGGAGATCAAACCAAGTGGAAGAGTACTCACGTAGGAGATCACGTTTCCATAGGCTCCAATGCAACTATTTTACCCGTTTCAATTTGTGACTATGCTGTTATTGGAGCGGGTGCTGTCGTCACAAAAGATATAACGAAGCCAGGGATTTATGCTGGCAATCCGGCACGGTTAATCCGTACATTAACAGTTCAATAATTATTCTCTGTATATCCTATGCATGTTCCGTTTGTTGATCTTTCCGCACAATATCAAAGCATAAAAAAAGACATTGATCTGGCTATTGAGCAGGTGATCTCTGAGACCGCTTTTATCGGTGGTAAACATGTTAAATCTTTTGAAGAGCAATTTTCCAGTTTGTATGGTGTAAAGCATGTTATTTCCTGTGCCAATGGAACGGATTCGTTGTATATTCTGATGAAGATGCTTGACATAGGACCAGGAGATGAAGTGATTACAGCAGCCAATAGCTGGATATCAAGTTCTGAAACGATTTCACAAACAGGAGCAAGGCCCGTTTTTGTAGATGTTGATCCCCGCTACTATAGCCTGGATGAGAACCTGCTGGAGTCTAAGATCACTCCACGCACCAAAGCAGTTATTCCTGTGCACTTACAGGGCCAGATGTGCAACATGGATTTAATTAAATCCATCTGCGACAGGCATGGCTTGCCAATCATTGAAGATTGTGCTCAATCGCATTTTTCTGAATTCCAGGGAAAGCGCGCTGGTCTTTTCGGAACGGCTGCCTCTTTTAGCTTTTATCCGGGAAAGAATCTTGGGGCATACGGTGATGCCGGTTGTATCATTACCAATGACGATGTGCTTGCTGAAAAATGTATGATGTATGCACGGCATGGAGCTTTGAAGAAGCACCAGCATCAGATAGAAGGTATTAACAGCCGCCTGGACGGACTTCAGGCAGCTATACTTTCTTCCAAATTACCTTATATACTTGACTGGACAGATAAACGTATCGCTAACGCAGCTTTATACAATCACTATCTGAAAGATACGCCAGGGGTTAGTTTGCCATTAATACGCCCGCAAACCAAACATACTTTTCATTTGTATGTGATTAAAGTTCAAAACCGTGAAGCCTTAATGGAACATTTGAACACACGGAGCATAGAAACAGCTATTCATTATCCTTCCGCATTACCGAACTTAAAAGCATATCAGTATTTAGGTCACTCGCAACATGACTTTCCTGTGGCTACTCAATTGCAAAGCCAGATTCTTTCTCTGCCGATGTATCCTGAATTAACAGAAGAAATGATTCGTTTTGTTGCTGCTTCGATAAACAGTTTTTACGCTCGTTAGCAAAGTATGCCTTCACTGACTAATAAGACCATACTCATCTTGTCTCCGCAATCCTGGGGAAATATGTTTGTCTCGAAACATCATTATGCTATTGAGTTGGCAAGGCGGGGTAATACCATTTATTTTTTGAATCCCCCTGATCAGGTAAAGGTTGCCCGAACTAAGCCAATTGAAATAAAGGCCAGTGGCATTCACCCCAATTTGTATCTGATCGAACACGCATTGTCATTTCCATATCAATTGAAGTTTCGTGCTATGCCGGTCTTTCACTGGTTTATGAAATTTCATATTCAAAAAATCCTGAAAGAAATCGGGAATTCAATCGACATTGTCTGGTCATTTGATTTGGGTAATCTTTATCCGTTAACCTATTTTAGAAACAGTTTTAAAATATTTCATCCGGTAGATGAACCACTTACCGCGCAGGCGATTAATGCGGCAGCAGGTGCCGATATCATTTTTTCTGTAACCACGGAAATCCTGGAGAAATATCATCTATTTCCGGCAAGTAAACATTTTATCAATCATGGTGTAACAGAAGGTTTTATGGTTAAGGAAATACGGGAAGAGACAGGTGATCCGGTTCGGATTGGATTCTCCGGTAATCTCCTCCGCAACGATATTGACAGGGAAACACTATTGAAAATTGTCAGTGAGAATAAAAATTGCGTTTTTGAATTCTGGGGAAGCTATACGCAAGCTCAGGGAAATATAGGAGGAGTGGAAGATCAATCTGTGAAACAGTTTATCCAATCCTTGAAGTCGCAACCCCATGTCATTCTTCATGGAGCCATACCTTCATCTGCGCTGGCCTCCGAGTTAAAACGAATGGATGCCTTTTTGATTTGCTATGATGTGCAAAAAGATCAAAGCAAGGGAACCAACTATCATAAAATAATGGAATACCTCGCAACAGGAAAAGTAGTGATATCCAATAATGTAACCACCTATAAAGATAAGCCATCCCTTGTTCAAATGATTGATAATAGAGAAGACAATCATTCACTTCCGGATCTGTTTCGGGAAATAATTACTCAACTGCACCTGTACAATAATAAGAATGAGGCAGAAAAAAGAAGAGACTTTGCTTTGAAGAATACTTATTCAAAGCAGTTGGAAATGATAGATCTCCTCATCAACAATGGAGCAGTTAATAAACTATCTTTTGAAAAAAATATGAAAACTACGGAAGAGAATAAGTAAGACTGATAGATTATATACAATGAGATTACTTAGCATTCTGAAATACATCATGTTGCATCCTTTGATCAGAAGAAATAAGATAAGAGGTGTGTTGCGTTTTGTTAAATGGCAACTGACGTTCAGATTTAGTCCCTATCCGATACTCTATCCGTTTACTAAAAAGTCCACCCTGATCATCAGTAAAGGTATGACAGGAGCTACAGGTAATCTTTATTGTGGCTTACATGAATTTGCAGATATGGGGTTTCTTCTTCATTTTTTAAGGCCGGAAGATTTATTTATAGATATAGGAGCCAATATCGGTAGCTATACTGTTCTGGCTGCCGCTCATATTGGCTCGAAATCAATTTCCATTGAACCCGTCCCTCAGACGTTTAAACACCTGGCACGAAACGTTGCTGTCAATGGTGTGCAATCACGTGCGCAAGTATTAAATATGGCATTGGGTGCTCAGAAGGGAACGATTGAATTTACCTCTAACCTAGATACCGCAAATCATGTAGCGGTTCCTGGTGATACAACAACCATTCAGGTAAATGTGGATACTCTTGATTCGCTTGTGGGTGATGTAGAAAGTGCCATACTGATTAAAATTGATGTAGAAGGTTTTGAAACGGAAGTGATGAGAGGAGCCGGTAATACATTAATGAACGGAAGTGTTCAAGCCATTATTATTGAATTAAATGGATCGGGCAGCCGGTATGGATATAGCGAAGAAGCCATTCAAAGTAAACTTGAACATGCCGGATTTTCCTGTTATGCTTATGATCCGTTTAAAAGAGTGCTTACAAAATCTACAGGACCGGGCGACCATAATTCTATTTATATCCGGAATGTTGATTTTGTAAGGAAACGATTAATGGATGCTGATTTTATCGAAATTTTAAATCAACGGTTTTGAATGTATAGTGTCTTTTAATCAGTTAGCAGAATCGAAAAGATAACTCAATAAAAAATGAAAGTATTGATTTTAGCAGGAGGATTTGGCACTCGCTTAAGTGAGGAGACTGATATCAAGCCTAAGCCAATGGCCGAGATAGGAAACAAGCCTATTATCTGGCACATCATGAAGACCTATTCACATTACGGGTTTAATGATTTTGTAGTTCTGTTGGGCTATAAAGGATATTATATTAAAGAATATTTTTTCAACTACTATCTTCATCAGAGTGATGTTACCCTGGATTTAAAAACCAATAAAATGGAGGTGCATAACAGCAGCTCTGAGCCATGGAAGATCACCCTCCTTGATACAGGTTTACATACGATGACCGGAGGCAGAATAAAACGGGCAAAAGAATTTATCGGTAATGAGCCTTTCATGTTGACTTATGGTGATGGAGTTTCGGATATTGATCTTTCAAAATTGGTGGATTATCACCAATCGCATAAGAAAATGATCACGATGACAGCTGTGCAACCCGAAGGAAGATTTGGCGCTTTATCGTTAAAAGAAAATGGCAAAGTTGAATCGTTTATGGAAAAACCCAGGGGAGACGGAACCTGGATAAACGGGGGATTCTTTGTTTGCCAGCCCGAAGTATTGGATTATATCGCTGATGATAACACTGTTTTTGAAAAAGAACCATTAGAACAACTGGCGCGGAATGGCGAACTCCATTCTTTTAAGCATGCTGGTTTTTGGAAATGCATGGATACATTACGCGATAAAAATCATTTGAATGAATTATGGTCAGCGAACAATGCAAAGTGGAAGATATGGCAGTAACTCTATTTGGAAATAAATTTCAGGGCAAGAAGGTGATCGTAACCGGGCATACCGGGTTTAAAGGCTCCTGGCTTTCCGTATGGCTGCTGGAGCTGGGTGCGAAGGTGTATGGTATATCGAAAGATATTCCTACCCATCCTTCCATGTTTGAATCACTCAAGTTAGAAGATAGAATCAAACACTATGTAGCGGATATTCGTGACTTACCCGCAATGCGAAACATCTTTTCCGAAGTGCAGCCCGATTTTGTGTTTCACTTAGCTGCTCAGCCAATAGTGGTATTATCTTATGAAGACCCTATCGAGACCATCAGCACTAATGTATTAGGAACAGCCAATATTTTAGAGGCGTTGAAGAAGGTGACTAATCATTGCTATGCAGTGATTATCACCAGCGATAAATGTTATGATAATGTAGAATGGACATGGGGGTATCGGGAGACCGATGCATTGGGTGGGAAGGATCCTTACAGCGCTTCAAAAGGGGCTGCTGAATTGATTATAAAAACGTATGTGCATTCGTATTTCGCTAAGAACAGTACTATTAAAGTAGCATCGGTCAGAGCAGGCAATGTGATTGGGGGAGGAGATTGGGCAGCCAACAGAATTGTTCCTGATTGCATAAAGGCATGGACCAATAATACCGCGGTTGAATTGAGAAATCCGAATGCAACCCGACCATGGCAACATGTGCTTGAACCGCTCAGTGGCTACCTCAGGTGTGCCCAGATGCTGGCCGAACAACCTGAAGTTTGTCATGGAGAGGCGTACAACTTTGGTCCATCGGCCGACCAGAATTTTACAGTTTATGAATTATTGAAAGCCATTTCCGGTTACTGGAAATTTGAAGCACTGAAAGAATATTTTGTTCTCGACAAGCAGGCTAAATTTCACGAAGCCGGTCTGCTAAAGCTGAATTGCGATAAGGCATTGCATACATTACAATGGAAGCCGGTTTTAAATTTCGGGCAAACGGCAGCATTTACCGCATTGTGGTATAATCAGTTTTATGCAACCACAGAAAGTGATTTATATAAATTTACTTCATTGCAGATCAATGATTTTGTAACGCAGGCCTATAGTAAGAAATTAGCATGGACTCATTGATACAAGGCATAACCGTTACTTCTTTAAAGATCATTCAGGGCGAATTTGGTGCCGTGATGCATGCCATGAAAAAGGAAGAGCATGACTTTGCAGGATTTGGTGAAGCCTATTTTTCTACAGTGGAATATAAATCTGTAAAAGGATGGAAGAAACACTCACTAATGGTGCTGAACTTTATTGTGCCCATAGGAAAAATTCGTTTTGTGATTTATGATGACCGGGCTTCCAGTTTAACCAGGGGCCAGTATTATAAAATTGATTTATCGCCAAAAGAGAATTATCAGCGCTTAACCGTGCAGCCCGGTTTATGGGTGGCTTTTGAAGGACTGGATCAGGGACAAAATATGTTGCTTAATTTAGCCAGCATGGTTCACGATCCTAAGGAAGCGGAAAACAGTCCCATTGCTTCAGGAATGATCACTTATCCCCAATTAGAAAAGTGAAAAACGTGTTGATTACCGGAGGTTTGGGTTATGTGGGAGGAAGACTAGCCAACGCATTGTCTGAAACTCATCACGTTTGGGTGAGCTCCAGAAACAGCCGGACTATAAACGTGTATCCGCAGTTAAAGCATCTTCATTTTATAACTCATGAGACGCTGATGAAATCCTTTCCGGAAGATATGGATGTGGTCATTCATCTGGCGGCCTTAAATGAGATTGATTCCGTAAAATATCCTACCGAAGCAATTGAAGTTAATATAAACCAGACCAGGACAATTCTTGAAGCGGCCATTGAAAAATCGGTTAAAAAATTCATTTATTTTTCCACTGTTCATGTATACGGGAAAATTACGTCCTCAACAGAGCTGGATGAAAATACGATAACACGGCCCATACATCCCTATGCAATTACGCACCGGGCTGCGGAGGATTACGTGAATGCTGCGCACGATGCCGGTAAAATTACAGGACTTGTTGTACGGCTTTCCAATTCGTTTGGTATGCCGGTTTTGCCTACTGTCAACCGCTGGACTTTATTGGTTAATGATATTTGTCGACAGGCTACTGAACAAAATGAAATAAAGCTTCAGTCAAATGGTTGTCAGTACAGGGATTTTATAACACTTACCGATGTGGAAACAGCTGTGCAATTTTTAATTGATTATAATCTTTCAGGTACAGCGAATACATACAATCTTTGTTCCGGGAAGAGTATGAAAGTAATCGACATGGCGAACCTTGTATCTTCGGTCTACAGGGAAATGTATAACGAATCTATTCCTGTACTTCTGCCGGATAACAGTGTCGCAACGGTTGAACCTTTCTACAATTTTAAAGCGACTAATCTCGGGAAAATCGGATTCAAGCCGCGGAATGAATTCAGAAATGAACTGGCCATGTTGATTGATTTTTGTAAACAAAATTTCAATACAATATGATTGATATATTGGCGATATCGACTGCCTCTGTTACAGCAATTAACAGAAATATTTATATTGAACTAAGCGGTCGTGGCTGGAATGTGGAGATGGTTGTTCCGGAGACCTATCCGCTCACAGCGGATAAAACCATAGCATCTCAGCCCTCAAGAGCCCAGGATCCGGTTATTCATTTTCTGAAATTGAAGGGCTCGAATCCAAGGACGTTTTATTTTCCGGAATTAAAATCACTAATCAATAGAATTAAGCCAAAAGTTATATTGATCGAAAGCGACCCAGTGAGCTACATGGCAGTTCATGCAGGTAGCCTTGCTGTTACCAATGGATTTTTTTTATGGAGTCTTTCCTGTGAAAATTTATCTTTTGATATAATCGAAACATTGCAGCGCAGAGGAGTGAGATCATTAGCCTCATCGTTGGTAAAAAAATACTTTTACTGGTCAGCAAAAAATAAGATCAATACGGTATTCACCATCAATAATGATGGCACACGTTTGTTTCAGCGCAAAGGTTATGCTCATGTTGAAAAAATCCCGTTAGGTTTTGATCCTTCCGTGTTTTATAAGAATAATGAAAGCCGTGCACGAATAAGAAAGCAACTCGATATCAGATATCCCGTCATCGCCTATTTTGGACGGCTGGTGGAAGAGAAGGGTGTACACGTATTGCTGGAAGCACTTGCCATGATCAAACATATAGATTGGCACTTTATGCTGGATAAGTTTAGTTATGGATTAAATCCTTACCATCAACGTATTCAGCGTTTGATTGATACACTGGATATTCAGAACAGGATCATTTACATCGAAGCAGATCATTACCAGGTGGCGGATTATATGAATGCTTCAGATGTTGTTGTTACACCATCTGTTTCTACTTCTAAATGGAAGGAACAATACGGCAGGGTGGTGCCCGAAGCGATGGCCTGCGGAAACCTGATTATTGCTTCATCTGCCGGTGCGCTTCAGGAATTAGTTGGAGAATGTGGCGTCATTGTCGAAGAAGGTAATGTTGAGCAGTTGGCAAAGACTTTGGAGCGCTACCTCGCTTCACCATCGGACTACAGTGAGCTGAGTAAACAAGCTATTGGACGGGCCAGAGATGAACTTTCAATAGTTAAGCAGGCAGATTGTTATTCAGCCAGACTGCAAGCACTTCAATTGAAACCTGGTAATTAAAAATGAGTTTTAGTATTGCTTTGTCATGAAGATCATCCTTGTAGGGGCGGACACACCCCATGGTATTGAGAATTATTATATCAAGTACTTACGAAAGTCGGGGGTAGAGGTACTTTTTTTTACTGCTCAGAATTTATTTTATGAGTATTATCAAAAGAGCCTTTTTAACAAGGTTCTTTTCAGAGCGGGTATATCCACGATCTATAAGACTATCAATGCTAAATTAAAAAGACAAATTCTTGAACACGAACCCGATTTAATCTGGGTATTTAAGGGGATGGAACTTTACCCGGATACATTACGGTGGATTCGCTCTAAAAAAATTAAACTGATCAACTATAATCCCGATAACCCGTTTTTGTTTTCCGGCAGAGGCAGCGGTAATAAAAATATAACCGATGCCATCAAAGAATATGATTTCCATTTTACCTATAACTTAAGCGTAAAGAAAAGGCTGGATGAGCACTCCGGGGCGAAGACCTATTTCCTTCCTTTTGGCTATGAAATTCCGGAAGACCTTTATGAACATTGTTCTTCCATGCCGGAGCTATTAAAGGCCTGCTTTTTGGGTAACCCTGATGAGGAAAGGGCACGTCTTGTGACAGCCCTTGCTGCTGAAGGAATTGCCATAACGGTTTTTGGCTATGGATGGGATAAATATGTAAAACATCCGGGAATTGAGGTTCATGATGCCCTTCATGGGATTCAATTGTGGGAGACATTAAGAAAATACCGGGTTCAATTGAATTTTATGCGGCCACACAATATAGATTCGCATAACATGCGCACATTTGAGGTACCTGGTATAGGTGGAATAATGCTTGCCCCGCGAAACAGGGAACACTCGCTTTTTTTCAGGGAAGGGGAGGAAGCTTTTTTTTATTCAGATATGGAAGAATGCGTAGGCCAGATTAATTATATTTTGAACCTCTCGCAGGAAACAGTTTTGCGAATCAGGAAAGCTGCCAGAGATCGTTCCGTTTTGTCGGGCTACAGCTATGAGGACAGGGCCATGGAAGTGTTGTATGAAATGAAAAGAATAGTAAGTGAATAAAGTTGCAATCATTCATTTTTATCCTCCTGAACTATATCCTCCTCTTCAGAATCTTTTAACAGAGATATCGAACAGGGAAGATCTCTCCGTTATTTTATTAACTAACCATGCTGCCAATAGCGATCTTTCTGTTTTTGAAATCAAATCGCCAAAAATTAAGATAATACGCATAACCAAAGTAAGCGCCAGCCAGACTTCTTTGATCCGGTACATCAATTATTTCCTGTTCTACCTGATTGCCATCTGGAAGCTCGTTCTATTTGTTCCTGGTTCGATCTTATATTTCGAGACATTATCTTCTTTTCCCGCTTTGATTTATCAGCGTTTCTTCAAAAAGATAAAGCTGTATATTCACTATCATGAATATACCAGTGTGGAGGAATACAATAAAGGCATGTTTTTAAACAGACTTTTTCATCGGTGGGAAAGGAAGGTTTACCCAAATGCCGATTGGCTATCTCATACAAATCATTTTCGGATGACCATGTTTGAAAAGGATATTTTTCCAGCCGAACTCAGCAACAAACACATACTCCCCAACTATCCGCCCAAAGAATGGAAATCAAAGCCCAGGCAGCACTTCGGTGACTCATTGTTGGTGGTTTACGCAGGTGCTTTTAGCCTTGATACCATGTACACACGCGAGTTTGCGAATTGGGTAGTCAATCAGCAAGGGCGAATACTATGGGATATCTATTCGTATAACCTGACATCGCAAGCTCACTATTTTATCCGGGAATTAAATTGTCCATGGATACGCCTTAAACGTGGAATTGACTATAGTGAACTGCCACTGATTTTAAAGAAGTATGATGTGGGAGTTATACTTTACAGAGGGCATATTCCTAATTATATTTATAATGCACCCAATAAGCTTTTCGAATATTTGGCTTGCGGATTGGATGTGTGGTTTCCTGATATAATGATTGGAAGTATGAGTTTTGCAACGAAACAGACGTATCCGAAGGTTATTCCTATTGACTTTGAAAACCTTGATAAAATGGATTTCGATCAGCTGCTTAACAGAGAGGAATATAGCATCGGTGAAAATAATTATTTCTATGAAGTAGCATTGGAAGAATTGCTGGTAAAAATGACAAAAAATAATGAGGAGATTTGATCGCATGTATTTTAGGAGGAATGGCCTAATATCTGCCTTTGCTCCTAAAAAGAATGTCACTAACTGAGTTATTTGTAAAATAATAATATTTGATAGAAGCTGAGGTACCTATATGAATGTAGTTTTTTTTCATCGAAAGCCTAATGAGGGAAATTTTAGCATTGAAAACTTATTCAAAAATATCCGAACGTATTTGCCGGGTGAAGTGAATTGGGAAGTAAAGGAATTGAGTTTTCATAGTAAAGGTTTTTTTAAGCGATTGTATATCGGTTTTGAAGCTTTTTTTCACCAGGGCGATGTCAATCACATAACCGGGGATGTCAATTTTTTGGCGCTGTTCCTGAGAAAAAGCAAAACTGTGCTTACTATCCACGATGTGGGTTTTATGAAGAGTTCTAATCCCTTTTACAGATTTATCCTTCTTTGGTTTTGGATCAAGCTTCCGGTTAGAAGAAGTGCTTTGATCACTACCGTATCCAATGCTACCAAACTTGAGCTTTTAAAGTTTGTTAATGTCAATCCTAACCGGGTTCGGGTTATTTATGTGCCTATTTCGAAACAATTCATAGCCGAACCCAAAGAGTTTAATGAAGAAGAACCTTGTATCTTGCAGATAGGTACTAAGCATAATAAAAATGTAATACGTCTTGTTCAGGCACTTCGGAGTATTCCCTGCAGACTTGAAATTGTGGGCGAAATTGATGAGGTTCTTGAAAAGGAATTAGAAATATCTAAAGTGAAGTACTCGAACTCAAAAAATCTGACAGACGATGAAATTATCATTAAATATAAATCTGCGGACATTGTTTCCTTCGTCTCTACGTATGAAGGGTTCGGGATGCCGATTGTGGAGGCAAACGCTGTGGGCAGGGTGGTGATCACCAGTAACATTTTGTCGATGCCTGAAGTAGCAGGGGATGCAGCTCATTTAACAGACCCGTGCGATGTTCAATCTATTCATGATGGCATCGTTAAGCTTATCCGGGACAGGGGCTACAGGGAAAAACTGATTGCAAATGGTTATTTAAACAGGCAGCGTTTTTCCGCTGAAAACATTGCCATTCAGTATGCAAATGTGTATCATCAACTCAATTCTAATCGCAATTCATGATCGTCTGGATTTTTTTGATATTCACATTCCTCTATTTATTACTGATGTGGAAATCCGGGAAGATATATCCTATCCTTCATCTTTTCTTATTTGTTTACTTTATTCAATATATATTCTCAACGTATCTGATTTATAATATCTATGATTCATTAAAGAGTTATATGGAAATTAATCAGGACGATTACTTTGGATATACTGTTCCTGCAATGCTTTCTCTTTTTGCTGGTGTGTTCCTTTTTAATAAAGACATCGATATCCGGAAAGCGATTTCCCGGATCGATACTCAACAGGCAATGCGGCTTGGCTATATTTTGATCGTGATCTCCTTTGTATTTGAAATCTTTCCTGTTTCTGGCTTAAGTTCGTTTACAAGGTATTTGAAATATAGTGGTGCATTCTGTCTTCTGTTTGCAAATGCCCGTGTCCACATTGTTACCATTGTAATTCTCTATATCTATCTATTATTTGAAGCTTTAAGCGGTGGTATTTTTATTGATTTCTTTGTGTTATCTACTTATCTTTTCTTTTTCATTGTTTTAAAGTATGATCTTTCTTTCACTCTTCGGCTGTCGTTTATTTTGGTTGCTGCTCCGGTATTGATACTTGTTCAAAGCGTTAAAAGAGAATATCGGCAGGCCACCTGGGGAGAAGGGCGGCAGGCAGGTACGGAATTATTTACGGAGCTGGCTAAGAAAAAGGCGAGTAAGGATAAACTTAAACCCTTTTATGAATCGGATGGAACAATCAGAACGGTCTCGCGCTTAACACAAGGCTGGCATCTGGGGCTGACGCTCAAATGGGTGCCAACGCGCGAACCATTTTCTTCCGGAGAAGAGCTTTTAAGCGATGTCACGTCTTCTTTATTACCACGGGCTATTTTTAAAAATAAAAAACTCGTTGGCTCGCAAGATAAATTCCTGAAATATACAGGACACATTTTGCATAACGAGACATCGATGACAATAGGCGTTTTAGGAGATTTTTATATCAATTTTGGGTGGGTCGGTTCCTTGATCGCGCTTTTCATATTTGGTGCCTTTCTTTCTAAATTTTTATATTATTTCATAACCCGGCATGTCATTCCTAATCCAATCAATATTGTTTGGATACCCTTTCTGTTCAATTATCTCATGAGGGCGAATAACGATTTTTATATGGTCTTCAATTGCTTGCTGAAAGGCTTTGTCATATTTTATGTGGTCATGTATATCGAAAGAAGATTTTGGCCAAAGAAAAAGAACATCATCAGCTACGCACGTTGAAAAAGAAAATTTTTCTGTTGTATCCTTACTATTGGCCGCATTACAAAGCAGGAGGCCCGGTGCAATCACTTTATAATCTCTGTGCTTTTTTTAAGAGTGATTTTTCTTTTTACCTGGTTTCACTCGATCGCGATATGGATGGCTCAGAGCCTTCCAGCGAGGTTCACGGGGATGCTTGGAATACAGGACCTCATGGAGAGCAGGTATTTTATTCCTCCCGGATTTCATGGCAATTAGTTAAAAAGCTGATCAATGAAATCCGACCAGATGTTGTATTCATTAATGGTATTTTTAATATAAACACAACACTGCCCGCCCTTTTCTATGGCAAACGGATAAAGAGCAGGATTGTTATTTCACCACGGGGTATGCTCCAGGCGTGGGGACTTCAACGGAACAAGTGGGTGAAAAAGTTATTTTTAATCCTGCTTCGTATCTGTTTAAAAAAGCAAGAGTCATGGCATGCTACCGACCAGCAAGAGAAAAAGGATATTCATCAGTATTTTGGGAGTAAACAGGTGGTATTTATCGCTTCCAATATTCCAAGATCACTAAGTTCAAGCCACTCCGTATCTTTCAGAGACGATAGAGGTAAAATTAAGCTGGTCTTTCTGTCATTAATTAATCCCAATAAAAATCTTCATCTGGTCATAGAAGCGGTAAACGGATACTCATCTGATTTTTCTCTTGATATTTACGGACCTGTTATTGATAAAGGATACTGGGCGATGTGTGAGGCTAAGATAGCCGGATCTTCTGCCATTACCTATAAAGGGTCAATCCTGCCGTGGACAGTACCTTCAGTCATTCAGTACTATCATTTTTTTATTTTGCCTACACAAGGAGAGAATTTCGGGCATGCCATTTTTGATGCCTTGTCAGCAGGAGTGCCGGTAGCAATTTCAAAAAACACACCCTGGCTTGAGATTGACAATATGGGAGCCGGTTATTATTTTGAGACTATTTCGGCACCTGCCATAGCAGCTGTTTTGGAGAAAATGGTAAGGTTAACGCCTGAATCGTATCACCATTTCAGAATCAATAGCTGGAAGTTTGCCTCTGATTATTTGAATCAAAAAGATTACAGGGAAGAGTATGCATTTCTTTTGGATTAATATGGATGTCAATAATAATTACAGGTTACAATGAAACGGGGTCTGTTATTCGAAATCTGCGCAGGTCTTATTCTTTCTTACTGGATTATATCCATTTTCTTTTCCGGTACAGCCAAATTTGAAGAACTCGCACTGGGCACAGAAACCATCACGTATCAGGCACTGGATAAGGAAGGAAAGATAATTCATCTTCAGCACATCGACTCTGTAGAGAAAAATGAATTTGTAAGCGGTTGGGTAAAACGGGGAAAGAAAGATGTCGTGTTCATATTGGGTAATTCGCAAACACACAGCATCAATCAAAAGAAAGATAATGAAGTTAACTATGTGGAGCTACTTCACAATGCTAATCCGTTGTCTATGCGCGAGGTTCTTTGCGTAAGTCAGCCTAATGCCGGCCTTCAGGAGTTTTACTTGTCCTACGCGTACTGGAAGACCATCTTTCCCATTCGCCAGGTGATCATTCCGGTATTCATGGATGACATGCGGGAAGACGGTGTACGAGCGGATGTATTCTTTTCGTCATTGGTAGAAGAGAAATTTCAGCTGAAGGATACCACACAACAGATGGTGCATAAAATCAATGCCGATCTCCGCTCATTTTGGTCCCATAACAACGTTAATGCAGGCAGTACAGTAAAGAACGAGATGTCATTATCTTCAGATGAGACTTTGCAGGAACGTACAGAAAAGAAAATAAATACATGGCTGGACATGCATTCTGTTGTCTGGAGCAACAGGCAAAACGTGAGGGGTGATTTTTTTAATTGGACTTATCGACTCCGTAATACTGTATTGGGTATCAATGCCAATACGATTCGCAAAATGATACCACAACGGTACGATCTGAATTTAGAAGCTCTTAATTTAATGGTGAATGATTGCCTGGCCAGTGAAATTTCAATCGTACTGTACATTCCTCCTATTCGTTTTGATGTTACACTGCCTTACGACTTGGATGAATACCAAAGGTTTAAAAGTGATATAGAGGCAATAGCCAAAAAGCATCCGGGTAAAATCGTGTTTAAAAATTACGAAAGTAGTGTTCCTCCTGAGCTTTGGGGATACAAAGATGCTACTAATCTGAAAGATGAGCGGGAGATCGATTTTATGCACTTTCAATTTAGAGGACATCGAATCCTGGCTGATTCTCTTCAACGATCAATGAACCTATTAAATAGCGTGAAGTGATTTTTAATTCGGTAACCTTTATTGTTTTTCTTGTAGTGGTGGTAAGTCTTTACTGGCTGCTTCCCCGTACTATTAAAATGTGGATGTTGTTAATTGCAAGCTGCGCATTCTATGGCTTCTGGAGGTGGGAATATTTAAGCGTTATGTTTCTTTCTGCTCTTACCGATTATTTTACCGCCATTGCTATTGGCAACACTCCTTTGGAAAATAAACGGAAAAGAAATTTACTGCTGGCAATCACATTGATTGTGAACCTGGGATTGTTAGGTTATTTCAAATACCTCTATTTCTTTACAGAGAATACAAATCAGCTGCTAACATTTATAGGGCTTGATTATCAAATGTCTTTGCTTAAGGTTTTACTTCCTTTTGGGATTAGTTTCTATACGTTCGAAACAATAAGCTATACCGTGGATGTCTATCGCGGACTTATAAAACCTGAAAAGAGCTTTCTGAACTATGGCCTGTTTGTAACATTCTTTCCAAAATTAGTGGCGGGTCCGATCCAGCGAGCTTCAGAACTGCTTCCTCAACTAAAAAACAGACCTTCGTTCCAACTCGATTTCTTAGCAGAGGGATTGAAGCGAATTTTGTATGGTTTGTTTCTGAAAGTAGCTTTGGCGGATAACATAAGTCCTTTTGTAGACGAGGGATTTGGTTTAGATCCGGCTACCTTATCGGCCATTGATGTCTGGATGCTTGCCTTTTTATTCGGCTTCCAGATCTACTTTGATTTTTCTGCTTATTCACATATTGCAGTGGGTGCGGCAAAGCTGATGGGTATTACGATTCCCGAGAATTTTAACTATCCTTATATCGCGTCCTCCTTCAAGGATTTTTGGAAGCGCTGGCATATCTCTTTGTCCTCCTGGATCCGTGATTACCTGTATTTGCCACTCTCCAATATCAAGGTTGTAAAAACGACAGGAACAGGAGGTATTGGAGAAGGATTGGAGACAACTACAAAAAGCTCAAAGAACAGAGGTTTATTTTTAACCTGGGCTATTATGGGACTATGGCATGGAGCAAACTGGACATTTGTTTTCTGGGGTTGTTATCATGCAACGATCATCTTTGCCGAACGATTTTTAAAACCAGTAAGAGAGCGGGTGAGTATTCTGAATTCGCCCCTGATCGGATGGGCCATCACTCTTCCTTTGGCAATGCTTAGCTGGATACCTTTCAGAGCCAAAAATATGACCGATACCATTATGATGCTCAGTAAAGTTTTTGTGCCTCGCAATTACACTTATTATACTATGCGGGAGAATAATTACCTGATCACCGCCCTGTTGATGTTATTTTTTGTGCTCACCTATTTTGTAACGACCTATTTAGATGAAAGACTAAAAAGAATTCCTGCCTTGAGTTTCGGTATTAACTGCGTTAAGTTTACAGTTATCATCATATTTGTATTTACTTTTTTACGACCGATAAGCCAGTTTATTTATTTTCAATTCTAGAACGAAGAACAATGTATATTTTAGGACTAAACGCCTACCACGCTGATTCATCTGCGGCCATATTTAAAGACGGAGTACTCATTGCTGCTACGGAAGAAGAGCGCTTCAGAAGGATAAAACACTGGGCAGGTTTCCCCAGCGAAGCAGTGAAATTTTGTTTACAGGAAGCCGGGATTACACTCAAAGAAGTAGACTATGTATGCATAGGGCGTGATCCTAAAGCCAAAATAATTAACAAAGTGGGATTCTTGTTAAAAAATATTCTCAAGAAGAATACCCTGTTGGCCGACCGTATAAAGAATTCAAAAAAGGTAGTGAGTCTTGAAAGCGAACTGGCAGCAATCAGCGATTTAACCATAGCAGAAATCAAACCGAAGATCGTTAATGTAGAGCATCATCGTAGTCATCTCGCTTCTGCCTTTTTTGCCAGCCCGTTTGAGGAAGCGGCCATTTTATCGATTGATGGATCGGGTGATTTTACCACAACAATGATTGCTGTAGGTAAGGGAAATCAAATTGAAGTACTTGATTCTATCGACTTTCCTGTGTCTGCCGGACTTTTCTATTCTGCCTTTACACAGTACCTGGGTTTCCCTCATTATGGCGATGAGTATAAAGTGATGGGACTGGCACCATATGGTCAACCCGTTTATGTAGACCAGATCAGGAAAATTTTGCATTTCAAACCAGACGGCTTATTTGGATGGGATGCCGATTATTTTGTTAATACAACCGAGATCAAACTGGATTACTCCACTCATATACCAGAGATATCTACCTTATATGGAAAAAAAATGGTGGAAGTATTTGGTCCGGCAAGACAGGCGGGGGAAGAGCTGACTCAGAAGCACAAAGATATAGCGGCCAGTGTTCAGCGTGTGTGTGAAGAATTGATATTGCATATTCTCAATCACCTGCAAAAGAAAACAGGTTTGAAGAATATATGTATTGCCGGAGGAGTAGCGCAAAACTCGGTAGCGAATGGAAAGATACTGGAGAAGACCAGTTTCGAGAACCTCTACATTCCGTCTGCTGGTCATGACGCAGGCATTAGTATGGGGAGTGCATTATATACCCATAACCACATACTAAAACAGAAGAGAAGCCCCGCTATATACAGTGCCTATACGGGTAGCCGGTTTTCAAATGAGGAGATTGAAACATTTTTGAAGTCACGGAACATCAGGTATCAGCGATTGGAAGACGCGGAATTGTATAACCGGATCACGGATAAACTCATCGAGCCGGGAGTGGTAGGATGGTTTAGCGGAAGGGCTGAATTCGGACCACGTGCATTAGGTGCCAGATCGATCATTGCCGATCCGCGGAATGCTAAAGCAAAAGACTTACTTAACTCAAAGATCAAGCGCAGGGAAAGTTTCCGGCCTTTTGCTCCTTCCATACTTAAAGAATATACAGGCGAGTATTTTGAAAAAGTGGAAGATGTGCCCTTTATGGAAAAAGTTTTCCCGATACGGCCGGAGAAGCAGGCTTTAATTCCGGCAGTAACCCATGTGGATGGTACCGGAAGATTACAAACCGTAATGAAGGAAGTGTCGCCACGCTATCATGCGCTGATTGATCGCTTTAGAGAAAAAACTGGTGTGCCGATTTTATTGAATACTTCTTTCAATGAAAACGAACCTATCGTAAATACCCCGGCAGAAGCTTTGGATTGTTTCCTTCGTACCCAGATGGACATGCTCGTGCTTGAAAACTGCCTGATCGAACGATAACGGATAAAACGAAATTACATCTTATGAAAATTTCGTTGATCACAGTTGCCTACAACTCAGCAGCTACAATCGGAGATACCATTGACTCTGTTCGCAGGCAACATCATCCGGATAAGGAATACATTATTGTAGACGGAGCCTCCAAAGACAATACGGTAGCTATCCTTCAGAAAAATGAAGATATCATCAGCCATTGGATCAGTGAACCGGATAAAGGTATTTATGATGCGATGAACAAAGCTATCAGGATGACTTCCGGTGAAGTTGTGGGTATTATAAATTCGGATGATTTTTATCATAGCGAAAACATCCTCACGCAGGTAGCTCTTGCTTTTGAAGATGCGAACGTTGATGCTGTCTTTGGCGACTTGGTATTTGTTGATCCCGATAACCTGAAAAAAGTAGTACGCACGTATTCCTCGAAAGGCTGGCATCCTCAAAAATTCGCCCGGGGGTTTATGCCTGCCCATCCTACCTTTTTTGTGCGCAGAAAATATTACGAACAGTTTGGCTTGTTTAAAACCGATTATAGAATCGCGGCCGACTATGAATTGCTGATTCGTTTTTTATATGTTAACAAACTAAAGTATAAATATCTTCCCTTAACCATGGTCACCATGCGCAGGGGAGGGGCCAGCACAGGAGGCATAAAAAGTAATGTGATCCTGAATAATGAAATCGTAAGGGCCTGCCGGGAAAACGGCATTCGCACCCATTTACTGAAAATTTATCCGAAGTATTTTATCAAGATATTTGAACTGTTTACTTCACGATGAAAAGAATACTGATTACAGGTGTTACCGGTTTTGTAGGCTCCTGCCTGGTCACTTATTTTCATGCGAAAGAAGGAGTGAAGCTTTACGGGCATAGCCGTAACACTGCTCAGGCAAAAGCACACTACCATGATTTTAATATTGAAATCATAGCTGCTTATACCGTAGCGGATATTGATGCTTTGCAAATAGATTACATCATTCACCTGGCCGGCATTGCGCATGACCTGAGCAATACCTATGTGGAGGCAGATTATAATAAAGTCAACTATCAGGACTCGGCACGGCTATACGATTCTTTCCTCTCTTCAAATGCAAGCCGGTTTATTTATTTCAGTTCCATAAAAGCAGCAGTTGATCATGTGGACCATCCGGCAGATGAGGAAATGAAACCGGATCCGGTTACTCCATACGGCAAGTCGAAATTAAAAGCAGAAGAATACATTCAGTCACAAAATTTACCCGCTGACAAAAGTTATTATATCCTCAGGCCCTGCATGATTCATGGTCCCAACAATAAAGGTAATCTCAATTTGCTTTACCGGTTTGTGAAGTCAGGAATCCCTTATCCGTTGGGAGCCTTTGAAAATAAAAGATCTTTTTTGGGATCGGATAACCTGCTGTTTATCATCGATCAATTGATTCACCAGTCTATTCCTTCCGGTGTTTATCACCTGGCCGATGAAGGATCACTTTCTACCAATGAAGTGGTAAGGATCATAGCGAATGTGCTGGGAAAGCCCTCCCGGATATGGAGGTTCCCCGTAAGCTTCGTTCACGTGCTCTTTAAATTAACAGGCAAATCGAAGATGCTTGGCAAGCTCACGGAAAACATGGAAGTATCCAATCAGAAGATATTGGCGGTCATCCATAAACCTTTGCCTGTATCGATAGAACAGGGACTTACTAAAACCATTCAGTCATTTCAATGAATGCGTTCATGATATACCTGATTTCTTTTGTCGTGCTGCTGGGTTTAGAGTTACTCTATTTCCGTATCGCAGAACGATTCCAGATCATTGATAAGCCCAATCAGCGCAGCTCCCACTCGCACCCAACTATTCGTGGTGCCGGAATTATTTTTCCTGTTGCCGTACTCACCTGGTTTGCCTTTCATTTCGTATGGCCCTGGTTTGTATTGGGTACGGTACTTATTGCTATCGTTAGTTTTGCTGATGATCTGAAGCCCGTTTCATCGGCATTAAGAGCAACAGTTCATGTGCTGGCCATGCTTTTCTTATTTTATCAGCTTTCCCTTTTTGAGTGGCCGGTGTTGCTGGTCGTGGCTGCTTTTGTGGTGGCAGTAGGGGCGCTTAGTGCATTCAATTTTATGGATGGCATAAATGGAATTACAGGTGTCTACGCATTGTCCAATCTGTTTACTTTCGTGGTGATCAATCAGTGGATAACGGAATTTACCAATAGAGATCTGCTAATTATCACCAGTATGGCAGTACTCCTGTTTCTTTTTTTCAACCTTCGAAAAAAAGCCCGTTGTTTTGCGGGAGATGTAGGAAGTGTATCACTGGCTTTTGTACAAATCTTTTTGATGTTTCAACTGATCCGGTCAACAAACAGTTTGATATGGGTAGGAGTTTGCGTTGTCTTTGGCGTAGACTCGGTGCTGACTATCCTATATCGGATCAGACAAAAGGAGAATATATTCAAGCCGCACCGTCAGCATGTATTTCAGTATTTATCCAACGAACTGCAATGGTCGCATACCCAGGTCTCATTAGTTTATGCCGGGGTGCAGTTATTAATCAATGGAATCGTTGTGCTCGCTTACTTGCACCACCAGGTTTGGATAGTTCCGGTGGTAATCACGGTTTATTTTGCCTTATTTGTAGTAGTAAGGATTGCTGTACTTAAAAAAGTAAGCATTGTGATCTCCCGGTGAAATTGATTTCATTTGTTTCCTCATGTCTTTTTATAACCACTATCTGAAGAGAATATCCGATGTTGTAATCTCCGTCTTTTTGTTGTTCATTTTTTCGTGGCTCATGCTACTCCTCCTGCTGATCTACCTGATTTCGTTCAACCTCCCTTTTTTTTATCATCAGGAGCGGATTGGCCGTAATGGAATTCCTTTCATGCTCTATAAATTCAGAACATTATCGACTCTTGCCGCTTTGCCTTTGCCGCAACGACAATTCCGGTTAGGATCATTTTTAAGAAAGTTTTCACTGGACGAACTTCCTCAATTGTTTCATGTATTAAAAGGAGAGATGTCACTGGTGGGGCCACGTCCTTTACCAATCGAGTATGCTGCGCTTTTTTCTGAAAAGCAAAACCAGCGGCATCAGGTCCGGCCCGGGATCACAGGACTGGCCCAGGTGAACGGAAGGAATTCTATTTCCTGGAAAGAAAAACTGGACTACGATCACTACTATGTGAAGCATGTTTCATTCTGGCTGGACCAAAAGATTTTGGCGAAGACAGTCATCCTGCTTTTTTCTTTCAAAGAGGATGTATCTTTACATGAAAAGAAATTTACAGGACAGGAATGAAAGATATCGCTGTATTTGGTGCAGGAGGTTTTGGCCGGGAAACGGCTTTAATGATTCGCCAGATTAACAAGGCTCATCCCATCTGGAACCTGCTTGGGTTTTACGATGACAGTGTAAAAAAGGATATTGACGGTCTGCCTGTATTGGGAGACCTGCAAGCCTTAAACGACATCCAGCAGGAGATTCATATTGCAATAGCTATTGCTAACCCACAGCTTAAAAGAAAGATCGTAGAGTCGATTACTAATCCTAACGTGGCTTATCCCGTTTTGATTCACCCGCTTTGCCAGACTGGTGATGAACAGAATACGTTTGGAAAGGGATGCATTCTTACCAGCGGTTGCATCCTTACTACCAATGTTCACTTTAGTGATTTTGTGATTGTGAATCTGTTATCCACCATTGGCCATGACGTAACCATTGGCAGTTATTCTTCCATTATGCCTAACTGCAGTATTTCCGGTTTCGACCGGATTGCCTCAGGATGTATGATCGGAGCAGGGGCACGGATATTGCAAAATTTATCGATTGGCGAAAATGTGAGTGTAGGTGCAGGGGCAGTCGTGACCAGGAATGTCGAAGATCATGCAACGGTAACCGGTATACCTGCTGCCACCAGAGTATGAGTATGTGGAAAGAATTTAAGCCTGCTTTTTCTTTCCTCGCCAAGTTTCTTGGAATTTATGTTGTTGGCAATCTTCTCTATGGTGTATACGTGGAATCGCATGGACAGAAAGCAGACAGGCTTACCGTAGCCGTGACCGAACAAACGGCTGCTGTACTGCAATGGGCAGGTAATGATGTGCATACTGAAATCAGCACCGACAGTCCGAAAGTGTTTTTGAAAACTTCTGCCGCTACTATTCTCAATGTGTTTGAAGGATGTAACGGTATCAATGTTATGATCATTTTCGTTGCCTTTGTTTTTGCTTTTGGAGGTCCTGTGAAAAAGATGACTTGGTTTATTCCTTCCGGATTGATCATCATTCATTTATCGAACCTGCTTCGCATCTCGCTGCTGTATTATGTATCACAGTACTACCAGCGTTATTTCTATTATATTCACAAGTATTTTTTTACAGCAGTATTGTATATGATTGTGGTTATTCTTTGGTCGGTATGGGTCTTTAAGTTCAATGAAGTCAGAAAAGATTCTTCTGCTTCCTAAATGGGTTCGGGCATTACTCATTGTACTGGCGTTGTTGCTACTGGCAACGATGTACCTGTTTCAGCGATTTAATTTTCTGCATTTTCTTATTTCACATTTTATAACTGCTTCCGGTTCCCTTCATCCGTATTTCTATTTTATTTTCAATAAGACACTGCGCCTGATCGTGAATGACGTATGTTGCTTTCTGCTTATCTTTGCCTTGTTTGAAAAACAAAATTATCTGAGGGTTGCCTTTTGGGTTTTTCTGTTTGAATTTCTGATTTTGCTGCCTGTTTACTTTATCCTGAAACTGTGGCTGGAAGGCGATGCAGAAATTTCATCGCCATTGCTTTCTCAGTTACACCGGTTGATTATTAATCCAACATTGATGATTCTGTTACTAATCGCCTTTTTTTATCAGCGTTTTAAAGCAGAGAAAAACACTTAATGAGCACACTGCCGCTTTCCTATAACCCCATCGATTCGAATACACTGAACGAAGTGCTTCAGCGCTATGAAGGGGTTCTTCATCAACAATTGATTACAGACTTCGAAAGGGGGCTTGCTTTGAAAACCGGGGCAAGGTATGCGGTAGCCCTTAACTCGGGCACAGCAGCGATCCATATGGCGCTTCATGTATTGGGAATAGGCGCAGGCGATGTGGTCGTTGCACCTTCGTTTACCTATGTGGCTACCATCAACCCGATTTTATATCAGGGTGCATCGCCCGTATTTGTGGATTGCGAAAAGGAGACCTGGAATATGGATCCTGAATTATTGGAGCTTGCCCTAAGTGAAGAAACAAAGAAGGGAAGTAGAATAAAGGCCATTTTAGTGATGCACAACTATGGCATGCCTGCACAGATGGATCGTATCCTGCAAATTGCAGCCAATTATAGTCTTCCCGTCATTGAAGACGCTGCCGAGGCGGTAGGGGCAAGCTATCAGGGAAGGAAGGCTGGTACGCTTGGTAAACTGGGTATCCTTTCATTCAATACCAACAAGGTGTTCACTACCTATGGAGGGGGGGCTTTGCTTACCTCTGATCCGGAGCTGGCTAAAAGAGTGCGTTTTATGGCTTCGCAGGCCAGGGAAAATCTCCCTTACTACGAACACAAGGAAGTAGGCTACAATTACCTGATGGGTGCTCTTAATGCCGCTTACGGTCTTTCGCAACTTCCGCATCTGGAGGTTGATGTTACAGCAAGAAGAGCTATTTTTGACCGGTACCAGGCCAGTTTGCCACAGCTCCAATTTCAGCAGGAACCACAAGGCTGTTATGCCAACCGCTGGCTACCAGCCGTTTTGTTCGGCAAGGAGAGCACCCGGCATGCTCTCGCCAGGCAGTTGGCCGAAAAAGGATTTGAAACACGTCCTCTCTGGCGCCCCATGCATCTGCAGCCCATTTTAAAAAACTATCCATTTTACGGAAAAGACCTTAGTGAACAGCTTTTTGCGCGTGGCCTGTGCCTGCCTGCCGGAACCACGTTTACCACCGACCAGCAGGAGCAAGTGATTAAATTGATAAGACAGTTGTGATTTTAAGCTCAGAGCATTCAAAACAAGCTTTTTTGTAACTTGTAATTCAAATCAGGGGAACGAATGTTTTTGCGCCTATTTTATTCTTTTTACTCTCGTTCTTGACCATTAGTTCGTCCACTCTAACCTTAATGATGGCTTACTCCTTTTACCTGTGTGTGCTTGCATCTCCCATTGAGTTACATATCTGCCGGGTATCCTAATCTTACACTAGTTAAGAGCTGTAGCCCTGTTTTAATAATAACGTATGCATTGACGTTATTTCCTTGTATTAAGGCATAAAAATTGGTTACATTTAAGTTAAATTTGTGATTAAATCTGGTATAAACATATATTCTATGCAATCTCAATCCGCACATAAAGAGCTTGGCGATGAAGATTTTAAGGTGTTCAGTGGATATAATGTTTGTAAAGAAATAACTCAGATTTAATTTTGAAATCCATGAAATCGTTAAAGTTTGTTTTTCTGTTTTGTCTGGTTTTGGTTGGGGCTCGAGTGAATGCGCAGCGTTATGCTGTTGCTCCCGGTAATTGGAATGCCGCAATTTGGGCCACAACTCCCGGAGGAGTTGCTGGATCAGCAGCTACTCCAACCTCGGCTGATAATGTGTTTACAAATGGTAGAAGCATAAATATAAATGGGAGTTACTCTTGTCATAATTTATTTGTTTCATATAATGTTGCAAATTCTTTAGTTTTTGGTTCTGGCAGGACTCTTACCTATACAGGTACATTAAGTGGATGGGACGATGCAAATGGATTTGAAGAATATCCAACAGCGCAAGTTTTTAGTTTTGCCAGTGCCTCCAGGATTATCTCTACAGGTGCTAATGTTGATACATTTTATACGCCCTATGTTCTTTTCCTATGGGATAATACTGTTCCTATAAACAGAATTACGTTTCAATTCGGATCCTCTTCAACATATAGCATTTTAAATAGCCTCAATGTAGCGGGTATACTTACTGTGCAGTCGGGAACGTTGGCTCCAGATCCAGGAGCATTTATAAACTGTACTGGAACTTTGGCTATAAATGCAGGGGCTACTCTAACAACCGATGATCCCATTCATGGTGGAAATTCATCAAGTTATGTTTCTGTGATAAATCTAAATGGTACATTAAATACCTCCAGCTATGTTAACTCATCAAGCATCACTATAGGTTCGGCAGGGATTTTAAATACTTCGTTTGATGGAACGGATCAAACTCAAGGGTGGTGGTATCAAGGTAATAGCCCATCATCTCTAAGCTTGGATCCGGCATCAACTGTTAATTACCGGGCATCGGCAAATCAGAACATCGCGATAGAGTCCTATGGAAACCTTACTTTAAGCGGTTCCGGAACGAAGACGGTTGTTTCCGGAGGTTCTGTCAACATTGCAGGTAACCTTACATTTAATAATACCGGAGTGGTTCTTACTTCACCTCAGACTACTGTATTTGATGGCACCGGAGCACAGCAGATATCGGGAGGTGGAACTGCCAATTTTGATGGTGGTGTTACTCTCAATAAAACGGCAGGTACACTAACTGTTGCCCAGGATATCAATTGGCAAGGCGTTCTCAATTTGAATCAGGGCACATTGACGTGTACCAGTAATTCTACCATCACAGCAACAGGAACAGCTTCAATCACAGGTAGTGTAGTCCCGTCTCTGTATAGTTTGGCCGTAAGTGGTGCCGGAACTTTGACTTCCTCCTCCGGCAACATAAACATAGCTGGGAACTTTACTAATAACGGAGCTTTTAATGCCAATAGCGGAACGCTTACATTTAACGGATCTTCTTCCCAATCTATTCTTGGCTCAACCAATACCAGTTTTAATAACATTGCTTCCAGCAATAGTTCTACCGTTACTTTTTCATCGTCTCAAAGCCTCACTGGTGCTTTGTCGCTTTCGGCCGGAACATTAAATGCCAATGGAAATCTTACCCTGCTGTCCACCGCAGCAGGTGATGCAAGTATCGCACAAATTACCGGAGGTACTATTTCAGGTAGCGTTAACGCGCAGCGTTATTTACCCAATGCGGGTAGTGTAAGGGATTACCGGTTTTTAGCTTCTCCGGTTACAAACGCGACCGTATCTCAGTGGAAAAATTCGTTCCCGATCACAGGTACTTTCAATGATCCTTCTACTTCAGCAGAATGGCCCGGTTTTACGAATCCGGTAGTAAATCAAACTGCTCCTTCTCTGTTCTTGTACAATGAAGCGCATACTCCCACTTCGACACAGCAGGATCGTTATGAATCCTTTCCGGCTAACGGAAGCTCGTCTACCTCCACTACGCTGGTGAATGGTAGTGGCTATGCCGCTTTTGTAAGACAGACCGTTCCTGTGACAATCACCGTAACAGGTACACCAAAGCAAGGCAATGCAAATGTTAGTGTTACCGCGCAATCAGCGGGTGGAAATGACGGATGGAACCTGATTGGAAATCCTTACGCGGCTCCTATTAGCTGGGATAATGTGACCATACCAAGTGGTGTGGGTACGCAGATCGCTTTACTTGATAATACAGGTGCAATAGGTACAGCAGGAAATTATGTTTACTACACGCAGGCAGTAGGAGGAACTCATTCTGGCATTATTCCTTCGGGACAGGCTTTTTGGGTAAGGGCTTCCGCTAATGCCACCATCACTTTCCAGGAAAATGATAAAACAGCAGTAAGCAATCCTGTTTTTGCGCGTGAAGGATCTTTAGCAGACCTGCTCCGCATAAAGGTTTCCGGAAATGATAAAGCGGATGAATTGATTATTTATTTCAGGGAATCTGCAAGTGACATTGCAGAGGGGCGTTCGGATGCTTTTAAATTAAAGAATCCAGTTATCAACTTCTCTTCTCTTTCCAGTGATGGAGTAGAACTGGCTATTAATGGTATGGGCGCTCTTGGCTGCAGCAAAGAGGTAGCTTTGTCACTGAAAGGAGTAACACCAGGAAAACACACTTTAAATTTTAGTGAGTTATCCAACTTTAACAGTGGAATTGCATTGACACTGGTGGATAACTATACCGGCAAAACACAAACAATCACTGCAGATGTTCCTGCCTATGAATTTGATGTAACGTCAGACGGAGCAACTTTTGGCTCCAGCCGGTTTAAAGTACAGTTTGGTTACCCAAGTTTGTTAACCAACCTTAATGTACAGGGTGAAAATGTATGTGCCGGAACCGATGCTAAAGTAACGGTGTCCAATTCGCAAAACGGAGTAAGTTACTATGCTACTCTCAATGGTAATACAATCAGTAATACTACAGTAGGAAATGGAGCAGTTTTGGATCTTGCTATACCGCATGATAAACTGGCAAAAGGAAATAATCAGGTAATAATCATGGCTAACTGGAGCGGATGTAGCACCATAGCTTTAGATCAAACTTCAACCATTAAGACAGATGACATTTACGCTGTCGCCTCTGTTATAGACGGTGCTGTATGTAAGCAGGGTGAAGTTTCGTTAGGTGCCTCTGGCGCACCTGTCGATGGAAGTTACCATTGGTACGCAAGCAGTGATTTAGCGAGCCCGATATCAGGACAAACTGGTTCTACATTGGTTACACCGATTCTTAATAAATCAAAAACATATTATGTATCAGTAGTGAACTCATTAGGATGCGAGGGTACGAAGAGAGAAGTACTTGCGACCGTTACTGCTTTTGATAATGCTTCAATTACTCAAATTGATGAGGTTACATTACAATCTAATTTTGATTCCGGAAATCAGTGGTATTTTAATGATCAGTCAATAGCAGGAGCAACCGGAAAGACATTAGTGATCACTGAATCAGGTGACTATAAATTGAAGGTAACTATTGCTGGGTGCGAGACTTCTGCAGGAAGAACAATGATCGTTACTGATTTGAAAAGTAAGTTGGAGAATGGACAAGTCTATCCTAATCCGGTGAGTAAAAACCTAACCATTAAATTACCATCTGAAAACGGTGAAGCTAAAGGTATAGTTCAGAATGAGTTAGGTCAAAACATTGGCTTGATTAAGTTTGAGCGAACAGATAATGCTCTAATTGGCGAATTTAATTTTGAAGAAAAAATGCCAGGCATCTATATTGTACGGATTACACAAGGCAATTCCATTACTAATCATAAGATTGTTAAGAAATGAAAATCAAATCTCTTTTAATTATCCTTATGGTATTTACTGCATTTGCTGGATTTGCTCAACCAGGTAATCCGGGTGGCGGTGATCCGGATGTGCCCATCACGGGAATCGAAATCCTGATTGCTATTGGCAGCCTTTTTGGTGCAAGTCGTTTTTTTAAAGGAAAAAACAAGTCTAAGAAAGAACTGTGATCGTTCGCCTTATACGGAATCTTCAGATCTTGCCCCGGTGGGTCATTATCTTTATTGACCTGATTATCATTTCCTCCTCCGTATTACTGGGATACCTCCTCCGCTTTAATTTTGACTTCGCAGACATTGTGAAGAACCATTACCAGGGAGGTACATTACTTTTTGCTATCTGTGGATTGATCTCTATTCTGGTTACCAGCAGTTATAAAGGGATAGTCCGCTATACGGGCCTCGAGGATGGTGTTCGTATTTTTTTTATGATCTCGCTTAACAGCGCTTTGGTTTGCCTGGTCAACCTCGTTATATTTTATAACAATCAATACAGCATTATACCTTACTCGGTTGTGCTGATTGCCCTGCTCTCTTCGTTTCTTTTTTTATTCAATTACAGGCTGTTGGTAAAACACATGTTTTCCTATTACCGCCATCGCATGATCAAGAATTTCAGGGTCATGATTTTTGGTGCCGGCCAAACCGGGGTGGTTACCCGCCACGTAATCAATTCTACACCACGAATGCAAGTCATGGGATTTATTGAAGATAACCCCAACAAAGCAGGCAAGGTGCTCGATGGAGCCAAGATCTATGACGGAAGAAGGGGGGATCTCGAAAGTATACTTTTGGAGCTGAATATTGATGAACTGGTTATTACCGTAAAAGATATTTCCCTGGACCGCAAGAATGAACTGGTTGATCTTTGTATGCGTAATCATATCAAGATCAGAACTATTCCTGCCGTAGAGAAATGGGTGAAAGGGGAACTGAGCTTTAACCAGATTAAAGAAATTAACATAGATGACTTGCTGGGCAGAGAATCCATAAAGCTTAATAACAGAGCGGTTGAAGAGGATATCCGGGGAAAGAAAGTAGTGATTACCGGAGCGGCCGGCTCTATCGGTTCGGAACTGGTACGTCAGATTATTTCTTTTCAGCCATCGTGCCTGATTATGATTGATCAGGCTGAATCCCCTTTGTATGAGATAGAACGAGAGATCAAGGAGGTCGCGGGCCGCTGTCAGGTCATTCCTTTTTTGGCGGACATTTCGAACAGGGAAAGAATCGATAAAATATTTAATGAGTTTCGTCCGGATGTAATCTACCATGCGGCTGCCTACAAACATGTGCCGATGATCGAAAGTAATCCCTCGGAAGCGATCTCCTGCAATATATTGGGAACGAAATTACTTGCCGACCTGGCGGTAAAATACGAGGTTCATAAGTTTGTTATGATCTCTACCGACAAAGCAGTGAATCCTACCAACGTAATGGGATGTTCAAAACGCATCGCAGAGATGTATGTGCAAGCGCTGAACAATTACCTGGAATCCCAGTCCCGAAATCATACGGTATTCGTTACTACCCGCTTTGGAAATGTTTTAGGATCAAATGGCTCTGTTATTCCTATTTTTAAGAAGCAGATTCAATCAGGAGGCCCTATCACGGTGACTCATCCGGAGATTACCCGTTATTTTATGACTATCCCTGAGGCCTGTCAGCTTGTGCTGGAAGCAGGGACTATGGGTAAAGGAGGGGAGATTTTTATTTTTGATATGGGTAAGTCGGTGAAGATCATGGATCTGGCCAATAAAATGATCTGGTTAAGCGGACTGGAGCCCGGAAAAGATATCGATGTGGTGTTTACGGGTCTGCGGGAGGGAGAGAAATTATATGAAGAGTTATTAACCAACAAAGAGAATACTATCCTCACGCATCATGAAAAAATCATGATTGCCAAGGTACAGGGGGCTTCTTTTGATGATATCAATAAGTTTATAGAGCTTTTTCACGATCTCGTAGATGATAAGAATGAGTTAAAGATGGTTGCTTTGATGAAGGAACTGGTTCCTGAATACAAAAGCAATTATTCCCGTTACGAGGTACTCGATAAATTAATATAGCGTAAACCAGCTTCTCTTAATTCTCAACAAGAGTTCTTTGCGCTTCTCAGATTTCAGTTTAATTGCTAATGATCTTTAGCAATTGTCATTACCCTAACAACCTTAAATTCCATTAATCTGTCTAATAAGAAGTAGGTAGCACTCGAATAAAAATTGACCAATACATTAATAAAAGAAAAGAGTAATCTCCTTGTTTTGTTCTTTATCAACAAAAACGAGGAAGGATATTATCTTCTTCTCCTGTATTTCGGTCTGCTTTTGTAAAGTTTGCGCTGGTTTGAATTGCGGTCTCCGAAGAGAAAATTTGTTGGAAGGTAATATTCTACCTTTGCTGTAAGCAAGAAATAGCTGTCCTTGTTACTGGAATTTCCTCTTATTGACCCTACTTCGGCAGGGGCGAGTCCAATTTCTGGCCTGCGATCTGACAAGGCGGCTGCTATAGGGTCTGAAAAGGCCGCTGCGCCTTTATGAGTAGTACTTACATCATCAATATAATCTGTAAAGGTTTTGCGGAATCCTCCTTCAATGGAAAGATTAAAGAATGGTCCAACCTTGAATTTGGCTCCTATTCCCATAGGGATTACGATAGTGAAGCGGCTATAGTTAACAAGTTCAGTGTGAAGTGGCTGTAAGGCATATTTCTGTCCCTGATACGTTGTAGTCGGATTGAAATACAGACCTCCTAATCCGGCAAAAGCATATAGATTTACAGGCGGGCGTTGATAGAATCTTTTTCCCATAGGAAGAAGACTAACATGACCTGTTGCGTTAAACTCAAAGTTATTAGACTCAAAAGATAAATTTCTATTCAGGCGCCCTGATTCCAGAGGAGCCTTGGAATCGTCTCCTTTCAATTGAAACCAGGTGGCTTCTGCTCTAACACTAAATCGGTTACCCAGATAATATTGCAAGCCAATATTTACAGTTGGTTTGGCATCCAGGTAATCTTTGTCATTCTTTAGATCGCCCAGGTACGAGCTGGTTCCTATTCCGCCTACTACTATTAACGAGCGCTCTCTGCGCGCAGCATAAAAACTCTGGCCTTCAGCGTAAAAGGATACTACCAAAAGGACTGATAGTACAGATAGAATTTTCAGCATAGGAGAATATTAATAAGCTAATTTAGGACTTTAAGATGAATTCTTAAAGTCCTAAATTAGTATGTGGCGATTTTAGGCCAGAACTTCTTTTATCTTTTGAGCCGCATCCTTCAGTAGGATAGCAGAAAACACCTTTAATCCTGATTCCTGAATGATTTTAGCACCTTCTTCTGCATTTGTGCCCTGAAGTCTTACAATAATCGGTACGGGGATATTTCCCACTTTTTTGTAAGCTTCCACCACTCCGTTAGCCACACGGTCGCAACGAACGATACCTCCGAATATATTAATCAGGATGGCCTTCACGTTCGGATCTTTCAGTATGATGCGGAAACCGGCTTCCACTGTTTCGGCATTGGCGCCACCACCCACGTCAAGAAAGTTAGCGGGTTCACCTCCAGAAATTTTGATAATGTCCATGGTGGCCATGGCAAGCCCTGCACCATTCACCATACAGCCTACGTTACCATCCAGTTTTACATAGTTAAGACCGGACTTCCCAGCTTCTACTTCCAACGGATCTTCTTCCGAGATATCTCTTAGTTCTTCGAGGTCTTTATGTCTGAAAAGGGCATTATCATCCAGATTTACCTTTCCGTCAACCGCAATCACCTTGTTATCCGATGTTCTTAATACAGGATTGATTTCAAACATAGCGGCATCCAGGCCCACATATGCTTTGTATAGTGAGTGAATGAATTTTACTCCTTCTTTAAATGCATTGCCTTCCCATCCTAAAGCAAAAGCAATCTTTCTTGCCTGGAAAGGCTGTAGTCCGATAGCCGGATTAACCCATTCCTTGATGATCTTTTCAGGAGTGTGTTCCGCTACTTCTTCGATGTTCATACCTCCTTCGGTAGAAGCCATAATTACTGGCTTACTGGTAGCGCGATCCAGAAGAATACTCATGTAGTATTCTTTGGGTTCGTTTTCTCCAGGATAATAAACATCCTCAGCAACAAGTACTTTGTTCACTTTTTTTCCTGCAGGTCCTGTTTGTATGGTTACCAGTGTACCTCCCAATATTGCTTTTGATTTCTCAACTACTTCATCAAAACTTTTTGCCAAAACGACACCTCTTGATCCGGTCTCCTGAACGGTTCCTTTCCCACGGCCACCGGCATGAATCTGTGATTTGATGACGAACCATTTCGAACCCGTTTCAGCCTGAATTTCTTTTGCTGCTGCTAATGCCTTGTCCGGAGTATCAGCGACAATTCCGCGCTGAACAGCTACTCCATAATTTTTTAAAATGTCTTTAGCCTGGTATTCGTGAATGTTCATATCCTTAATTTTGGGGGCAAGCTACTTTTTTTAAACCTTTAATTCAAGAATATCTCATACCATGTTAAAAGCCGCAGGAGTTCAGAAGTCATACAATGACTTACGTGTTTTGAAAGGGGTTGATCTTCACGTTACTAAAGGTGAGGTGGTAGCTATTGTAGGTGCATCGGGTGCAGGTAAAAGCACCTTGCTTCATATATTAGGTACGCTGGATTCACCGGATCAGGGCACTGTACATATCGATGGCGAGAATGTTTTCTCCCGGCCTTCGAATAAAGTGGCAGAATTCAGGAATCAGAAGATTGGTTTTGTATTTCAGTTTCATAACCTGCTGCCGGAGTTCTCTGCGTTAGAAAATGTGATCATACCTGGTCTCATTGCCAGGCGGGAAATAAATGAGTTGACGAATAAGGCAACGTCAATTTTGGAAAGACTTGGTTTGAAGGAGCGGATGACACACAAGCCTTCCGAACTTTCGGGAGGGGAGCAGCAGCGTGTGGCTGTAGCAAGAGCTATGATTAATTCTCCTGCGCTGATTTTTGCCGATGAGCCCAGTGGCAACCTGGACTCAAAGAATGCTTCCGATCTGCACCGGCTTTTCTTTGAGTTAAGAGACGAACTGAACCAGACTTTCGTAATCGTGACGCACAACGCGGAGTTTGCGAACCTGGCCGATCGAAAGCTGGAGATTAAAGATGGTCAGATGACGCTTTGAAAAATGGAAGAACAGAAATCCAATTAAACTCTTCCCTTCGAATATCTGGCCTGGGCCTTATTGCCGTGTTTGGTCATGCGGTTAGTATTTCCATAAGAGTGACAGCTGTAGGTTTCCAATCCGCAGGAAGTAAGAAACAATCCGATTAAAGCGATGAAGACGATTTTTTTCATAAGTGGTTTTGTTTATCTGATACTTCAAATGTAGAAGCATCAACTCAACCACTTTTTCTGTTGTTTGAACGGATTAAATCAGTGTAAGCGGAAATGTGCTTTGGAAGAAAAAGAGCAAAAAAGTGAAAAATGTTAATTCAGGTTGGGTAAATCTTACCTCAATCTATACATGGAGGTCTTACTTAAAGGGATACTTCAGCTTGTTAATGTGCAAAAACGGCTAATTCCGCTTCTTTGATTTCAGCCAATCCTTTTTGATTGATCGATTCAATCACTGCTTTTTTGATGTCATAGATCAAAAGAGGATCGTATTTGGCAGCAACACGAATGTAATTGTCGGTGAAGCCATGCATTTGACCTTCTTCAATATCATTTTCAAATAATACTTTGGTTTCAAGGCCTATATTCTCTTCATAGAAGGCTCTTTTCTTCTTTTCGGAGAGAATATGAAGCATGCGAGAACGTTCATTACGGTCTTTTATCGGAACTACCCCAGGCATTTCGACAGCAAGTGTATTCTCCCTCTCCGAATAGGTGAATACGTGCAGGTAAGAAATATTCAGTTCGTTGAGGAACTGGTAGGTCTCCATGAAATCCTCTTTACTCTCACCGGGAAACCCAACGATTACATCAACACCAATACAGCAGTGGGGCATCAGTTTCTTAATATGAGCAACACGATCCACATACAATTCGCGCTGATAGCGCCTGCGCATGAGCTTCAGTATTTTATTGGAGCCCGACTGAAGAGGAATATGAAAATGGGGAACAAATCGTTTTGATTGAGCCACGAATTCGATGATTTCGTCCGTAAGCAGGTTGGGTTCAATGGATGAAATCCGGAATCGCTCGATGCCTTCAATCTCATCCAGCGCCTGGATCAGCTGAATAAAGCGTTCTTTACGTTCACCGTTTTGCAATCCGAAATCGCCTGTGTTTACGCCTGTGAGGACGATTTCCTTAACTCTTGTAGTGGCAATTTCTTTAGCTGTCTTAACGATTTTTT